>Ga0315320_10005248_pt1 | contig 10618 bp, 11 predicted proteins | sample M140m21515metaG_FD_203458 | JGI IMG/M metagenome (GOLD analysis project Ga0315320, IMG submission 203458) | Ammonia-oxidizing marine archaeal communities from Monterey Bay, California, United States - M1 40m 21515 | ecosystem: Environmental > Aquatic > Marine > Coastal | place: USA: California...
TTAATCGCCGCGGCCATCGCTAATGCGATACCCGTATTGCCGCTCGTGGCTTCAATCAACGTATCACCCGGCGCAATTTCACCTCGGCTCTCCGCTTCTCTGATCATGCTGATCGCAGGGCGATCTTTAACCGAACCCGCCGGATTGTTCCCTTCAAGCTTGCCGAGAATTAAATTAGAGGTGTCCCCCGGGACGCGCTGCAAACGCACCAGCGGCGTATTGCCGATAGTGTCTTCAATCGTTTGGAAATTACTCACCTTGGGTTGTTTGCCTCAAACAGAAAAGAACTCAGTATACCGACAGTCTGGCAAGTTATTGCGCACGAGTTAATCGCCGGTACACCCCAGCACTCCCAAAATCATGTCTTTTTTAGCTGTCGATAAATGTCGCGACTGTGTAGCGTGCGACCCGCAGTGAGCTGATTCAGCGCGGCACGGGTTACCTGCTTGATCGGCGTCCAATCCAGCGCAGGCGCAGCTTGGCCCACTGCAAGCCAATCTGCCACCGCAGTCACTTGCGCCCCCGTGATCACAGCCCCCGCAACACCCGCTTTCTCGGACAGCAACACTGGGCAAAAACCGCGATCCACCTCGAAGCGATACGTCCACTCAGGCTGAATAACGTCACCCTCACTATCGCAAAACCAATCAACGCGGTACCCCAACTCGCTCAACAGCCGTAGCTCGAAACGTCTGAGAATCGCCTCAGAGGGACCGTGGCTAAGCGCTTCAACACTTTCGCCATAGCTCATGAAAACATCAGGATGCGGATCGAAACGCGGCACCACCCGGTTAACCAGTTCGTTAACATACAGCCCACTCATCAGCGCGTCGCCGCGCAGAACATAAGCCGATCGCGGCGACTCTGCTGCGCGTAACGTCCGCAACTCACCTCGCCCGACCAACGTGATTAGCAGTGGGTGAAATGGCTGGAGTAAGGCAGCGAGTGAGCCCCCCTGTTTGCGGCGATGAGCACCTCGAACCACCGCACTGCATCGACCTGAATCCGCTGTGAAGAGCTCTACTAAGAGGCCGTTATCCCCATACGCTTTTCGGTTCAGCACCCATGCCGGCTGCAGCGTAGTCATGATTCACTCAGCGGATCCAGCCCTAGCGTTTTCAAAGCCCTGATATCGTCGGACCAACCCGACTTCACTTTCACCCATAGCTTCAGCATCACCTTAGCGTCGAATGCACGCTCCATATCCTTCCTAGCAGCGGTGCCGATCGACTTGAGACGCTCGCCCGACTCGCCGACAAGAATCTTTTTCTGTCCATCTCGCTCTACCAAAATGAGCGCATGAATGTGCAGCACGCCCCTGTCATCAGCGTTAAAGGCCTCTATTTCTACGGCAGTTGCGTAGGGCAGCTCATCTCCTAACTGCCTGACAATCTTTTCTCGAACCAGTTCTGCAGCAAGAAATCGCTGACTCCGATCCGTAATCTGGTCTTCAGGAAATAAGTGGGGGCCTGCAGGTGCGTGCTGCTGAACATACTGCATCAACTCTTCTAGACCGCGCCGGCGCAGCGCGGACACGGGCAAGACCGCATCGAATTGGCATCGCGCTGAGAGGCTTTTCGCAAACGGCAACAATACGGACTGATGCTCAAGTAGATCAACTTTATTGATCACGAGTGCGACCGGGCCACTTTGCTGAGCTGCCAGCGACAGCACCAACTCATCCTCATCTGTCCAACGAGTTCGGTCACACAATACCAGCGTGACGTCGACGTCGTTCATGGCCGCGGCGGCCGTCCTGTTCATAACCTGATTAATTGCCTTCGACTGCCCCTTGTGAATACCGGGCGTGTCAACAAAAACAAGCTGCAGTGGGCCTTCGGTTTTCACTCCCAACAATTGATGTCGCGTTGTCTGAGGCTTCCGAGACGTAATACTCAGCTTTTGTCCCAGCAAATGATTAAGCAGCGTGGATTTGCCAACATTGGGTCGGCCCACGATCGCGACCACGCCACAGTGCTGATCAGACTGGGTCATGATGCACCAACTTTGCGACCATCAGAGAGGCTGCGCTCTGCTCCGCACGTCGCCGGCTGGAGCCCTCTGCCTCCGTGCTCAAATCTCTACTGGATAGCCGACACTGCACCTGAAAAGATTGCGCATGATCACTACCTGAAACAGCCGTAATGGTGTACTCGGGCAGTGCCTCCTTTCTCGCTTGCAGCCATTCTTGTAACTGCGTCTTCGCGTCAACGACATCGTGCGGTGACACCGCCTCAATACTCGAGAGCAACCAACGACCAACGACGGTGCGGGCTCGCTCTGCGCAATCATCTAACAGCACAGCACCGGCGAGCGCTTCAAGCGTATCGGCAAGGATCGATTCCCGATGCCGTCCACCGCTTTTACGCTCGCTCTCGCCTAAAATGAGGTGCTCTGCTAATCCCAGTTCGCGCGCCACCCTAGACAGCGCCTCACCACTCACCACACTCGCCCGCATGCGACTCAAGGTACCTTCGTCGACCTCAGGAAACCGATGAAAAAAAGCCTCCGCCACAGCAAATCCAATAATGGCATCGCCCAGAAACTCTAATCGCTCATTGTGGATCTTGCCCGCGCTGCGATGCGTCAGGGCGCGGACCATTAAGTCAGCGTTAGAAAACTCATAGCCCAACTTTGCCTGCAAAGATGCGACCTCGATCGGTCTAAGCCCCGTCAAGAACGCCCCACGGGTGCGGTTTCGATGACCAAATCGTCAAATTTCATCACTGCGTCAAGAATCCAAAACAACGGAAATCGGGTTTCGTAACGCGCATCAACGACAATGACACCTCGCTCTGGGTAAATGGCAATATCGTCGATCTCGACGCCATGCACCTGATTCGTCACCAATAACGCCGCCAGCCGATTCCTGAGTTGCGGCGCGGTCTCGCCAAACACGGGTTGCTCGACCACAGCCCGCATCACAATGTCCTTCACGGTGAGGTACTCAAAGTAACTCGGCGCCAGACGAAGCGCAGCGATCAGGAGTAGCCCGAGAAAGACTAGGTTCGTTGTGATCGCCCACAAACCAAAGCCCGCAACGCGGCGTTGTGGGCTTACCTGTGAGCGCTGCTGTTCTCGTCTACTCACGAATCCTGCACCTAAGTCAGTCAATGGCGCCTGCCCGCTTAAACGAGGGCACACTCAGAAAGTCCTCCCAGTGCATCCAAATCGATACCGCTTTACCTACAATATCTCGCTCCGGCACCTGACCCCAAACACGACTATCGCTGCTGTTATCACGATTATCACCCATCATAAAATAGTGTCCGGGCTTGACGACGATCGAAAAACTGCGAGGCGGACGGCGGTTATCGATTTGCATCAGGTGACCATCAGTCTCCGGCAGTGACTCCCTTCCCATTTTTACCGCATAGCGCCCTGTCGGTATTTCGGCCAACCACAACTGAGGGACCGGCTCGCCATTCACGGTGAGTTGTTTGTCGCGATACGCCACGCGATCACCGGGCTTACCAATGACCCGTTTGATGTAATAGGTTTGATTTTGGTGTGGCGGGAAAAAGACCATGACATCACCCCGCTCAGGCTCGCCTAGCTCAAATACCTTGGTTCGCGTCACGGGCAGTCTTAGCCCGTAGGCATACTTGTTCACCAAAATATAATCGCCGACTTCAAGGGTGGGCACCATAGAAGACGAGGGGATCTGGAACGGTTCATATAAAAATGAGCGCAAGACCAATACGACCGCCAATACGGGAAAGAATGAGCGCGCATACTCAACAACCGCTGGCTCAGCCGCCTCGGCGAGACACGCTTCATTGAAGGCCTGCGCAGCCTTTGAGCCCTCTTCCTCATACCCAGGAAATCGAGCTGCTAATTCCTGCCGGCGGGACTGACGTCCTCTAGCCAACAGCAGTGCATCAAGGAGCCAAATCGCACCGCTGCCGAACACAACAATCACAAGAATCAGCGGGAAATCAATGTTCATCATGCTAAACGCCTCAGGCCAGAGCCCCAATTATCACTGAAACGAGCCGTTCACGCAGAGCCAACAAGTGCAGGCTTCAATGATCCACCTGCAACACCGCCAAAAAGGCCGACTGAGGGATCTCAACATTGCCAACTTGCTTCATACGCTTCTTGCCCGCCTTCTGCTTCTCTAGCAGCTTCTTTTTTCGCGTCACATCGCCACCGTAACACTTGGCAGTGACATTCTTTCGCAACGCCTTGACGGTTTGCCTGGCGACAATCTTGCCTCCCACTGCCGCCTGAATAGCAACATCGAACATCTGTCGCGGAATCAATTCTTTCATCTTCTCCGTCAACACGCGTCCGCGAGACTGGACATAATCTCGGTGCACGATAATCGCCAACGCATCCACTCTGTCGCCATTAATCAAGACATCTAACCGAGATAATGGCGCCGCCTCAAACCGTTCAAAACTGTAGTCGAGGGAAGCGTAGCCCCGGCTGACCGATTTCAAACGATCAAAAAAGTCTAATACGACCTCCGCCATCGGCACGTCGTAGATCAACTGCACTTGCTGCCCCAAGAATTGCAAATCAACTTGGGAACCTCGCTTCTCCACACACAGCGTAATGGCGGCACCCAGGTACTCCTGAGGCGTCAAAATCGTGCAGCGCGCGATTGGTTCGCGCATGATTTCAATGTCGCCCGGATCGGGAAGCTTGGAAGGGTTATCAACATAGATGACCTCCTCCCCCTTTTTCACGACTTCATAAATTACCGTCGGGGCGGTCGTGATCAGATCTAGATTGTATTCACGTTCCAGCCGCTCTTGGATGATTTCCATATGCAGCATGCCTAAAAAGCCGCAGCGGAACCCAAAGCCCAGCGCATCCGAAGATTCCGGCTCATAAAACAGTGACGCATCATTGAGCGTTAATTTACCCAGCGCTTCCCGAAAATCTTCATAATCGTCAGAGTTGACTGTAAAAATACCCGCATACACCTGCGGTTTGACCTGTTTGAACCCGGGCAAAGCCGGCGTCTCTTGATGTGAGGCTGAAATCAGGGTGTCGCCCACTGGGGCACCCTTGATATCTTTAATGCCCGCCACTACGAAACCCACCTCTCCTGCCATCAAGCAGTCCGTCGTGGTGCGCCGCGGCGTGAACACGCCAATCATGTCCGCTTGGTGCTGCTTACCGGTCGATGACACCAGAAACTTGTCTCGCTTGCTCAGCTGACCGTGCATTACCCTGACCAACGACACAACGCCTAAATAATTATCGAACCACGAGTCGATAATCAGTGCCTGCAATGGCGCGTCGCGATCACCGATTGGGGCCGGTACTTTCCGAACGAGATACTCGAGCACATCCTCAATACCTAACCCGGTCTTTGCACTCGTGGGGACCGCCTCTGTGGCGTCGATCCCTATAATTTCCTCAATCTCCTGCTGCACGCGCTCTGGATCAGCCTGAGGCAAATCCATCTTGTTGAGCACAGGCAACACGTCCACACCCTGCTCAATTGCGGTGTAACAGTTTGCCACCGACTGCGCCTCGACACCCTGACCCGCGTCCACCACCAACAGAGCCCCCTCGCAGGCCGCCAGTGAGCGAGAAACCTCATAGGAAAAGTCGACGTGCCCCGGTGTATCAATAAAGTTCAGCTGATACACCTGACCGCTCGCAGACTCATAATCCAGCGTGACGCTCTGCGCTTTGATCGTGATACCGCGCTCGCGCTCCAAGTCCATGGAGTCGAGCACCTGCTCGGCCATTTCTCGCTCTGACAGACCACCGCAATGCTGTATAAATCGGTCCGCCAGCGTCGACTTGCCGTGATCGATATGCGCGATGATAGAAAAATTACGTATATGACTGAGTTCAGCCACTGCTTGGTCGCCTCAAAAGGAATGGGGACTGTCAGAAACAACAGCCCATGGTATCGAAGCGCGCCATTTTAGCACGCTAAACCCCTGAACATTAGTCGCTTTCAGGTATACGAATACCAATGAATAGCGGGCTACGTCCGCGAATCAGCCTCGCCGGGACCGAAGCGCCCGACACCAACTCATCTGCAACGCCATCAAGATCCGCAATCTGACCAATAGGGCGACTGCCCAGTCGCGTCAATATGTCGCCCTCCTCCACGCCCGATTCATCTGCTGGAGAGCCTGGCTTAACGCCGACCACCCAGACACCACCGGATAATCCCAAGTCCGACAGCAATTCCGCCTCGACCGGTGCGATCCGCATGCCCAAGAGTCTGACGGTTCCATCGGCTGCGGCCTCCGTGTCAACCCTCGCCACTGCATCAGCAGCCAGCGCACCCACCTCCACTTCGAGGGTTCGCTCTTTACCATCACGCATAATCACCGCCTCAACTGACGTCCCCGGGGCAATCAGGCCAACGATATGAGGAAGGTCTGCTGAGGTTTCAATGTCATGATCATCGAAGCTCACAATAATATCGCCTGATGCTAAGCCGGCATCCTCGGCAGGCGACCCTTTACCCACCTGAGCGATCAAGGCTCCTCGGGGCCTATCAAGGCCAAAAGAGTCTGCAAGATTGCGGTCGACATCTTGGATGCTGACCCCTAGCCACCCCCGTTCGACCTCCCCTGTTTCTTGTATTTGAGCGACAACATTGCGAACCACTGAGCTCGGAATGGCAAATGACAAGCCAATTGACCCGCCTGAGCGCGTAAATATCTGAGAATTGACTCCGATGACTTCACCCTCAAGGTTAAATAAGGGCCCACCCGAGTTACCCGGGTTAATCGCGACATCCGTTTGAATGAAGGGCACATAGTTATCGCCAGCAGCGGTCGGCAAACTGCGCCCCACTGCGCTGACAATGCCAGCAGTCACAGAAAAATCTAGCCCAAAGGGTGAGCCAATCGCCAGCACCCATTGACCAACCTTGAGCGCCCGCTCATCCGCCAAGCGCAGAACTGGCAGGCTATCACCGTCAATTTTCAGCACCGCCAGATCAGAACGCGGATCCGTACCAATGATCTCGGCGTCGAATTCCTGCCGGTTGGGCAGACGTACCACAACGTGTTTCGCACCGTCGACGACGTGATGATTAGTGATCACGAAACCATCGCTAGAGAAAATAAATCCAGAACCCATACCGGCTCGCTCGCGAGGCACTGGGGGGCGGCCGCGAAAGTCAAAGAATCGCCGCAGCGATTCGGGCAGCTCTTCTAATTCCTCCTGTAAGCGAGGGTTTTCAGCTTCGTACTCTACCAACACCTTCACGACGGCCGGCGAGGATGCCTCGACAATTCCGGTAAAGTCAGGCAGCGCCGCGCTCGACAGACTGGCGAACCCGCTGAGGCCCCAAAAAACAAAACTAAATAACACAGCGCGTACCATCATGGCCGTACTCCCCTTCTGCGAATATTGACGTTACTGTTTTGCGAGCAGCTCTAAATTCGGATCAGCCGTTTTGGACGCTAACCGAGGCTCCGCCATACCGGGCAATTTCCCGTGAAAGCGAGTGCTCATGTGGTGAAGGATAGCAAACCCGCTGAGCAACCCGAGACAGAACGCACTGGCGGCCCACAAATCGCCCCAGGAGGCCGCCCACAGTGAAAAAACGGTCCCAAGCATTAGCGGCGCACCGTAGAGCCATAGCGTGCCTCCTAGCAAAGTGGCATCGGGGATCTCGATCATGACCTCATCACCGAGCTGACAACTTGATGCTTGCAGCATCTCGCTCGATAGCGCTCTCACCCGTCCCTTGCCCTTTTGCAATAGGGCTGACAGCGCACCTTGCCCGCAACCCGCGCGCGCTGCACAGCGACCACAGGCTGCGCTCCGATCAGCTTCTACCCACACTGCATTGGTCTCTAAGGCCACTACAATACCGGGTTCTGTTACCCCACCCATTATGATCCTGACCCGGCAGAACGCACTGCATCAGCCAATAGTCTTGCCGTGACCACAGGCACCTCTCCCAGCACGCTGATCAGCACACCACTGCTCCCAACCCGTGTGCCTCGTGTGTAGGTCAGCGTGGCACCGTCAATCACGGCCCCCTCCCCAGCAGGCGCCGTCGGCGACAGCGGTTCAATAAAGATAGACGCGGTAGCCCAACCGTCACTCACCACAAAAAACCCTTGATCGTGATTTTCAGCCACCACGAAATAACCCGGTATCACACCTCGACCCCGCGCAATCAGGGCGTCACCCGCCACACTGGTCTTCGATGCAGGCGCTTCGCGGTAGCGAATAGCGGCAAACTCAAAGCGCTCCAAGACTTTCCCACCCGGTTCGGCAGTCACCATTGCAAGCGCCATGCCCGTCTGAACATCCACATCAACAAAGTGCGCTAGTCGCAACGTGTCACGCGGGCGCAGCACCAGCCGTCTTGTCGATCGGCCCGCGATAACACGACTCGACTCGAGACTCACTGAATAAAATTTACGGAGATCGCACACGCGGTCCTTCGGGACGATCGCGCTTGGCCAAAATTCCGCCTGAGGATTGACCTTGGCATTAAGGCGGCGCAACGTTCCCTGGCGATGCTCTATAGGGGCATTCTGGTCTGGCCACGCAACCTCTAGAAACTGTCGATTGTCTGCTCGCTCGTACAGCACCGTTCCCTCATAGGAAATGGCGTTGTGAGCATCCAACAGATTTGCCAGCGCCTGCTCAGGCTCAGTTGCAAGCTTGCAGTCGAGCACAGCCGTTTGCGCCGATACTGACAAACACACAGCACTCAGCCACAGCGCGCCAACACACCGCACCGACCAGTATCTCATAGGCTCACTGCAGCGGAGGTTTTTCACCACTAGCCGCCGGCGCACGAACGTAAGAAATATAAGGAGCAGGATGAGTTTGCGCAGCGGCCGACGCGTGACGACGGCCCAGATTACGGTAACGATCTTGCGCCAGACGCTCGTACATTGCCGCCACTTCTCGGCGCTCATTATCAGCCGAATCTACTTGCGGGCCTGCAACAGGTAATGACCTCGCACCGAGGCTTGCCTGAACCGGCTGCGCGCCCAAAACTGGGACGACACCGCCCACCACATCACTGACTAAAGTGCCTTGCATAACATTACTTTGGGGCACCAACAGCTGCTGCCCGCCCAGCACGACAGCCATTGTCACAGAAGCAGCGACCGCCATACTCCAAAGCGGATTTCTGAGCGCACTTTTTCCGCCCGTTAACGCCTCTGTTACGGCAGAGGACACCTCAATATTGGGCTGGCTGATGCGGCGAGTTTGAAGCAATTCCCGCACCATTTGCTGCCGACGCCACTTTTCCCTCAACGCAGGGTCACCGCTGGTAGCATCGAGCACGCGTCGTAACTCGAGCTCATCAGCTTCACCATCCATCACCGCGGACAACGTTTCGAATTCTCTCTCATTGGTTGTCATCTGAATCCCGACTCCCCACTCATTTGTTGCTTAACACGCTCATCAATCGCCTCGCGTGCCCGAAAAATCCTTGATCTGACTGTTCCGACGGGGCAGTCTAAAACTGCGGCAATATCGTCGTAACTCAGTCCTTCAAACTCTCGCAATGTCAGTGCCGCCTGCAGTTCTTCAGGCAGGGCCGCTAAAGCATCCTCCACCACTGCAGCCAACTCCTCTCCCATCGCGACCGCCTCCGGGGTTCCCGCATCGGCCAGTAGCTCGGCCTGCTGGCCCACCTCCGTATCCTCTAGCGTGGCGTCAGCACCTGGACGGCGCCGCTTCGACACCAAGTAATTTTTGGCGGCATTAGCAGCGATGCGGTACAGCCACGTGTAGAAGGCGCTGTCCCCTCGGAACTTATCAATGGCACGGTATGCCTTAATGAAGGCTTCCTGTGTAACATCTTCCACCTCAGACGGATCCGACACGTATCGACTGACCAGCGCCGCAATTCGCCCCTGATACTTCAGTACCAACAGGTCAAATGCCCGCAAATCCCCGCGCTGCGTCCTCTGAACCAGTTGCTGATCTGTCTCAGAGGCTGTCAAAACTGCACCTTCAATTCACCCAATATGCCAGGTAAGAGAGCTTCCCGGCTATTTACCGACTTATCTGATTGCGTCGCAAGCAAAAAGTTCCCGACCAATTACACGAATAGCTCGTTATCATACCGCACTCGCGCCCCACCAACGGTCAACCTGACATGCCCACCTTTCCTCGCTTTGACGTGCTCATCATCGGCAGCGGCGCCGCTGGGCTGAGTCTCGCACTGCAACTCCCCAACACGCTGCAAATAGCGGTCTTGTCGAAAAGCCAGCTGGGCTCGGGGTCAACCTCCTGGGCACAAGGGGGTATGGCCGCCGTTTTACATGACCGTGACTCAGTAGAGGCTCATGTCACTGACACGCTCGATGCCGGCGCAGGTCTGTGCCATGAGCCCGCGGTGCGCTTTACCATCGGACGGAGCCGACAAAGTGTCGATTGGCTGGTGTCACAAGGCATCGCGTTTGATCTGAGAGAGGACCAACCTGATCTTGAATTTCGTGAGTTTCACCTCACGATGGAGGGCGGCCACAGCCACCGACGTGTCATCCACGCCGCGGACCAAACAGGCCTCGCCATCTCCGAGGTGCTCGCCAATCGCGCCGAGCAAGCACCTAACATCACACTGCTCACTGATCTTTGCTTGGTGGATGTCATCAAGTCAGAGGGCCGAGTCTGCGGCGCCCACTTACTCAACACTCAAGATCGA
>Ga0315320_10005249_pt1 | contig 10617 bp, 8 predicted proteins | sample M140m21515metaG_FD_203458 | JGI IMG/M metagenome (GOLD analysis project Ga0315320, IMG submission 203458) | Ammonia-oxidizing marine archaeal communities from Monterey Bay, California, United States - M1 40m 21515 | ecosystem: Environmental > Aquatic > Marine > Coastal | place: USA: California...
TTTAACTTTCGCGACCGTTCTAAATATCTATATTGACTTCTCAACAATCTCAAACTTGCCTTCCATACATTAATTTCGCTTAAGTAAGCCGAAGTAACTCACTCCAACGTTTGCCCCCCACTTCTTCTCGCTTCTTATAACTAAAAACAAATCATGCACATATTGCATGCGACATTTATCAACTAGCCAAACCAACTCACACAATCAGATTCCGAGCCCATTCACGGGCGCAGCCCCAGGGATTTCTTTCCTTTATCTTAATCCTTATAACGGTGTTTTCACTCTCAACCCGACGATGACTTCTAATGCCTGGCTATCGTGAAATAGACAATCATGTTTTATCGACCGACGCAGACTACAACTTCGCTGAAAACTCCCCAGGCTTTCGCGCTGTCGTACAAGCCACGGCTCAGTTGGAAATGTTATCCGGACGGTCGCTAGATGTTGGGTGTGGTGTCGGGTTGTTTCTCAATTATCTCGCCGGACCAAACTTTGACGAATGACGTAAATTGATTTCAGAACACTTCGAGATCGTCAAAGCTATTTCTATCACCAATGAACAAATACTCTATCTGACAACATCAATTCGCATGAACACTGCAACCGTGAACACTGCAACCGTTTAGCCAATTTTAAGAATCGGAACGCTGCCATGAACCGTCTGCAACACGGATTAATTCTCCTTGCGATAACGTGCTCACTTTTGTTGACAAATGAGCGCACAAACCAATCTCTGGTTGCTCAAACCCAACCGACGGGCAGCCGGGAGTCTCGTATCAAAGTACGGCCGGAGATGACAGATGGCATCATTTCCGAGGGTTCGATCATCTTTAATTACGTTGATCAAAAACGCCGTCGAAGACTCTCTCTAGATGTTTATCGCCCCAAAGACTCAACTGGCCAATCCCCAGCAATCGTCATGTATTTTGGTGGGGGATGGCAAAACGGTCGGCCCGCTCTATTTGCTCCACTGGCTCAAGCACTAGCTCAAAAGGGTTACGTCTGTATCGTGCCCGAGTATCGCCTCTCTGGCGAAGCTCCTTTCCCGGCAGCGGTACATGATGCAAAGGCGGCTATCCGCTGGACGAGAAAACATGCAAAACGATTTAAAATTGACCCCAATAAAATCGCTAGCCTCGGCGGATCCGCAGGCGGACACTTGGCAGGGTTTATTGCAACAACGACAGGTAGTGGAAAATTTGAAGGAACGGGAGAACATCGAGAAACGTCATCGGCTGTTCAAGCAGCGATCGTCATGTGTGGCCCAATGGACCTCCTAAACCCCAAGTCCGTTGAACGGGTCAATGCAGCCGCCAAGTCTCGCGCCGGCCACGCGATGATTGACTTTCTCCAAGGGGAAACCCCGGACTCAAACCATGACCTGTACGAAATAGCCTCGCCAGTATTCCATGCGGGTAAACAAACTCCCCCCATGCTCTTCATTGATGGAGAAAAAGATACGCCGGGCACTCGCTCAGAACAATTGCGAGAGGTTCTAAATACTCACCAGATTCCCAACCGTCTGGTTATCCTCCCTCAAGCACCACATCCCTTTTGGGTCTACCAACAATGGTTTCACCCTACAGTCGAAGCCGTCGATTCATTTCTTAGACAGCAGTTTGAAGATGAGTGACAACCGGCCAGTTTAAAATTGGCTCCCATTGAAGAACCTCCACCCCGAATTCCGTTACCTGTCAGATCGTTTTAAAATTTCGTTGAAAAGGACATCATCAACGCATCTCCTAAGGATTCTTCTCGTGTCTCTTGCTCAAACTCTAACTGTCGCGAGAAAACGTAACCCAACTCAAGCTGCATCGTCCTACCTCTCACAAACGGCTTTCCCGATGAGCCCGCCGGCCGCGACTCCAAGCCAAGAACAACCCTTAGATCACTGTACGTCAATTGATCATCTGTTGAGTCAAACTGCTGGTAGCCCCACGTTGAGCCACTCGTGCCTCCACCAAGATAAATCCACTGCTGACGATCACCATCGTCGAACAACAAACGGTTGACTCGTGGTTGGGGATAGACAAGATCGACTCTGACTGACGGATTGGGTTGCCAAACAGCGCCAATGACTGGGATGACTGGTAAGTCTTGCCGCCCCATTGCGATGGCACCCAATGTCCAGCTTACGTTGTCATTTTTGGAATAGGTCGCAAACACGCCACCTCGAAACCTCCAGGCATCGCTCGAACGGTTTTCGTTGTCGGTTGCCAACTCCACACCAAGAATTGTACGCACATTCCACCTTTCGTTAAGTTTACGCACCGAGGCAATCCCGACCGAATACTCGAACAAGTCTTCTGGAATCCCGTACGACTCAGGGGTCTGAAGAGACGTGTAATTCATGCCGATCTTAACAATTGGAGGCGGTGTTCTAATGAACAACAACGGCAACGAAACATTAAAATCTGTGCTCGCCATACCTGTCTCGGAATCTGCAATCCACTCGGCTTTCAATCCAACGGGAGGTCTGCGTGAATACCTATTGGATGGCTCAACAAATTCGCCAGACGGCGCGGAGGCTAAACTTAAATTGCCGCCCGCACCAACCGATTGGACAAAATCTCCACCGCTAGTTTGCTGCCCCAACATCGGGGAGCCCGTTTCGAACTGAACCCCTAAACAAAGAGAAGTGAAAACCAAGGGCAAACCGAATGAAAAATAAAGTAAACCGCGTATCATTAAGTATTACCTAGGTATTGAACTAGCGTCGCTGCTCTTACCGACTTAATCCCTTTGGCTTAACAGCCATTAAAAGATGCAAGCACTTTTACAAACTCGCTAACAACCACTGACTTTGCCGAGTAAATTCGCTGGCATAGTAGGAGATCAAGGCAAACCCCACCATCCAAATTTGCAGATTTTCAGCGAATACTAATTGAGAACACTATCGGCGCACTTCATTCCGCAACCATCTTGTAGAAAAGACTTACTGAAATATGCCGTTTATTCGATACAACTCCACACCGCCAGTTTGAACTTTCCTTCCCCATCTAGCCGATGAAGCCTATCCCGTGATTAATTTCTTTGATTATACCCCGTAAAAACCAAGGAATCTCGCGACCAAGAAACCGTCAGCGACCCGAGTTAAACATCACACTCTTGACTAACCGAAAAAACTGATAGTTTGATTTCCTTTAAACCATGACTCATAATAAGCACTGTTCGGAAACCGGTTAACTTACCACCGATTTATGACGTAAAATACTGTACCGGTTCGTCTAACTTGCAATCAGTAAATTATTTGCCTTGCATACCAACATTAACTAGATCCATCGAGATATGCACGGAACGATTTTCTGCGTAACCAAAAAGTTTGTTGAATCAAACTACGGGGAAAAAACTTGGCTCGACTTGCTTGAACAAGCGGGTTGCCCTGGTATGCAATTTTCGCCCGTTCAGATATATCCGGATGAATACATTGGTGGAATCGTTGGCGCTGCGTGCAAAGCGTTAAAAGTAGAACCTGCACCGCTTCTAAGAGAATTGGGAAAATTCGCCGCGGCCGAGCTCATTAACTTTGCCAATCACCTACTCCATCCATCGTGGAAGACATTCGAAGTCCTAACGAATGTTGAAACTCTTATCCACACCACGATTAAATTTCAAAACTCAAAAGCTCAACCTGCAAACATTCAGGCCTTCCGCGTGGGGGAAAACGAAATCGAAGTCGTCTATACCTCTCGAAGAGGACTTTGTGCACTCGCTCACGGCATAATCGAAGGAATAGCAGATTACTACGAAGAGGACATGACCGTTGAGCAGATCACTTGCACCAAGGATAGCAATGCTTTTTGCACTTTTAGTGTAAAACGAATTACGTCTGTGGAACCAGATTCCAATTTTTTCATGGAACAGTTGCCCGAGTCACCCTCTGGTAGTTTTGAAGGCCACCTCAACGGCGAAACCGTCGTCGCCGATATTGACGCAATCAAATCGGCGACGGTCTTTGATAATAAAAATCGAAGCGATCTTAATTTCGAAGTTTCTAGCGACCTTCACGACACCAATCTGCCCAAGAATTTCGGCAGGTACGAAATTCTCTCTCTTCTTGGCACCGGTGGCATGGGGTCGGTTTTGAAAGCTCGGGATATTTATCTTCGCAGGACTGTCGCATTAAAAACACTAAAAGCCGAAGTACTCAAGGACAGTCAAGTTCAACATTTCCTTGAAGAAGCTCGTGCGATGGCGAGAATTTCAAGCCCTTATGTCGTCCAGATTTTTGATGTTGGTGAAACCGATGGACGCCCTTTCATCGTCATGGAGTATTTGACCGGTCGCACACTTCGGGCAAAGATTAAAGAGGGCCCCATGGATGTCTCGACCGTCATTCGCCTGCTTTCTCAAATTACCAAAGGACTCGACGCCGTCCACCTAGGCGGACTAGTCCATCGCGATATCAAGCCTGATAACATCATGCTTTTCCAAGACGAACAAAATTGTCGACTCCTCGACTTTGGGCTCTCTCACGAGAAGTATAAAAACAAAGAAAAAGCAAACTCAATCTCCGGAACGCTCGAATACATGTCACCCGAATGCTTAAAGGGATTACCGGCAGACTACCGAAGCGATATATTTTCGGTTGGCACTGTCGGTTATGAAATGCTTTTTGGAAGTCAAGTATTCCGAAGGTTTAATACCATGGATACGATCGAAGCCGTCAAGACTTTTGAGCCAGAATTTGCGTCTGTGGACAAGTACATTCCCGCCGATCTGCTCCAACTACTGGAATTAATGATGCAGAAAGACCGCGAGAAACGAATGGCGAACTGTCAGGAAATTCTCGAACGGTTAAAAGCAATTGAAATTGAAAACTAATTGCCAAATTCATCCCGGTTTATGAATGCAGTTGTTTTTTGCATCTCTCTAAAACCGCCTCCCCCACAAGCAATGCAGGAACATACTTCGTTTTGGAAGATGGTTCACCTAAGCGAATAACACCTGCCTGCCACCTAACTTGCCGTTTCCCAGCAATCGCTGAGGCCTGATATTGCACCCCATCGAGAGATTCGCTTACTGCTTTCCATTCTTCGATTGTGAAAATTCGAAACTCCGCGGTCACACCGGGGGCTAAGCGTTTCTCTAAACTTATCGCGATATGCCCCATCGTCATCCGTGGATTCAATTCTACCAATGGTTTTATTTTTAAGGCCCCTGTCGCATCCTCAAAAACAAAAGCATCAACTCCTAAATAGCCATTGAATCCAGCTTCACATAATGCTGGCTTCAAATGTTCAGCAAGCCACTGTTCTGTCCGCTGCAATCGAGCACACCGATTCTCAAGCAAAAATCGTTTTGTCTCTGCGTCACAATTTGAAAATGGTGCGCCCAAGACAGTGCCAGAAAAACGACGCCCTCGGCTGATCAAAGGTTGTGTCCAACCCAAAGAACCTAAGTTTTGTCGCTGCAAATCAAAATTCCACAAAAATGAAATATCTGTTCGCCGTAATAGCTCTGGCTCAAGAATGCCACGGGTTAATGAACCATCCTCCCGCGATCGAGCAAACTCGCTCTCCAGCCAAACTAGGTCGTGTTGACTTAATGGCAACTCACATGCGACTCTCTTCTGTCCCCGCCCCGACGCACCAAGATCTGTTTTGTAAATTGCCTGGGCGTACCCCCGGGACTTGAAATCACGAAGCGTTGATTCAACCTCGAGCAAACTACTCACTGGATTGCCCAGCACCTCCTGGTCGGCAAACCAGTCGGGCATTTCTTCCCGTTCCGCCACCGACTCCAGCCACGCTCTCGTTTTCGCAATACTCCACGACTTACGATATAGCCAAGCCTGGTCGCGATGCCAAGGAGTCGATGGATGACGCAAGGAAGATTTAAATGAACTGGCTATCCCGTGGTTCTTTGGCGTCCAGGCCCAAGGGCTGCAATCTCGTAGCTTTCTTTCAAGTAACTTTTCCCGTTGATCAGTCGCAAAAAATTCGGGCAACTCAATTCCCCGATCAACCCAGTGTTTACGGAGCTGCTTAGAAGGAGGACGGTTTGACAATACCACATCATCTGGCTTGGAAACCGCGACCATCACCATCCCCAGGTCTTGCTCGAGTTGCCGCAGTAGAGCCTCTGATTTCTTATGATTTTCACCAGCGAGTTCTGATTCCGCTCCCGGATCAAACCAGCGAACCGTTGTCGACCGTCCACGGGACTTACTAAAAACCTCCATCGCGTCGATAAATTCATCATTCAAACCAGCGCGTTTGCGTCCCTCGCGGTTAAACGCTCCGTAAGTGCCTCGTCCTCGCTGCGGCGACATCGGAAATTCGAGCGCATGTTGATACGCTTGCCAGTCCGTCTGCTTCTCGTCTTTCCATTCTCGAAACCACTGAAGCCCATGTTTCACATGACCAATCTCATCCTCATAGATCTGCCATAACAAATCCGACGTTTCTTGATCTCCCAGACGATGAAACAATTTTGCAAAGTGCTGACTGTAATCAAGATTCGCCTGCTCAAACGTCAAACTCAAACGCGCAACAAAATCGAGGGGAGACTGCATCGGTTCAACGACTCGCCAAAATTGACCACTCAGTGGATAACTCCCAAACTCAACCCCACATTCTTTCATCCGCCGCACGTACATTCGAGTATGCTCTTGCTCCTCTTGAAGTGTTACTAGCACTCCCCGGCGAAACGCGTATGGGGCATTCGGAAACTTCAATAGCACCAGTGCCATCAACTCAGTTGCCAGCAATTCATGATTGGCAAGAAAATGAAGCAACTGGCCTCGCGCGAGATCATTCCCAAGATTTTCATCCCGCGGTGGTTTTACATTTTTTCCAGCAATTGACTGCATCGCCAAACCTACAGGTCGACCCGGCGCAGAAATTGACTGAACAACTTTCGACATTTCGGTCACCTCCGAAAAATCGAGATCTCCCGGCGCAGCTAATTTATCTTCAAGTGTTGTCCCAAACACGATTTGTTCAGCAAATTCAGTTACATTCATCTTTTCAACCACACTTAGTCAAAACGCCGGCCGCTTTTGCATGCCAAAGAAAATGCCACCCAAGGAGACGCTCGCTCCGGATTCTATTTCCTCGACAGTTACGTCCTTTAGACTATAACCAAATCAACGAGTAAGTCACCGGTAACACCTCAATACCTTGTGCCCCGTCTGCTGACATTTAACGTTAACAACCATAAGTCAAAGATCTCTTTGCCCCTTGGTTTTGACAAAGAGAACCCTGCGGGCCTTTTTTCTACAATTGGCAGAAGCGGATATCGCACTCTCTTGTTAAAAAGAGGACTAGGAAGCAAATGCCCTAGCCAAACAAATCGAGGCCTTCGAAATAAAATTCGTTCACTTCAAGATCTTGCTAAATACCTGCTGAACATGCCCTACATACTTTGCGCTGCCAAACTGCTTCGATCCAAGAATCTCAGTCACTCTTTAAAATATTATTAACCCTCTGGTCTCGTTAAATTTCAGCGACCCCGAATACACGGTACCCATTGGTAGAACAAATGACTCCACCACGAATAATTTCCTTTGGCGAAGTTCTCTGGGACATCTTTCCTGATGGCGAAAAACTTGGCGGTGCACCTGCCAATTTCGCCTGTCACGCAGCGATCTTAGGTGGAGAGGTTGCCATGGTTACTGCCGTCGGAAATGACCGGCGTGGTCAACTCGCCGTCGATATTTTAACAGGCTACGGCATAAATACCGATTCCATTCAAATCTGTTCCAACACGCCAACCGGCATTGTCCAGATTGATTTAGACGCATGCGGTAAACCAAACTTTACCATCCAACCCAATTCTGCTTGGGATAACATCGTCTGGAACTCGAATTTAACAGAACGCATATCCAATGCTGATGCCGTATATTTTGGAACCCTCGGACAACGCCAGGAACCCGCTCGATCCACGATCCACCGTGCTCTTGATACGGCCGCAAAATCTAATACAACTCGAATTGTCGACATCAATTTACGGGCACCCTTTTTTAGCAAGGATACCATCACCCATTCCGTGATGAGTGCGAACCTTCTTAAGTTAAGCGACGAAGAACTTCCACATGTTTGCAAAGCGCTAAATGTCACCCCTGAGAAATCCGCCCAAACATCCCTAGAACGCATTAAATCGATCGCAGACCTTGAAGCAATCGTAATGACGAGCGGAGAAAAAGGTGCGATGCTCGTCAATGCGAATGGAACAACGATTCAACCTGCAACCGCAACCCAAGTAATCGACACGGTCGGTGCGGGGGATTCATTTGCCGCTGCATTTTTAATGGGCTGGCTCCAGGGTGCAACAGACGACCATATCTTGCAACAAGCTTGTACCAACGCATCGAGAACTTGCACCCATTGGGGAGCGGTTCCAACTCTCCCCCACTGAAAGTCACGACTCGACTTATCGAGAATCCACTTTACGGTTGACGCACCCGATAATTCAGGATTTGAAACAAACCAATTTGACTAAATTTCTAAATACCGCTGACATCCTTTGCGGTATTTTCAATTGACCTTTTATCGGTTGTATGGCCTTACATTTCTGATCAAAATAAGGCCATGATTAAGAACCCTATTCTCCGTGGATTTAATCCCGATCCATCCATCTGCCGCGTTGGCGATGATTACTTCATCGCAACATCAACCTTTGAATGGTTTCCCGGTGTTCAAATTCATCACTCTCGTGACTTAGTAAATTGGCGGCTATTGACGCATGCACTCAAGGAAACTCGACTGCTGGACTTAAAAGGAGTTCCAAGTTCCGGAGGTGTCTGGGCGCCTGCGTTAAGTCATCACGATGGACTTTTCTATTTGTGCTACACCGTCGTACACCAGCATGAAGCCGCCACCAAAGATACGCCAAACTTTTTGATTACATCGCCTTCGATTGAAGGCCCCTGGTCAGATCCGGTCATGATTAATGCGTCCGGCTTTGATCCGTCTTTGTTCCACGACCAAGATGGCAAGAAATACTGGCTAAACATGGTTTGGGACCACCGCCCCAACAAACATCCATTTCTTGGAATCGCACTTCAAGCCTTTGATCCGGTTGAAAATTGCCTCACGGGAAAACCGGAAATCATTTTCAGAGGAAGCGAAATTGGCTTGACCGAAGGCCCACATTTATATCATCGCAATGATTGGTACTACCTGCTAACTGCGGAAGGGGGAACCGAATACGAGCACGCGGTCACGCTTGCCCGATCGCGAAATTTACGCGGACCTTACGAAATCCATCCGGCCAATCCAATTCTAACGTCCAATGGCAAGCCGAATCTCACACTTCAAAAAGCAGGACATGCCAGCCTCGTAGAAACGCAAACCGGACAATGGTACATGCCCCACCTTTGCGGACGCCCCCTGCCCAATACGCAACGTTGCAATCTCGGTCGTGAAACGGCGATCCAGCAAGTGGAATGGCGGAATGATGATTGGCTTTACCTCGTTGGCGACGGCAACTCGCCAGCGGACGAAGTTGCAGCGCCTCAGTTGCCACCACACCCTTGGCCGGAAACCCCTCCACGCATTCCGTTTAATTCGATTCACTATGCGACACCACGGCTACCGTCCTCTCGCGTGATTCGCGAACCTGAAAAACTGACTCTCCACGGTTCCGAATCATTGGAGTCCTGTTTTGAACAAGCTCTGCTCGCACGCCGTTTAACCACGCAACGGGCGGTTGCGAAAACAAAACTCCGATTCAAACCTCAGTCATTTCAACAAATGGCGGGGTTGGTAGTCTATTACAACAACCACCTATTTCACTATCTCTACCTGACCTGCGATGAAGAGGTCGGCACCTGCCTTCAAATTCACAGTTGCGATGATGGAGTCTCATCGTTCCCCTTAGCAGAACAACCCGTTCGCGTGACCGAGGACGAGCTATTTTTCAAAGTAGAAATTGATCATTGCCAACTACGATTTTTCTGGTCAAACGACGACCAAACTTACACCCCCGTCGGCCGTGAACTCGATGCCTCCATCCTCTCGGATGACCACGGCAAACACTGGGGATTTACAGGCTCATTTATCGGCCTCGCCTGTCAGGATCTTACTGGCGACCGGCGACCAGCTGAGTTTGATTTTTTAGAGATCACCGACTCGAGCACTGACTAGGTCAAATATCTCACATAACCCAACTACGAACCCATACGATTAATCCAAAAGACTGGTAATTTCATTACAACAATCTCGGACTCGTGCGATACTTTTATCGCACGAAACCACCTCATTTTCAAAACATGAACGATTGCAGATTAAACAATTTTCCAACCGACAGGTCACACCGAGCGTAGTAGATTAAAGAAAACGAATGAGTGTCATCTAACCTCCTTCGCTACCAACCAGAAGACCCTGTCGTTTGTCGTCTTCAGAATTGTTTTCATCGGTTGATGCTCAATTACCATCCAAGCAATTCAGCGTATTAATTTTCGTTCAGCGGACAGTCACACCCGCAGAATCACCACCTACATTCAAACTTTGCCGTTACCAAGAACTCACCATGAAGAATTTTTTTCCTAGCCTCGCAACGTTCGTCATCTCCCTGATTTTTTGCACAATCGGATTCGCTCAGATTCAAGGTCGGTTTGCGCCGGACGCAGGCAAAGTTCTCATTTTCGCTGGGCAAGACAACGCCTCAGTT
>Ga0315320_10005251_pt1 | contig 10616 bp, 4 predicted proteins | sample M140m21515metaG_FD_203458 | JGI IMG/M metagenome (GOLD analysis project Ga0315320, IMG submission 203458) | Ammonia-oxidizing marine archaeal communities from Monterey Bay, California, United States - M1 40m 21515 | ecosystem: Environmental > Aquatic > Marine > Coastal | place: USA: California...
AAACGCTGGTGCAGTAGTGTTGCAAAAATTGAAGTTTTATCAAAAATTATTACCAATAGTAAGTCCACCATAAAAGATGCAAATATTTTGGTAATGACCGGAGAAAGAAGATCGGAAAGTCCAAATAGAAGTAAATATCACGAAATAGAACCTGGCAGAAATAATGCACCAGGAAAAAACAGAAATCAAATTGTTTGGAGATCGGTAATAGATTATAGTGAACAAGAAGTTTGGGATTTATATGAAAAACACAAAATACAGCCACACCCTTGTTATGAATTAGGTTGGAATAGATGTTCTTGTATGTTATGTATTTTTAATAGTCCAAACACCTGGTCTAGCGCTAATGAAATTGCACCTAAACAGGTAGCAAAAATTGCAGAAATTGAAAGTGATTTAAAAAAACTTGGATCGCCTATTCCAACTTTATATTTAGACTATGATAAAGTGCCGTCTGGTAAGTTTTATAAGTCTGGTAAAAAGAAAGGAGAACCAGTAATGGAAAAAGGTCGTAAACAAGAAAACATCTATGAATGTAGAGTAGATAAAGGAACATCATTTATACCTTTGGAAATTAAAAAAAGGTGGGCTTATGAAGCAAACAATGAATTTACAAGTAACATTATTGTAGATGTTTGGAAATTACCCATAGGTGCAAAAAACACAGAACAAAGCGGAGCAACATGAGTTACGTTAAAACATTATATAAATATAATTTTGATTTCACAAAATTACCTCCTGATCTCATAGAGGCCAGTTCTATTGTGTTAAAAAATGTTGTTTTTAACGCAAAGATAAATTTATTAGATGCAGTTGTTTTTAATTCAATTAGAAACACCCAGCCAACTAATTCAATCATTGAAGTATTGTATGATATTTATAAAAATGAAAACACTTTAAGAAACAACAATGGTTTTAACAGTTTGAGAGAAATTGACCAGGCAGCAGATTTGTTTTCTGATAAATCAATTCAAACAAAATTAAAACAACATTATCAATCATCTATTCCAAAAGATCATGATTTAGTTGAAATAGAGTTTGATCGTGATAAATATGATTACATAAGTGCAAAGGAATGGTTAATGAGAAATGAATTTGATTTGTCATTTCCAACATTTACTGAAAAAACCATAACATTTAGAATGGACGGAGGGCCTTTTAATGATGTGATTAATTTTGGATCAATTAAAGCGAAAATATATCGTAAATAATGCAATTAGAAAATAAATTAGAAAAAGCTGTAAAAGACTTACAACAAAGGGAAAAGCTTCAAGAAATAATGAAAGCTGCAAATAAAATTGTAAAGTCTAAAACTATAACCGACAAAGTTTCTGCATTAGTTGAAATAGGTATGTCTGAATCTAATGCTAATGAATTACTAAAACCAGATTATGCTGGAAGATTAGGTTTTCCAGGTTATAGACTTACCAATAATAATAATAAGATTAAAACTTTAAGAAAAAATGTTGAAAATTTAAAATCTCAATTTGAATCTCAAAGTGCATCAGAAAAGGTAAAATATGTATTTTCTGGAGATGCACCTGGAGCTATTTTTCCAGGCGGTTACATTGATATTAATTATGATGCAGAACGAATGCAATTATTTTTTGATGAAGTACCAAATAGTGATCAAAGAAAATCATTAAAAACATATGGTTGGAAGTGGGCTCCGTCTAATAAAGCCTGGCAAAGATTTATTAATGAACGATCATATAAAAACATTAACTTGTTGTTTCCAGGTATTGAAAAAGTAGTTGAGAAAGAGGAAATAAAACCTGATCCAGAACCACAAAAAAAACCAGTAGAAAAACCTGATCCAATACCAGTAGAAAAACCAATTGTTAAAAAAGAAAAAACAATTTCTGTTCCTCCTCCAAAAACCGAAAATGTATTAACAGTTGAACAAGAAAACCTTAAAAAATTAAAACAAAAATATCCTATTGTTTTAGAATGGACGGAGGGCAAAGCAAATTGGGAAGATAAACCTTACAATAATTTGTCTGAATTGGAAGATTTGTTTAAAACATTTACATTACCAGCAAAAAACAGTTTTTTATATATTAAAAACAAAATTTGGTTTCGCGGTATTCCACATTATATTAAACTTTATATAAGTGATTCAGATGATATTACTGGAGATTATAACCCTAAAATGTCATTATATGAATATTTAAAACATCATTATCCAATGTATGATTTTGACGATCTTATAAAAAAAGGAGAATCTGATATATCAACTACAATTAGCTCATATAAAGACCAAATTGAACTTAATCGTTTTATTGAAAAATGGATAGATAAAAAAGGTGTTAATTTAGATAATTTTAAGTCATTCAAATTTACAAGTGATGAATTAACTTTTTTAAAAAGTTATAGTGGATATGGAGGTTTATCATTTAATGAATCAACTCCAGAAGCAGAACTATATGAATTTTACACACCAAAAAATGTAATAAAAAAAATGTGGGGGTTAGCATACAAACACGGTTATAATGATGGCCCATTGTTAGAAACATCAGCTGGTACAGGAGAAGTTTTAATGTTTTCAAAACCAGAAATAAGACAGCTTGCTTATGAAATAAATCCATATAGTGCAATTATTTGTCAAATTTTATATCCAGGCTGTGAAGTTAGGTTATCTCCTTTTGAAAGACACTTTATAAAAAACAATGATACAATTGGAAATAATTTAAAAACATTAGAAAAATTTGACCTGGTTATAGGAAATTGTCCATTTGGTAGTTTTTCTGATTATGCGAGTAAAGAAATGTATATGGGAGAACTAAAACATGTTAAACCTAAAAATTACACAGAATATTTTTTAAGAAGATCAGTAGATCTATTAAACACTAATGGATTATGTGTAATGATTATTGGAGCTCAATTAAAAAATGGTGGAAAAATGTTCCTTGACACAGGAGATTCAGAAGTAAAAAGATATATAAATAATTGCTGTGATTTAGTAGATGCATATAGACTACCAGACAGCACATTTGAGAGAACATCTGTTACAACAGATATTATAGTTTTAAAAAAAAAATAAATAAGAATGGAAACTAAAAAATTATTGAACCAATCAAAAAAGTTAATTTCTAATGAATTAGATTTTTGCAATCCAATGGATACTCCCATTATTTGTGATAAAATAAAAAATTTAATAGGAAGAAAAATGATTGAAGCTCAAATTTTAGAAATGGTTGGAAAAAGAGGTTTAACAATTAGTATGGCTATTGCTGATCTTGAAAATCAACTTACACTTAATAGTATTTAATTTGCAAATAGAATATTCAAATAATGAAATAGAGGCTTTAGAAACTGCATTGAAATATGCAGACGAAAAGACTATTCCTTTATTAATGGAACAAATAGATTTATTAAAACAAAAATCTGCTCCTGTTGAAGTTCAAGGAGATTTGTTTGGAAATACAAATCAACTAAAAGTATTTACAACAATTGAAGATATTCCAGAATTAACAAAAGAAACAGTTAGTGAGGGTTTAATAAAAATGAGAAAAGCTAATCCTGATCCACAATTAACTTTTTTAAGTTTTGGAGGTGGACAAGATAGTTTTGCAATTTTATATAAATTGATAAAGGATAATGAATTTAGAAAAGAATATGCTCCAAATGATTTAGTTGTCGTAATGAGTGATACAGGTAATGAATTTCCATATACTTACCAGGCAATTGAGGAAGCTAAAGTTTTGTGTAAAGCAAACAACATACCTTTTAAGTTTTTAACATCAGATATGGGTTTTCATACGAGGGCCTGGCCAAATTTAACATTTAATCTGGAAAAAAACAGAAGTATATTATCTGCAACAATGGGTGTAAAAGCGTGTACTGGAAACTTAAAAATTAACCCTTGTGATAAATACCTAAATAATTATTTATACAAAACTTATGGAGGTGTAGATCCTCAATATAAAAAACGATTTGATGAGGGTTTGAGAAGCACACCGATAGGAATAAATTTTAAAAATTATTTTGAAAAGTTTAATTGTAAAGTAAGAGTTATAATAGGTTTTGCAAAAGATGAAGAAATGAGGGTTATTAAAACTCTTAAAATGAAACATAAATTACCTAAATGGAAAAGAGATTATGTTGATTTTTGTTTTCCTTTAATTGAAAAAAAATGGAATAGGGAGGCTGCACAGGATATTATAAAAAGTTATCATAAGTATTTAGTTCCACCAAGTAATTGCATGTTGTGTTTTTATCAAAGTGATCATGAAGTTGTGTGGTTAGAAAGAAACTATCCAGAAATGTTTAAAAAGTGGATTGATTTAGAAAAAAACAAATTAGATAAAGATGTAGAACAAAACCAGCCTAAAAGTAATGGTGTTTATGGAAAGGTTAATTTAATAGAAAAATTAGCTTTAGCAAAAGCGAAATATGATAAGTCCTGGAAAGACGGTGCTTTATCAAATGTACCAATTGGAGAATGGACAGACGATCAATTGTATGAATATAAATTATCACATGGTCATTGTGTAAATAGTAATTTTTAAAATGGAACTATATAAAAAAGATGATTTAATAGGGCAAATAACCTATAAGCACACAAACGGATTAATTGACATTAATAGCAATGGTACAACTTTGACAGTTGAAGCTTCTTCTAATGAATTAAAAAATTATTCAAGTGGTGGATCAATTGATTTATCTCCAAATAGTTTAAATAATGGATTTGCAGTAAAATTAGAAAAAGGTGGTTATGTAGATAAGGATTTGGCTGAAGTTATTCGTCCTGTTTTACCTCAATTTGAATTTGGAGGCAAATTTATTCCAATGAAAGAATCTGAAATTTTACTTGGTAAAAAAATAAATCTGAAAATGCCAAATGGAGAAACTCGCCAGGCAGCATTTGCAATTGTTGAGTTAAATTCCATTTTAGCAAGTCATAATGAAAGAAGTTTTGCAAGTTCTTTGTCATATCCAGTTGATTCATTTGGCGAAAATATAAATGATCGCAATTACACAAATGATAAATCAGCACAAGCAAGAGTTTTAGATTGGGCTCAAAATTTAGAACCAGAAAGATTAATAACAACAAGTAGAACGCCTTCTGGAACACCAATTATTGATCCAAAAGGAATTGTAGTTTCTGGTAACAATAGAACAATGAGTTTGAAACTTGCTGCACAAGATTATCCTACTAACTACAAAGAATATGTTAATTATCTAATTGAGGAAATTGCTTCTTTTGGCCTGGTGTTTAGAGAAAAATCTCCAAGAGGTAAGGCTTATCGTTATGTTTTTGGAAATTTATCTGATAAAACAAAAAGTTTTGATAATCCAGTCCTGGTAAGAATAGATTATGACATTAAAGATCTTAATACTTTAGAATTAAGTAAATATAATAAAGACACTAAAAAAGCAGATAAACCAATTGACAAAGCAATAAAATTGGGTAAAATTTTAGACAGTAACGAAAAGTGTAAATCAGTTATTGGAAACATTATTGGTCAATATGAAGTATTTAGTCAATTTTATCAAAACAACAATGATCAACTAAAATTATCAAAAGCTCTTTTAGATTGTGATATTATTACAATCCAGGAAAGTCCAAGTTACATTTCGGAAACTGGTTTTACTAATCAAGGAAAAGAACTTTTAGAAAACTTATTAGCTGGTTTAGTTTTAACAAAAGAAGCATTAATTGTTGCAGATGAAAAAGTAAAAAGTTTTAGGGCAATAGTAATAACCTCCTTACCTGTTTTGACTGCAAATAGTTTATTAGGTTTTGATAGTTTAATTTCTAAAATTTCAGAAGCGGTTATTATAGAGGGTAAAATTAGAAGTTCAAAATTAGATTTTAAAAATTGGATAAATCAAATTTCAATGTTTGACGATCCTCCTGGATATGAAGCTTTAATGCTAAATAGATTGTTTAATTTAGGTAGAAATACATTTAAGTCAAGTATATTAAAATATAATGAAAGTATTTTGAGTAATAGAGGTGCAAATTTATTTGGAGAACCTCCAACTCAAAAACAAATTTTTAATAATGCTATAACTTTTATGGTGCCAGCTGAAGAAATTAATTTAATAAATCAATTAATAAATTCAACTAATTCCAAACCAACAGCACCAGAACCAGAAAAATATAATCCTTTTATAAATGGAAATTATTTTAAGAAACATGAGGATCATATACTAGCAAAAAAAGTAGATTCAGTAGATCGTTGGAAAAAACCAATCATTGAATATAAAGGAAATGCAGATGATATAAATGATATTATTGCAGTTGATAATTTTTTAGAAACATTTAAAAAATCAAATCCAACAGTTTCTGTTGTTGATAGTCCGGTAAATGAAATTGCAGAAACGGATCAGGAAACAATTAACAATTTAAAAAGGGCAATTAAACAATCTCCAAAAGATGTTAAGAAAAAAAGACAAAGGAAAAAAACAATAGAATATAACCCAGGCTCAATTGAAACTTTCAGTTTAAAAGAGGTTTTTAATATGCCAGGATTGAATGATGAAATATCTTTAGAAGAAGTTGAAGTTTTTTTATGGTATAAAATAAAAAAGGATAAACCAATAACCAATAGTGCCTGGTATGAGTTATGTAATACCTCCAAAGGAGATTTATCAAAAAAAGATCCAAAACAATGGGTTAAAAAAGGTCTTTTATTTTACTATAAATATGAGCTATTACCAAAATATGAATATTTATCTGGAGATGTATATTTAAAAAGTCAAGATTTAAAGTCAGACAAGACAAAAGAAATCATTGTTAGTACATATGGTATAGAAACCTATAATAATCAATTAGAAGCCTTAAATGAGGTGTTTAAATTGAAATATGATAATAGACTTTTAATTGCTGGCCCAGATTCACAAAGTGGAATAAAATTATTGCCTACATCAAAATTTGCATCAAAATTTAAAATCTCAAGTATAAAAAATGTAGATGTATTTGTGTGGAAAAGAAATAGTAAAAGAATTAGTAAGTTTTATGGCGAACCAGACTATTTTACACCTATTGAAACCACCAAAAAAAACCAATTATTTACTTTTGAAGAATTAAGTCTTAAAGAAGCGTTTTGTTATTGGTTGGTTAGTGATAAGTCTGTAAAAACAAAAATACCATATTCGGATATTATTTCTTATTACATACAATCTAAATCAAAACCAAAAACTAAAGCTAAAAAAGATATTAATGGAAATTATCCTCCAGATCAAAAGTTAATATATGATGCAGAAGAAGCTGAATTTGAAAGATTAAAAGAGAAGTCTAAAACCGAGGGTGTAAGATTATTTTTAATTTTTTTAAATGAACAATTAATTTTAAATGATACTATTAGATTAGAAACAGAATGGAATATGTCTTTTAATAACATTGTTCCAGTTAACTACAATAAAGTACCTGTTGCATTTAGAATGAATAAGTTTATTCATGGTCAGCCTTTAGATGTAAGACCAGAAAAAAGAGATGCAGTTGCATTTACAACAAGTTCTGGATCAGGTTTATTGGCTTATGACGTTGGGGTGGGTAAAACACCAGCTGCAATTTTTACAATTTGTCAATTTATTGATATGGGCTATTGTTCCAGGCCGATTGTAGTTGTACCTAATCAAACCTACAAACAATGGATAAGCGAGTTTAAATTGTTTGCTGGACATTTAAAAATTAATGAATTATATAATTTAGATGATTCAATAATAGAAGATTTACAAGATGATCAAGGAAAAACTGAAATGCTTCCAAAACAAAGTGTTACAATAATTACTTTTCAAGGTTTACAAAAGTTAGGTTTTAATTCAGTTACCGAAGAAAAATTAAAACCAGAATTAACTACTATATTACAGCAAACTAATCAAGACTTTAGTGCAAAGAAAGCTTCAAGATCAGCAATTAGAACCTCTAAAAAGGTAAATGAAATATTAGGAACAGCGTTAAGAAAAACAGGTTTAGAAATAGAAGATTTAGGTATTGACTATTTATGTTTAGATGAAGCACATGCAGCAAAAAAGGTTTTTACAAATGTAGCTGGAGAAACCCAGGAAAATGAATTGTCAGAAAAAACATCATCTGTTTCAAAATATGAAATAAATTCTGGTGTACCAAGTTCAATAGCAATTAAAACATTTATTATTTGTCAATATCTGCAAACAAATTATAATGGAAATACTCAATTATTGACAGCCACACCATTTACTAATAGTCCGTTAGAAATTTATTCAATGTTAGCAATGATAAGTTACAATAACTTAAAAAAACAAAACCTGGCTAACTTGAATACATTCTTTGACACATTTGTTGAAATAAGTTATGAATTAACGATCAATGCAAAAATGAGGCCTCAAAGAAAACAAGTAATAATGGGCTTTAATAATTTAATGGTTCTTCAAAGTTTAATTCGCAGATTTATTGATTATAAAACAGGCGAAGAAGTTAATGTTATAAGACCAAAAAAATACGTTTTACCATACACAAAAAAAATAATCAATGGTGTTTTAACAGACTTACCAAAAGAGGATCAAGTGGATTGTATTTTACCATTAACTCCAATTCAAGAAGAATTAATGAGGAGTATTAAAAGGTATGCTGGAGGAGAAATAAGTTCAGATGTTTTATGTTCTGGCCCAACATCATTTAATGAAAAAACCAATGATGAAACGCCTTCTGTTGAATTGAATGAAAAGGTATTAAGTAAAAATGAAAAAGCTGGAGTTAGAGTTTTAAAAGCCTTAAATTATGCTAGAAATCTGGCTTTATCTCCTTACCTATTTGATTGTAGTGGATTAGGTAAACCAAATTATTTAGAATTTATAAATACCTCTAACAAGCTTTTATATACAATGAATTGTATTAAAAGTATTAAAGATCATCACATTTCTACAAAATCAAAAATGGGTGGAGTGGTTATTTACATGAATCGTGGATTAGATTATTTTGGCTTAGTAAAAGAGTACCTGGTAAAAGAAATTGGTTTTAATGCAGATGAAATAGGTATAATTTCTTCTAAAGAAAAATCTCCAGTTCCCAGGGGTTTAAAAGATGAACAAAAGAAAGAATATGTCAAAAACCTTTTTTTAGGACAAAAATTTAATAATTCCACATTAGAAATGGAACCGGTTGATGATTCAGAAAGATTAAAAGTATTGATTGGATCAGGAACTATTAAAGAGGGAATGAATCTTCAAAAATATAGTTCAACATTATTTAATTTGTTTTTACCCTGGAATCCAACTGATATTCAACAAGTAACTGGTAGGATATACAGACAAAAGAATTGTTTTGAAAATGTACGAATAGTTAATCCATTAATGATTGATTCAATGGATATTTTTATGTTTCAAAAACTTGAAGAAAAAACAAATAGAATAAACACAGTTTGGGAAACTGACGGAAGAACTAATGTTTTAAAAACAGATGATTTTGATCCTAAAGAATTAAAATATAAATTAATTGCCGATCCTTTTGTAATTGCAGAAATGGAAACAATAGAAAAGGAAGAAGTTTTAAATGAAAAAATCCAAGATAAACGATCTGAAAAAAACAAAATCCTGGCAATTGAAGAAGCCTGGAAGTTTGTTACTAAAAATTGGGAGAAAATAACTAATCAATTAAGTATATATAGAGATTTAACAAAATTTCCACAAGAAATACAAGGTAGCATGCCAACAAGTTTGAAACCAATTGATATTATTACAGCAGACAATAATAATTTATTAATGTTTTTAGAAACTCTTAAATCTAATCTTTTAAAATATCAAAATGTTGTAACTACTCAAAAAGATAAATTTGGTTTACCAATGAAATATCGTTGGAATAGAACTCAAGAGGAATTAGATTTACTTGCAGCTGGAGAACTTAAATTTAGTACACTTGCACCATTAGAAAAGCGTTCAGAATATAATGAAATGGTTTTAAAAGTTAGATATTTAATTAAAACCACAAAAGAACTTTTAATACCAACAAATATAAACATTGAAGATATATTAAATGATCAAGCGTTTGAAACAATAGAATCAGATATAAAAAATCTCCAATTATTAGTTAAAGAATTAAAATCTGAAAAATCAATAAAATTGATTGCAGATCGTATAAGTAATGAAAGAAACCAGGAAAAATACACACCACCGAGTATGTATGAAGCCTCTAAATCATTTTCTAAATTAAATTATTTATTAGATAAAGTTAAACCATTACCAGAACCAGTAAAAACAATAGAACAATGTCCACCTCGTTCTACGAACGGTGTAGTAAAAATTGATAAAAAGTCAATTATTCAATTAGAAAAATGTTTGAAGAAGCTTCCTCAAACCAAACATATTCATAGTAAAGAAATTATTCTGAACAATGGAACAAGTCAATTTCAATATTCAAAAGAAAGAAAAAAATTGCATAAGGAAATTGTCAAGGATATGACAAAAAATGCCAGGTGTATTGAAAATGAAAAACCAATTGCAATTTTAATGGGTGGATCAGCCGGAAGTGGTAAATCTACTTTTTTAAGAAAAAATGCAAAATATATGACATCTGATAAAATTTGGAAAATTGATGCAGATGAAGTTAGAGAATATCTTCCAGAATACGAGGGTTGGAATGCTTCGGCTACACACCTGGAAGTAAAAGATGTTGTTATAGATTTACTGTC
>Ga0315320_10005253_pt1 | contig 10615 bp, 9 predicted proteins | sample M140m21515metaG_FD_203458 | JGI IMG/M metagenome (GOLD analysis project Ga0315320, IMG submission 203458) | Ammonia-oxidizing marine archaeal communities from Monterey Bay, California, United States - M1 40m 21515 | ecosystem: Environmental > Aquatic > Marine > Coastal | place: USA: California...
CTCGCGGATATTGGGATGGGAACGGACTCGGTTGTCCAGCAGAATGCCGAACTGCCGTCCGACGTTCTCGCTCGTGACTTCGCAAAAGACGCGTCCGCCACGTGGTTTGAAGTCCATCGAAACATACGGCTGGTTGGACTGGTCAAAACCAACGCGGGCATTGTTGATGTCGTTGCCGGTGAGCATGATCTCGTTCATGAGTACGAGCGGGTAGTCTCTCTCGAGGCTTCCGTCTTCCAGTTCGACGTACTGCCATAGCACCACACGATCTTCGTCGAGTCGCTTGGTGTCCCAAAGCCATTCGTTCAGCGTTTGGTCGTCGAGGTACTCTTCGGCCTCCATCGCCGCCTCGGCCGCCAGCAGCATCCGGTCACGGACAGCGTCGTCGAACTGCGGGTCGTGGAGGCGGAACTCGAGGACCGCCGTCGTGCCGAGCGCCTCGACGGCTTGCTCATAGTCCACCATGCCAGGCAACTGAATGTTGATGCTTCCGCCGCCCTTCTTCACGATGGATGGCTCCTTCACACCGGTCTCGTCGACACGCTTACGAAGGGTCTCGAGAACCTGCTCGACGGCCTGATCTTGGACCGTCTTCTGCCGCTCGTCTTGCATCTCGAACGAATGCCGGTCCCCATCCGTACTGTCGTAGACGTACTCTGGGAGGGCGGCTCGGATGAAGGTTTGCACCTCCGACAATGACTTGTCGGTCTGAATCCAAATCGTTGGTGTGTCGCGGTCGGACCGGATCGACTCTGCAACGAAGCCGTCTTGCTCGGCCCGGTCGACCAAGTAGGTCGCATCGCGGTTTGCCTGACCAAGCAGCGCCTCTTCGAGCCCCACCTGCATCGTCAGATCGATACCACCTTGCAGGTCAAGTCCCAAGCTGATGGCGGTGTCGGGCAAATAGCCGGCGTACCACGCCGGTGCCGCGGCCTCCACCTCACTAGCCTCACCACCCTCGACCGAGGCCGCAGCGCGCGCGAGACGTGTTTCGAAGTCCTCTTGCACCAGCGTTGGCGCCAAGACGTACAGTCCGCCCAAGAACATGGCGACGATCGCGCCAATCCTCATGCCATAGAATCCAACCACGCCTATCTCCTTAGCCGTCTTTTTCGGCCTGCTTTCGAACGATTTTATCCTTGTCTACCGTGAGCTCACCACGCCCACCTGTGTCGAGCACCACATGATCCGACTCGACACGCACCACGCGAGCGCGGATGCCTCCAGCGGTGACGACACGGTCGTCCTTCGCGAGCCCCTCTTGCAACTTGTCCTTGGCCACGCGCTCATTCATGACAGGCCTGAAGAACAGAAAATATGCGGCAAAAGCCATCAATGCCCAAAGCATAACTTCAGGCGGCCCTCCCTGCGGATCCATATTTCCCCCAAGTCGTTGTGGTAGAGACCAAGCGTAAGCTGGATCTGCACTTGAAACGCAACACACGCGTTATCGGTTAGACAGCGCTCCGGTCTATCCACCCGAGGACAAGGATGCCAGAAGCAAACGACCTGTCGGCATGGGATTTTAGCCTAAGCGACGATAGAATTGCGCGCTATCCGCTGCCGCAGCGCGACGCTTCGCGCTTAATGTGCTTGCCGTTAGCGGGTAATGCCACGTCGCATCATGCCTTCCGTGACCTGCCGCAGTTGCTCCGGCAGGGTGACCTCCTGGTGGCCAACGACACGCGGGTCATGAACAGCCGTCTAATTCTCCGCAGACCAACCGGCGGGCGCGTCGAGTTGCTTGTGCTGTCGCGCGAAGACGGAAAGGTGCACGCGCTCGCCAAACCGGCCAGACGATTGCGCACGGGCGGTACGCTGGAACGCGATGGGCGTGCGGTGTTTACCATCGCTCGAGAGGCCGTCGATGGTGTGGTAGTTCTCACGCCGCACTGCGACGTGGACGCCCTTCTCGTCGAGCATGGGGCCGTACCTCTCCCTCCCTATCTAGGGAGAGCAGAGGAGCCCGCTGATCGTGTTCGCTACCAAACGGTCTACGCGGGCCCCTCGGGTGCCGCTGCGGCTCCAACAGCGGGCCTTCATTTTACGGATGAGGTGCTCGAGAAGCTCTCGCAGACGGGCATCGGATGGGCGACCGTTACCCTGCATGTAGGACTGGGAACCTTCCGGCCGCTGCGGGAGGAAGATCTGGCTTCGGCTACCCTACACCAAGAGCGCTACAGCGTGCCGGCGGACACGGTGGAGGCGATCCGGGAGACGAGGTCGCGTGGAGGTCGAGTGATCGCCGTTGGCACGACCACCGTGCGCACACTCGAGGCTGCCGCGGGCGGCGGAGGCCTGCCCCAAGCCGGCTCTGGAGACACCGACCTCTTTCTCCGGCCACCTAGGGCGCTCGGAACGGTCGATGGCTTGATCACCAACTTTCATTTACCGAAGAGTAGCCTTCTCATGCTCGTCTCGTGCCTGTGTGGCCGCGAGAGACTTCTTTCAGCGTATGCCGAGGCACACGACAAGGGATATCGGTTCTTTTCTTATGGCGACTCGATGCTGCTCATATGACCTCAAGGCCACAATAGGCCGCGCCCGTGCGGGAGTCCTCTCGCTGCCGCACGGTGAAGTTCAGACGCCTGCGTTTATGCCGGTGGGAACCCGCGCCAGTGTTCGAAACATTAGCAGCGGCGAGTTGTCCTCGAGCGGAACCCAGATGGTCCTAGCCAACACGTACCATTTGTGGGTTCGGCCCGGACATGAGGATGTGAGGGCACTCGGAGGCCTCCACAAGATGATGGATTGGTCGGGGCCGATCTTGACCGACTCGGGAGGCTACCAAGTCTTTTCTTTGCGAAAGTGGACCAAAGTGACGGAAGAGGGAGTGCGGTTCCGCTCGCCAGAGGATGGGCAATATCGCCTCCTCACGCCGGAGAAGGCAGTCGAGATTCAAGAAGCGTTTGGCGTGGACGTGGCGATGGCATTTGATGAGTGCATCGAGTGGCCGGCGTCCAGGGAACGCTCAGCGGCGTCTACCGAACGCACGACACGTTGGCTTTTGCGAGCACTCGCCGCGAGACAGCACGCCGACGCAACGGCCCTTTTCGGCATTGTACAGGGCGGCATGTACGAGGACCTGCGCACCGCACATGCGAAGGAGATCGCGTCCATGGACCTCGATGGCTACGCGATTGGGGGCCTGTCGGTCGGTGAAGAGCGCGAAGCCTTGCTTGATATGGCAGAATGTTCGGCGGCGCAGCTTCCACATGACTCTGTGCGCTACTTGATGGGCGTCGGTCACCCGAGCGACATCCTCGACGCGGTTCTGCGAGGGGTAGACCTCTTCGACTGCGTGCTGCCCACCCGGGCCGGTCGTCACGGGCAGGCGTATACGTCGGTGGGGCGTAAAAATCTGAGGAACGCGCGGTACCGCACGGACACCGGTCCACTTGATCCGAACTGCGACTGTCCGGCATGCACCCGCGTATCCCTCGGGTACTTGCACCACCTCGTGCGGTCCAAAGAGTTGTTGGGGGGTAGGCTCCTGACGCTACACAACCTCCACGTGTACCACCGGCTCCTTGCCAACACGCGGCAGGCGATCATCGCGCAAGACGAGTCAGCGCTCAAGGGTCTCCGAGAGTCGGCGGTTCGGCATACCGAGTCCCACTAGTCGCGGACTATTGCGGGGCGGGATACGCGAACGGCCTAACTGGAGCGTTCCATGTCATCCGACCGAAAGGTGCTTCGCCGTCCCGGCGGGCGTAAGCCGCAGCCCCCTAAGCCTGAGCCTACAGAAGAGTTGGATAGCGGCGCCAAGCCGGCGTCCGCTGCTCGGCCCGTGATGCGCAAGCCGCGTGTGGCGCAGCCAAAAGAGAAGGTGAAGGTGACGCTCGATGGTCTCCAGGATTTGATGTCGTTATCGCCCGAGGCGTTGGCGGATGCGATGGCCGGAAATATGTCTACGAAGCGCGTGGAGCTTGGGGATCAGATCTCGGGGCGTGTGACTCGGGTCGCGTCGGAAGATGTCTTCGTCGACTTGGGAGGAAAGAACGAGGGCGTGCTGCCGAAAGCTGAAGTGCCGGACGTAAGCGTCGGCGACGAGGTCCAAGCGTACGTGGTCGACTCGGTCCAAGGACAGGTTCGACTCTCGCAGCGGCTTTCAGGTGCCGCTGCCGAGAACCTGTTGTTGACAGCCGCGGAGGATGGGACGCCCGTGGAAGGAGTCTTCGAGCGAGCCCATCGAGGCGGGCTCGACGTTCGGGTAGGGTCTAAAATTTTGTTCTGCCCGATGTCGCGCGCGAGCCGGTTCCCCGTGGCGGATGCGGAGAGCCTCGTGGGGACGACTGCGCTGTTTCGAATCATCGAGTCCGAGCCAAAAATGGTCGTCGACCGCCGCGTAATTGAGGAAGAAGCTGTCGAGGAGGAACGCGCTCGGTTTCTCGCTTCGGCAACCGCCGGTCAAGCCTACACGGGGCGCGTCGTTAGCATACAACCCTTTGGGGCGTTTCTCGACGTGCATGGAGCACAGGGGCTGCTTCCAGCGCGCGAGATGTCTTGGGGCCCTCGGGTCGACCCGCAAGCTATGTTTCACACGGGTCAGGAGGTAGAGGTTCGGCTCACGGAGATTGATAGAGACACCGGTCGCCTCACGTTCTCTCTCAAAGATCCAGCGAAGGACCCATGGAATGCATCGGGTACGAGCAGTTCGGAGGGCGATATCCTCGCTGGGGTGGTGGCCGACGCAAAGCCATTCGGCGTGTTCGTAGACCTCGACTCTGGATTGACGGGGTTGATCCCAACACGCATGCTTGGCGGGCGTTCGCTCAGCACTGGGGACCGGGTGGACGTTCGTATCCTCGAGCGTGACGATGAGCGCAAGCGCTTGACCTTGAGCCTTTGCAGCGGAGACGTGGCTCCAGTCGAAGCACAAGATCCGATCTCGGTGCGCGTACTCAAGGTGACGCATGCGGGTGTTGAGGCCCAACTTCCGGATGGGCGACTGGGTTGGCTGCCCGCTGATGAGGTCGACCTGCCGTCCAACGCCATCTTGGCGCAGCGCTACCGAGTCGGCAAGGACACTACGGTGTACCTTCTACACGACGACGGGCGCCGCGCAACGCTTACAGCACGCGATCCAAAAGACAGAGAGGAAGGAGGGTGGCGTAGCGCCGCACCGGAGCCAACCGTAGGATTCGGGACCTTTGGAGATCTTCTGGCTGCAGCGAAGAAGTCTTAGCCGTCGGATAGTTTGGCGTGCATCCACTGAAGGTGTGTCAGCGCCGTACGCTTATCGCCTGGGTGCGTCAGCAAATCGTCAGGGTGTAGCGTGGTGAGCATAGGCCTACCGGACACCTCGAGCCAGCGCCCAACTGCTGTGCGAGACTCAGGGGTGTCACCAAGAAGTGTTCGCGCAGAGCCCGAGCCGAAGCACAGGACGGCGGCTGGCTGTGCGTCGGCGATTCGCTGTCGGATCGCCTCACCGCATGCCAAAACATCGCGATGCTGGGGCCTTGGTGATGAGTACTTGATGCGCGCCACCAACGCCTCATCGCGCGCGACGTGAAGTACGCGGCTTCGCATGGCCTCGAGCATCTCGCCGGCCGGTCCGGCGTAGGCGTCGTCATCCATCGCCTCCGGACCCGTTGCGATCGACAGGACGATGACCAGGCGGGGCCGCGCAGCGTCCTCGAACAAAACGGTGCCGGATGCGTTGGAGTAGGAAGAGGGGGGCTTGTCATCCCCCGTGGGCGCCAACGGCGCAGATTCAGTGGTCCCGGACTCTTCCCGAACCACGGTCGCCCCGGACTCCGCCTGGAGCTGAAGCAGAACCTTCAAGTCTTGCGTGAGCTCCATGATCTCACGCTGGGTGTCGTCAGCCATCCTGCAATCTCCGCTGGTCGTTGCGCCATCCGAGTTCCCGAAGCATAGACCAGACCGCATAGATTGGCAATCCAAGGACGTTGTATAGTGAGCCCTCGATGCCCTCGACAAGAAAGCCCCCGCGGCCCTCGACAGCGTACCCACCCGCGCACTGTGTACCCTCGCCTGAGGCGACGTAGGCCTCGATCTCCTGACGTGTCGTGTCGCCCCGGAAGGTGACTACGCTCGTACAGCTTCCCATATGGCAGGCATCACCGCGGACCAGTGCATACCCTGTCGTGAGCGCATGCTGTGTTCCGCGGGCGTCGAGAAGCCGCTGTATGTGCTGGCTGGGTGACGGAGGCTTACCCCACTGCTGGGTGGGGTCGTTTTGATCGTAGCAGACCTGGTCAACGCCGAGCACCCACTCCGAAGGGTTTCGCACGGCAACCCACTCGGCTTTCAGAACTGCGCGACCGATGGCGGTATCGTTTGGCGACGCGTGTGCGACATCGGCCTCCGTCGCACCGGAACGAACCACGCGGTGCAAAATGCCAGCGTCCGAAAGTATCTTGGTTCTAACCGGACTACCGGATGCGAGAATCAACAACGGGGAGCCTCATGTTGGGGGCGCTGCACATCTATCTCCCCTACTCTCTCGACGCCCGGGGGGGCGATCTCTTATGTAGGGCTTTCAGAGGCTTGTACATGTCCAGCCACGAACAACCTACGTCCGACGCGTCCGGACCCGATCTCACGAAGCCTGATGGTATGACCGAGGCTCTCGATGGCCTTCGGGCAGCGATCGAGGACACAACAAACGATCTCTGGCTACGAGCGGAGCGGCCGTTTCTGCTGGACCTGCTCGCGTTTTATGACGGCATGGAGTGGTTCCGAGACGAGGTGCTGGTGACGGACAGTCCGCGTGACGTTCTGCGCGATGCGTACCAACATCTCCTCGACGACTTCTTGGAGTTGATGGAGAAGCGTGATGTCGTCCGGCTCGCATCCTCCTCGCGCCATGAGCCCGCAACGCAGCGGGCAATCCGCCGCATCCCGACGACTGACCTCTCGGAACACGGACGCGTACTTCAGGTGTCTCGTAAGGGTTTCGTCCGCGACGGGACCGTCATCCGCCGAGAGGATGTCGTTGTCCTCGAGTCTGCAGGTCGCGTTGTGGACTCCATCATGACATCGAGCACGTTATCCCCAGACAATGAGTCCTGAGATGGAACACACAGGTCCTGGCGACCAGACCATGACGGCTAAGCTCTTGGACGCAGCGGAAGAGGCGCTGGACAAGGGGGATGTGTGGGCAGCGATGAATCTGGCCCGGCAAGCGAACGAGCGCTCGCCCGAACTGCCTCGGGCGCTGTTTGTGCTCGGAGAGGTGCTGTGGGAGATGGCCGACGCGGAGAGCGCCGAGGAGCGATACAGGAAGGTCATCTCGCTTACAACCCCAGAGGACCCCCTTCACGGCAAGAGTTGGAGTGCCCTTGGCTGGGTTCTGTTTGACCAACTTCGCTTTCGAGAGAGCCATGCTGCTACGCTTCGCGGTATACGAGTCCGTCCAGAGGCGCCTGAGGGCTATTATGTCCGAGCGATGCTTCGTGAGCGTCGCGGCGATGCTCTTGGAGCGAGACGCGACTATCTTCGAGCAAGCCGGGGCGAGCCCGATCGGTATCCCCTCCCAGCCGAGTTGACGGACGCCATGGTAGAGGCCGTCGTGCAACAGGTGCTGCGAAGACTCCACCCAACGGTGCGAGCCTATCTTTCACAGGTTCCCATCATCCTCGAAGACGTCCCGGACGAGGACATCTGCTCGCAGTACGACCCCCCAGCGCTGCCAGGGGAAGTCTTGGGATACTTTGCGGGGACGTCTTTAGCCGAACGCTCGATGCTCGATCCGTGGACCACGCTGCCATCGACAATCGTGTTGTACAAAAACAACCTTGCTCGGCTGTTCGACAACCAAGAGCAGCTGATTCACGAGTTGACGGTCACCGTTTTTCACGAAGTGGGCCACTACCTCGGGCTCGACGAACGCGAACTCGCTGCTCGAGGGCTTGAGTAACAAGCGCCTCACAACGTGCGGGTCAGCGCCGTCGCCGACGTCGCCTGCGCTTCCGGTCTTGGCTCCACCTAGGAAGAGGGCACGGATGCTCCTCCTCGTTGGGAAAAAGTTGGGCCCAAGTGTTCCGCGCTGCCCGAGCGATGTCGTGGGCGGGGGCACGCTTGAGCGTGTGGTCCATATGCAGAAGCTTCGCCGCCATCTTGTGTGCATCGACGACCGCGGACTTGTGTACGGCGGTATCCAGCCAAGCCCAGTTCGGTGAGGCTTCGTCGTCTTCCGCGGTGTGGACCGCTTCTGCGCGCTGAAAATTAGCATCGAGCAGACTCTGAAGGACGTCGCGCTGTGCGTCATCTTCATCGCCCGCGACAACACACCACAGCTCTCCTGCAACGGGCGCGCTCCGAAGGTGGCCCATAATGGCCGTCAGGCGCATTGGGCTGCACAGTTGCGCCTGCTCTACGACCACGGCACCCAGCCCGGGTGTCACGATTGCGTCTTCATATTCACCGGTGACAACGAGAACGTCGAGCGCGCGATTGAGAAACCGTTGATGGGTACGCTGTCGTTCGTCGCGCGAGTCACGCCCGTGGTAGAGCCCAACCTTGTATCCTTTGAGTTCGCCATCACCCAGCACGCGCACGAGGTTGCGTGCTCCTTCGAGGTCGAGGACGTCGTCCCCTTTGATGCGCGGGAACACGACCATTCCTTGCCGTCCACGCGCGAGCGCGCTGACGAGGCCAGCGTAGGCCTCCGAACGTTGGCCGTCGTCGATCAGCACCCCCGCGATCCCGGAGGCGCCGGGAGGCAGGGCTGCCATATCATGGTCGGCGTAGCGCATACACAGGGCGTGCCGTGAACATGCCACACCCTCATGCCGCGCAATGAGCAGCAGGTCCACCGGCGGACCGCTGCGCTTCCTCAGTTGGTCGAGAACTCGTGGTCCTTCCAGCTGGATATCACTAATTACGAGTCCTAATCGTCGATACTCGACATCAGCGGCTAGGAGCGCAGGCGTACCGAATACAACGTGGACCTCGCCTCGGTCTAGGGCGTCTCGCATGGCGGCACTCGGCTCGCCATCGATGAAACGTGCGACCAAGCCCATATCCTTGAGCATGCGCTCCCAAAGCGCATATTGCTCTTCAGCGCTTGAGCTACTGGAGCAGACGACCGCAACTTGACTTCGGGTCTCTGCGACCATGACGATGGTGTGCAGTACAACAAGGGATAAACCGCTCCCCTCCTGTCCGACAAGAACGCGCGCCATCGCCTCCTGCCTTGCGAGGTCTCGACGCACACCTTCTAAAGCGACCTGTTGTTCATCGTTGAGTTGGTAAAGCGCGTCGGCCGATAGCCTACTCACCAAACTGTTGACGATGGGGTGTGCGGTACCGCGGGGCCCGCGAACGTTCTGCCTCTGATAGCCGTGGGACAGGAAAAAACCGAGCGCCTCGTCGAAGGCCAAGCGCTCTTTCGCGCGACCACATGGTTCACGTTGAATCCGCAGCAGGGCATCGCCTAGCTTCATCATCTCGCCGCGCATTTCGTCCGTTAGGGGGTCACGCACTTTGGCGAAGCCTCCGTAGAGTTTGGATATCGCATCCTGCATCTGAGCATCGGAGGCGCTATCCAATCCGTACGTTGTGCTGTACACATGTTTGTCGGAGGCCGCGCGCACACGACGCCCGTCCGCTAAACGAAGCACGCCGTCCTCACACGACTGGGTCCCCCGAAAAATCATTCGGTCGCCCACTCGGGGCATCCGTTCACCCGCGCGAAGCGTCACCAGACACTCCTCCTGGCCCGCAAACGCCACATGTTGCTGCGTCACTCCCTTCGCGCCGAGCACGATCCATGTGCGAACCACGCGACCGCTCAAACAAAGGTCACCCGGCTCCTGTGTGGTGCCGGCGCCAACGACGACACCGTGGTCCTCGTACCCGGACGGCTGTAGGGCGAGTAGCTCGGCGACTGTGGTCACGGACATCCCCGCAAAGATATCCACCAATTCCTGCGGTAGCCCTACCTCTGTGAGGCTTTGAACTAAGTTTCCGCTCCAGCGGTCGGGCGCCTTCTCGCGTAGCTGGCTCTCGCTCGCCACCTCACGTCTCCCTGCTTCCTCGCTGTGTGGTTCACGGCGACCGCCTCTCCGATTGTTGGCGGGCTTCGACGTCTCACGGGGCGCGTCCTCTGCGGCCAGGGGCTCATCCCGGACGTCTGGCGCGGGCGCTTTGCGCTTCACCTTGCGCCGTCGTGCTGGCGGGTATGGACCGCGCGAACGCAACGGGAGACCGAGAATTGCGTCGAGGCGCGTCAACTCTTGGTAGGCCGTGTTGATGTTGAGCGCCATGTCTTCGATGGACTGTTCATCGATGTTTGTGACGCTCTGCTCGATGCGGGCCACTGCCTCTCGGATCGCCTCGGCCAAGTTGAGGGCCTGGAGTCGCTCGAGCCAAGGACGGGTAGCGCCTTCGACGTGGCTGGGTTTCCGGAGCCGCGTGCGGGTGTCGCTCGCGAGCCACGCAAGCAGCCTGCGGACCGGCGCAAGGTTGCGGTCGATATCTACCAGCCGAGCGCCTTTTGCCTCAACGGGCTGTGTGGCCGGTTGAGCCTCAGTTTTGGATGCGTCTTTCGTAGGTTCTGTCGACGATTCGTCGGGTGGGGTCACTTCGCTCATTCGTACGCCACCTCGATAATCTCCCACGTTTGTTTGCCACCGGGCGCAGGGAC
>Ga0315320_10005259_pt1 | contig 10611 bp, 11 predicted proteins | sample M140m21515metaG_FD_203458 | JGI IMG/M metagenome (GOLD analysis project Ga0315320, IMG submission 203458) | Ammonia-oxidizing marine archaeal communities from Monterey Bay, California, United States - M1 40m 21515 | ecosystem: Environmental > Aquatic > Marine > Coastal | place: USA: California...
GCCGTCATTACGCGAATTACTTTAAAGGAATTCCCGATTTTAAGAAACATAGATTGGATCTAGTGACGATCGATACAGTTGATGAAATCCGTGCCAAACTTGTAGAAATAGCAGATCTGTATCTTGCAGAGATCTAAAGAGTTGTAAGTCTTCGAATGAGGAATCGCACCATAGCAGCAGACCCCAATCCTCCAATTCCCACAACAACAGCCAGTGTTCCAAAGATATCCATAGCAGACAACCTAACTGGATAATAGGGTACAACAGAACCTTCTATAGTAAGCCAACCGAATTGGTTTTGGCCTAAAACGAGAGCAACCCCTACAATGGCACCTATCATCCCGCCCAGAATATTTATCGCGAGGCCCTGAATTGAGAAAGTTCGTTCAAGATCTCGGCTTTTCATCCCCAATGCTTTGAAGACTTCGAGATCCTGCTTCTTATCTATGAGTAACATCGTTAGTGATGCAAGTATGTTAAATGCGGCTACAATCAGTATAAAACTGAGAATCACGAATGTGGCCCACTTTTCGGCTCGGTTTGTTTGGGTTATAAACTTGTGTTTTTCAGCCCTTGTGCGAAGGAAAACACTGTCTCCAAGTATATTGAGGAATTCTTCGTCATTTGCTAACGCGTCAGCACTCCACCCCTCTGTAACGCGAATCTCAAATCTTGAAACTTCATGATGTCTGTCAAATAATTCTCGGGTAAGTTCTAAAGGAGCAAGTACATACCTTGTATCAAGATCGGCATTAATAGAAAATGTACCACAAGCTAAAGCAGGTACTGTCCTGAAATCACTCTTTTTATGTCTCCGGAGTTTTTTACCTCTCATGGGAGCACCTAGTGACATGAGCGGTGGATCAATAGAATCAGATCTAAACCCCATCTCAGATCTAATGCCGTAGCCGATGCAAATACAAGCTTCGTTGGCAAAAGATTTCCCCCAAACTCCTTCTACAATAGCTCCATCTATCTCAGACACATCACCATAATTTGAGTCAACTCCCAATACAGAGCAAATATGTGTTGTTCCACCACCTCTTAACACAGCTTCACTTTCTATTACAGCGGAGTAGTGGGCAACTCCAGGGTGGTCCCCAATTTTTTCACCAAGTTCGTTAGGTAAGACTTCTCCTAAAATTGACACCGCAGCGAGGTCTGCATCTAAGGTGCCAAAAAGATCCTGAACCAAATCTTCAATCCCATTAAAAGCAGAAAGAATGGCAATCATTGCCATTGTCACAGCTGCAATCACGAACATTGAAATACCAGAAATAATGTGAACTAGTTTACGTGATCGAGGTTGGAAAACGTATCTGCGCGCAAGTTTAAAAGGGAGTCGCACTTCACCTACTCTTTTAATGCTTTTTCTACAGCTTCATAGTAATCTAAACTATCGTCTATGTAAAATTGGAGTTCCGGAATTCTTCGTACCTGTTTTCCGATTACACCACCTAAAGCTCGTCTCGTCCAAGTCGCCTTTTTCTTGACCACCTTTAAAGCCGCTTCAGGCTCTTTTACTGCCATAAAACTCAAGTAGATTTTTGCCAAACCTAAATCTGGAGACATTCTGACCTGTGTTACTGTTATGAAAAGTCCGTCAAAATGCATCGCTGTTTCTCTTTGGAATATAATGCTGAGTTCCTGTTTTACAAGGGAACCCACTTTTTCTTGACGGATACTTGACATGTGACGAAGTTAGCTAAGATTAGCGGATATTAGTAAAGGAATTTATTATAGGGATAGCGTTTTATATGAAGTTCCTTCACCCTTTCATATAACATACTGCGCAGTGTTGTGACATCATCCTTACGCATTGCACTCATAAATACAACATCATTTCCGTCTTTCTCAAACCTTTCCTTTAACCCCTCAACAAGTTCTTCAGGTGATCTATCGCCTTCGGGATCTGTAAGAGCGTCTATTTTATTGAATAACAGTAAAGTAGGTTTGTCGGTGGTTTTAATTTCCGTAAGCGTGCGTTCAACTACTGCGAGCTGGTCTTCAAATTGAGGGTGACTGACATCGATAACATGAATAAGGAAGTCACTTTCACGGGTTTCATCGAGGGTTGATTTAAAACTCTCAATAAGTTGAGTGGGTAGCTTTCGAATGAACCCTACCGTATCGCTTAATAAAAACGGTAGATTGTCCACTACCACCTTGCGGACCGTCGTATCTAAGGTCGCGAAAAGCTTATTCTCTGCAAAGACATCACTTTTTGACAAAGCCGTCATAAGTGTACTTTTGCCTGCGTTTGTATAACCCACAAGAGCCACTCGAATAAGAGCCCCTCGATTGCTTCTCTGTGTTGCCATCTGTTTATCGATCGCTGCGAGATCCTTTTTTAGAAGCGAAATCCTATCGCGAATTATTCTTCTATCTGTTTCGATTTCCTTCTCTCCAGGACCTTTCATGCCTATACCTCCTTTTTGCTTCTGAAGGTGGGTCCACATATTTGTAAGTCGAGGAAGAAGGTATTGATATTGGGCTAATTCTACTTGAGTTTTAGCGTGAGCTGTACGTGCTCTTTGAGCGAAAATATCAAGAATTAAATTAGGCCTATCCATGATTTTTACATTCTCAATCTCTTTCTCAATATTACGGAGTTGAGAACCACTTAATTCATCATCAAATACGATCATGTCTATGCTCTCTGCGTTGACATATTCTTTTATTTCTTGCAGCTTACCAGAACCGATAAATGTTTTTGCATCTGGTTTTGTAAGTGACTGAATAAAAGTTTTTTTTGTAACAGCATCAGCAGTGCGAACTAAAAAAGCAAGTTCCTCTATATATTCAGTGAGTTGCTCACGGGTTTGGTTTTGAGTAGCAAGCCCCACAAGGATACAAGTTTCTTTGTCTGTGGATGTGCTGACAGTTTTACGATTGGCCATATTTTCGTTTACTAAAAGCTGTCAATAAAAACCGCAAGGCCTCTTATCGTAGGCATATCCAGCACATCTTTCTGAGGAGGCATCGTTCCGCTACCTTCCAGAATTATAGCAACTCTCTCATCAATATTGAGTTTACTTGAAACTAAATCAGGTGCTTCATCAATGATTGAAACCCCTTGTATCCCGTGACAAATCGAGCATTTATATCTATAAATGAGCTCAATGTCTTTGAGATTTGTCGGAGAGGTATTTTCCAAAGAAGATTTCTCTTTTAGCTTAACCGTGTCAAATTTTTCAGGGTTCTCACATGACACTAGCATGAAAATAGCTAGGCATGAAGTGAAAATAAATCCCTTTGTCATAAACTATTTTCGGGCATTAATGAAGCTGATAACAAATGCAACCATTGACAAAACAGAAGTCAAAATCATAGCTAACACACGATATAATCCAAGCCCTCCTGCATCAAGACTTTTTGGCAACCTCATTCCAACCAATGCAAAAAGTATGACCAATGTTAAAAGAACGGCTATATGAGAAATTATTTTATTTTCCTTCTTTACCCCATTGTTACACAAAAATAGAATGACACCAAACCCCACAGGGATTAATGCAGTCGGAGACTGAACATCGAGATATCCCCATAATCCTATTGCGATTAAAACTATTGAATTTAATTTGTTATAAAAAGGTGCTTTCATGATTATTTATTTTAATTTATACAACTCCTTGGTCTAGCATAGCGTTAGCAACTTTTACAAATCCTGCGATATTTGCCCCGCGTACATAGTCAACTGTACCGTCCTCATCAGTACCATACTCCACACATTGTGAGTGGATGTCTTTCATGATTTGGTGTAGCTTTCCGTCCACTTCTTCTGCAGTCCAAGAAAGACGCATATTGTTTTGAGACATCTCTAGCCCTGAAGTAGCCACTCCACCTGCATTAGATGCTTTCCCTGGAGCGAATAGCACTCCTCCAGCTTGAAGAGTTTCAACAGCTTCAGGGTTGCATGGCATATTGGCTCCCTCAGCCACACAAATGCACTTGTTTGCGATGAGAGTCTTTGCTTCATCCTCATTCACCTCGTTTTGCGTGGCGCATGGGAGGGCCACGTCACAGGCAACACTCCAAGGGCGAGCTCCTTCGTGGAAAGTGCTTCCTGGGAATTGAGTTTTGTATTCGGAAATACGTCCTCTGCGCACGTTTTTAAGCCCCATTATCCACTCCAGCTTTTCTTGAGTAATCCCATCTGGATCGTGGATGAATCCTTTCGAGTCAGAAAGAGTTACCACTTTGGCTCCCAGTTCTATACATTTCTGAGCAGCAAATTGAGCTACGTTTCCAGAGCCTGAAATAACGACGGTCTTACTTAACATTTTCTCTCTACGGGTAGCTAGCATCTCCTGTGCAAAGTAGACAGTTCCGTAGCCTGTAGCCTCCGGACGGATCAGTGAACCACCGTAGTTAATCCCTTTACCAGTTAGTACACCTACAAATTCATTGCGAATACGCTTGTATTGACCAAAAAGGTATCCTATCTCACGTCCCCCAACACCGATATCCCCAGCAGGCACATCAGTGTTAGCACCGATATGTCTGGACAGCTCAGTCATAAAACTTTGGCAAAACCGCATCACTTCATTGTCAGATTTGCCTTTGGGATTAAAGTCAGCCCCCCCTTTACCTCCACCAAGTGGAAGTGTTGTAAGAGAATTTTTAAAGACTTGCTCGAATCCAAGGAACTTCAAGATGCTAAGATTCACACTGGGGTGAAACCTTAACCCACCCTTGTAAGGTCCAATTGCAGAGTTAAATTCAACGCGGTATCCACGATTAATTTGTACATCGCCATTGTCGTCAGTCCAAGCCACACGGAACATGATCGTTCTCTCGGGCTCTATCATACGCTCTAACACCTTCGCGTCAGAGTATTTCGGATTTTTTGCTATAAAAGGGATGACTGTTTCAGCTACCTCTTGGACAGCTTGTAGAAATTCTGGTTCGTTTGCATTTGATTTAGCTACTTGAGCCATAAATGCATCAATACGTTCCTGCATGGTCTAATTTTTAACGTTTCTATTTACGCTTAGTGCTGCAAAGATAATCTAAAGTTCTTTTAAAGTGATGCTGTTCGCCCCCCATCAACAGGCACGTTAATACCACTTATGTAGTCAGCTGCAGGTGTGCATAAAAATGCAATAACACCTCCGATTTCATGTGGCTCACCAAATCTTCCAGCTGGCACAGCCCCCGCCATATTTTCCTGAATTTCTTCGGTTGATATTCCACCCTTCAATGCCTTTGCTTGGATAATACTTTTCAACCTACCGGTATTCGTAGCTCCTGGTAACACGTTATTAACCCGTATCCCATGCTTTCCCTCTTCGTTAGCTAATGTTTTAGACCAATTGGCCACTGCTCCTCTTATCGTATTCGACACTCCAAGCCCGTTTAGTGGAGCTTTAACAGACGTACTGATTACATTAATAATCCTGCCATGACCTCTCTCTCTCATCCCAGGAAGTACAGCTTGAGCAAGAACATGATTGCAAAGTAAGTGCTGCTCAAATGTATTTGTAAACTCTTCTATTTCTGCCTCTGAGATACTCCCCCCTTTCGGCCCTCCGGTGTTATTTACGAGGATGTCTATCTTCGAACTAGCCGTTAAGTTAAGAGCGACCTCACTTACATTTTTGTGGTTGCTGAAATCTGCCACAACATATCCATGACCTTCATGCCCCCCTTTAGCTAGACTTTGTATGGCTTCCTTTAATTTTTCAGAGTTGCGCGCCATCAGTGTTACTTTAGCTCCCAACTCCGCCAGTTCTCTTGCTGCCGCCAGCCCGATTCCTTGTGATGCTCCACACACTAATGCGTGGCGTCCTTTGAGTGATAGATTCATGGCGGCAAAGGTATAACTTTACGCTTACGAAGAAATTACGCACATGAAGAAAATAGATCACCTAGGAATAGCAGTAGCAGACTTAGAGGCTGCTGAAAAGATCTTTACAGATGTTATTGGATCCAAGCCTTATAAAAGGGAAAAGGTTGCGTCTGAGGGAGTCGTGACTTCTTTTTTTAAAACAGGAGAGTCTAAAATTGAGCTCCTTCAATCGACATCTGAAGACGGCCCCATCGCTAGACATATCTCGCAACGTGGAGAAGGACTTCACCACATCGCCTTTCATGTCGATGAGCTAGAAAGAGAAATCGCTGAATTAGAATCTAAAGGATACCGATGCATAAGCGGCCCAAAAGCTGGTGCTGATGGAAAAAGAATAGCCTTCCTGCACCCTTCTGATACTGCTAAAGTATTGGTTGAGTTATGTGAAGGGTAGTTTTAATCAATCCTTTTTATTCTTTGCTCTTCCCCACCCTCGCATTTTCTTTCCGAAGAGCTCTTTAGATTTGTCAGAATGAGTTGGAGCAGCACAAGAACCCTCAGGTTTAATGGGCTTTAATCCAAACAAATCACAACTGATCATTGCTCGATAGGGTCTATAATCACCTACTCTCCAAGGCAATTTAGCTGTAGAGTTTATGGGAGCTAGTTGAAGCATGTCCGCTGCAAACTGCACTCTTATAAATTTCCCTCGTTTCATCTTTAACCCGACGCCCACGATAAACTCAAAGCAACCGGAAAAAGGAGACATTTCTTCTTCCAGTACTGATAGGGGCGTGGAAGTCTCAAAGTCAAATTTAGAAGAAAAGTCAACCCTGTATCCTCCACCTATTCCCATTTCTAAAAATATTTTCTTAGTTAGAGTAATAGTTCTAAGAGCATCAACAAATACACCAATATTCAAGGCACTTCCGGATCCGACAACAACACTATCTTGCCCATCGATTACTCCTTCGAAAGTTTCTGTTATTGTACGTCTTGATCCGATCAGGTTTATCGAAAATCGATCCACAAGAATTGGATTTTTAGCAATAAAAACACGCCCGATTCCGCCAGCTAAATGAAACCCTCCCTGGGGAGTCCAAGTCCCTGAATACACTGTGTCGATAGTTCCAGAAGTCGAGTTTGCAATAAGCCAATCTTCGTTGAAAGGAGAATTCGAACCCCCAAGACCAGAACCCCCAATGGAAAGACTCCATCCTGATGATCGGTAGTCTGAGAGGGTGGGAGAGAAAAAAGAGTTTTGGGCTGAAGTATTAGAAATTAGCGACAGAAATACGATGGTAAAGCCCAATAAAATTATCTGCCTAAGCATCAGTACTTAATAAAGGTGAGGGATGCGCGATCGTGGAGCTGCCAGATTCGTAATCGTCGAGACGCTTAATGGCACGCTCAACGATTTCATCACTTTCCCATTTTTCTAAAATGTCGGGTGAAGCCATTATTTCGTTCATTACTGCCTGTTGTATTTCCCCTTTTGTCCACGCTTCAGCGTATGGGATATGACTGAACGTTACCAATGTATAAAGAGGTTTCCAGCGATTGCTATGCGCAGCTGTTATTCGAGCTTCAATACGTTTTTGTAAAAGGAACTTAGGGTCGGCAGTTTTATCACGCATAACGATATAGTTATGGAGCGCTAAGTCTAATATTGCATCACCGTCAGGTTTTCTTAGTCTGGTATACTCATCTAGCAGTGCTTTCCAGTCAGCTTCTGATGTTGGAACTGCTTCGTCTATTAGTGAACTAAGAATTGTACAATCTTCGAATCCAGAATTCATGCCTTGACCGAAGAACGGCACGATTGCATGTGCAGCATCGCCAATAATAACTACTCGGGAATTGATATTCCATGGATGACATTTTACACTACATAGAGAACTTACGGGGTTTGTATTCCAGTCTTGAATAAGTGTAGGGAGGTGAGGTATCGTGTCAGGAAAATGTCGATTGAAGAACGCACGTACGTCTTCATCAGACTTGATGTTCTTGAATGACTCTTCTCCTTCATAAGGGGCGAAAAGGGTACAAGTAAAGCTACCACCTGGATTAGGTAGCGCCATAAGCATGAACTTTCCACGAGGCCAAATATGCAGCCCGTCCTCCGACATCCTAAATCCTCCATCCGCGTTAGGACTCATAGGAATTTCTTTATAGCCATGGGGAAGATATTGTTGGGAGTAGTCGAAGCGGCTTGTGTGTGTCATATTTTCACGTATGACACTGAATGCACCGTCAGCTCCAAAAATCCTATCGTGTAGAATTGCATTTCGATTTTTGAAAGACAAGTTTACACCTGCTTTGTCTCCCTTATCGGTAATTTCGTATCCTATACTTATATGGTCAAATTTGACTTCCAGTAAGGGGTTTTCTTCTGCAGCCTCAACCAATATGAGATTTAGACCTGATCGAGAAACAGAGTATATACACTGATCTCCCACTCCGTAAAGTTGAAGCGTTTCATTCCCAGAGTGGTCGTGCATTCGACGACCTTTTATTGGGAGAGCTATTTTACGAACTCTGTCAGCTACACCAGCCTTTTCGAGTGCTTTCCAGCCTCTATCGCTAAGCGCGAGATTAATCGAACGACCTTCAAGTGCATTGCTATTTCTAGGGTCGGATCGACGATCATAGATAGTGACTTTATATCCACGTTGTGCGAGCATAAGTCCGAGTAAACTTCCGACTAGACCTGCCCCTACAATTGCATGATGTTCTGGTGTCGTATTACTCGTGCTCATCTATAGAATTTCTTTGAAAGCTAATTTAAGGTCTTCGATAATATCCACGGCATCTTCCACACCTAAACTGAGTCGAATAAGTCCATCAGTTACTCCGACTTTTTCTCTAATTTCCTTAGGAATAGAGGCATGCGTCATAGTAGCAGGGTGTCCTATTAAAGATTCTACCCCTCCAAGAGATTCAGCTAATGTGAAAATCTTGGTAGATTCAACAAATTTGTTTGCGGAAGCGAGAGAGTCGCCTTTGAGAGTAAAAGCAACCATACCACCAAAATCAGACATTTGACGTGAGGCTATTTCGTGCCCTGGATGACTTTCCAGCCCAGGCCAATATATTTTCTCTACTTGATCATTCGTTTTTAAATACTCTACCACAGCCCTGCCGTTTTCGCAATGGCGAGCTATTCTAAGATGTAGGGTTTTAATTCCACGAATTACGAGAAAACAATCCATAGGACCAGCTACACCACCACACGAATTTTGTAGTGTTCGCAATTTTTCATTGAGCTCGTTATCGTTCACCATAAGACACCCCATAACGACATCAGAATGACCTCCTAGATATTTGGTTGCAGAATGCATCACCACATCTGCACCCTGAGATAGTGGTTGCTGAAGCATTGGTGTAGCGAAAGTATTGTCCACACATACAAGGATATCCTTCCCTTTTACAAAATTAACAACTGCCTGTACATCTGTGATTTTCATCATCGGATTTGTAGGTGTTTCAATCCAAATCATCCGGGTATTTTCATTTACCACGTCCGACAACGAAGATTCACAATTGTCGAGATCTACGAAATAAAATTTAATTCCATAGTTAGCAAAAACAGTTGTGAACAATCTATAGCTTCCGCCATAAAGGTCGTTCGTAGAGATCACTTCGTCTCCTGGTTTAAGTAATTTCAGAAGGTTGTCAATCGCCGCAAGCCCAGAAGCAAATGCTAGGCCGTGATTCGCACCTTCTAGCTCTGCAAAAGCATTTTCAAGGGCATGTCGAGTGGGGTTTTGAGTACGAGAATACTCATAACCTTTGTGCTCGCCAACTCTGGTTTGTACATAAGTAGAAGTTAAATAAACGGGAGTCATAATAGCGCCTGTAGATGCATCGTGTTTTACTCCGGCATGTACCGCTCTCGTTCCTTTTCCTATTCCGTCAGACATCTTTTCAATTTTTCGTTTGTGGTCAGTAAAGTTAATGTATTTTCATACCCGTCCGTACAAGCCATCCAGGTAGTAATATTGATCCTATTATTAAGTATATGAAATAGGTTAATAGACGCCAAACCAATACAGTAGATCCCCCCACAACTGCTACTCCTTGCATAAAGACAGGGAGAGAAAATTCTGCAATACCCGAAGCACCAGGTGTAGGACTCACGATCATGGCTATCCAAAGTGAGAGCTGGCGAGCGAACACTTCTAAATTCTGTACTGTGTCGAAAAAAATGTATAGAACTGCGTTAAGTATTAAAAACCTTGCCGTCCAGCTGACGAAAGTCACACCCAATGTTTTTAACCACATTCCTCGTGTCGCCCCTTTAAAGCTTTCCGAAGCGAGCATCCATTCCTGGGTTACTTTTTCAACATTCAACTCCCATCTTTTTAACCCTGGGAATCTAAAAATCAAGAGAATTGCATTCCTTGTGGAATTCGGAGCTATCAACAAAATGAATAGTATTAAAATGGTGATGGCACAGTGGATTCCATACCCAGTAAAAAACATCACCCTTAATCCCATCTCTGCAGTATTACTCAACGCCTCAGGGATAAAAGCATCCGTTCCTATTAAAATGATGAGTAGAGGAACAACTAAAACGTAAAAAAACTCATCCATCAAAGATGTAGCGAGCACAGTTGCAACGCTCCTGCCGAGCGTCATTCCTTCGCGCTTCATAAGGTAAATTGCGATGGGGCTTCCGCCTATCACTGAGGGTGTAATGGCCGATGCAAACTCCCAAAGGAGTACTACATTCAGCGAACTTCGCCAACTAAATTCTCCCATAGACAGAATTTTCACTCTAGCCATATATGCAAGATCCCGAATGACAAGCAACCCTACCG
>Ga0315320_10005260_pt1 | contig 10611 bp, 7 predicted proteins | sample M140m21515metaG_FD_203458 | JGI IMG/M metagenome (GOLD analysis project Ga0315320, IMG submission 203458) | Ammonia-oxidizing marine archaeal communities from Monterey Bay, California, United States - M1 40m 21515 | ecosystem: Environmental > Aquatic > Marine > Coastal | place: USA: California...
CGTCTCCCGACTCGTTCGGCGGCCCAGTCTCCCCATTCGGGAAAAATCGGGAATGTCCCACACGTGTGAGGTTCTACTCGAACTTATCGACACCTTGGTGGAACGAAGACAGTTCTCCGAAGTCTGTGATGTCCTCGAGGCCGCCACCCACGGTCCGCACGACCCTCAGTTCATCGCACAATGGCACCAAGCACTCTCGCAAATCAAAGCGAGCATTCTACAGCTTCAGGCCGGATAACCATTAGCCACCAAATAGTTCCAACTGGTTCCCTTTTCCTTCAAATGGATCGGCGGGGATATCCGTGATGGGTGCAGGTGCACGCACCTGAATCGGACGGTCTGGCCACCCCCTATCGGTCAAGGTTTTTGAGATGGCATCGGCCATCAGCTTGTGCCCAACCGGACTGGGATGCATCTCATCCAAAAAGAGATGCGCACGACCATCGGCCCGAAACACTGCAGGGAGATCCACAATGGGCGCACCACAGGCCGAAGCCACCGAGCGCATCACCGACCGGTAGGGCGGCCACGGCGGATTGGCTTCTCCTCCACCCAAGTCATGACGGTTCGGCAAAATCACAAAGACCACACCCCCATCCCGTGCAGCCATGGTGGTGCAAAACTCAGAGAGGTTTCGGGCATAATCGGCAATCGGGACCCGCCGTTTGCCACTCGGGGTCTGGCGTTTGAGTTCCATCCAGCCCACACGTCCCGGCTCATCTTGGCGCAATTGATACTCGAGCCGTCGATAGATGGCGCTGTGCTCCAACACCGATTCCATCGATTGGGCATTGGAGCGCCGCCAGGCCGCATAGGTCGCGATTTGATCCGCATCGACGAACGTGTCGAAGTTGTTGTCCGACCATAAGGTGGCCACGATCAGGAGATCGGGCTCCAAGGCCAACCCCCGCCCCCACAGCACGTTGAGCGCTTGAGTGGATGAGTATCCAGGGACAGCACCATTGATGAACTCTGCATCGAACATCGACTCGAGCTGAGCGGTAAACACACCGGAGTCACCGACCCCAAAACCATAGACACTGGAATCACCCAGCGCGAGCGCACGGGGTTTGGTTTTGGCACCGCGCTCTTTGTCCCGAAAGCCGCTCTGATTGATCGACACGGTTCCGCCGGGACCTTCACGGGTACTGGGCGCCAACTCCCACAAAAGAAAGGGTGAACCGCGCATCATGATGGCCTGCGCATCGCCTTCGGTTGGCTCCAGATCTCCCTGTTGTAGACCCCCAGCCGGCACGACGAGTCGACACACACCCTCAATGAACAACAGAACGATCAGTGTGGCCAGAAGGGCAAAGCCCAGCTTGCGGGAGGTGGTCATGAATCGATTGTACGCGAGGCTTCATCTCGAACGTCAAAACGAATGCCAACCGTGGGCAGTCGCCGAAGCAGAGACGGTCCCAACAACGCACCCGGTGTGAGCACCCCGTGGATCTCTGGAAGTTCATCGACCGCAAGCGCCACCGCCGTCTGGGCCAGCATCCGAGAAGTCGCAAGGTAGCCCGGGTCTCCTGTAAGACTCACATCGAGCCGGATGATGTCGTCCCCACGTCGACCGACAACATGCCCGGTGAAGCAGCCGCGGGCACGGGCAGCCTCTGTTGGGCCATCACCCGGACTCGGCAAAAACCGCCCCACCACCAAAGAACGAAGCCAGCGTACGGCAAGGGTGGTCACCAACGCTCCCAGAGCCAGCCGCATACTGTGCGCACGCAACCACCCCTTGAGTCCACGACCAGTGCCCATGACCTCTGTGTAGGAGAAGTCCTCTCCCCACGGATGACCCTGAAGGGCGTGGGAGCGACGAACCACACGGGTGTTGCAGCCCGCCATAATAAAGGGTGCTGTCCAGGTGTTGTGATCCGGTGAAAAACGCACCGCCTGGCTGTCGTTCTTATCGGGACCCGTCCCACCAGGAACCAACGCATACGGATTGCCCATCAAGCGCAGAATGGACCGGTCCGTCCGAATGCCATCAAACAACAGCGCCATTGAGGCCACCGTGCCGCCCGAAAAGCCGCCCACCATCTTGCCCGTGGCGGTGCGCACTTCGGTGGCCGGTACACCCCAGCGAGCCACGGCCGCCTGCTGCACGGCGAACACCCCAATATCAAAGGGAATGGAATCAAATCCCGCAGCATGAACGATACGAATGCCTTTCGATTGCGCCTGCTCGTGGTGGGCATCAATGCTCTTGCGCATCCAGTGAACCTCACCGGTCAGGTCGCAGTAATCGACACCGTGCTCTACACACGCAGCCAACACAGCATCACCGAGGGCCGCGTACGGGCCCACTGTGGTGCACAACACCCGGGTACGCTGAACCATCGCCGCCAAGCTCGCCTCGTCGTGAGAATCGGCCTGAACCAACGCCAAATCAGCCGCGGCCGGAAAGCGCTCCGCGATCTCGCTCCGCACAGACTCCAGCTTGGCCATATTTCGTCCAGCCATCGCCACCGTGAGTCCAGGCTCAGGAAATTCAAGCAGGGCTTCCACGACCAGCCGACCGGTGTATCCCGTGGCCCCAAAGACAATCAGATCAAAATCATGCATGGCGACACGCTAACCCGTGGGCTCCCCGCACCATTCACTGACGATGGAACGAAATCGACCCACCCGCACACGGAAAGGCCGTTGATGTACTGAAACGCTACAGGCTTCGCGGATCGGTCAGGCGTCCTGTCACCGCACTAGCGGCCGCCACAGCAGGGCTCACCAAGTACACCGGACCCGGGGCACCCATGCGCCGATCAAAGTTTCGATTGGTGGTGCTCGCAGTGGTCTCACCCGGAAAAGGTATGCCCGGCCCATTGCCAATACAGCTGCCACAGCCTGGTGGTGAAATGACCGCACCCAACTTTCGAAACACATCCAAGATGCCTTCAGCTTCGGCCTCACGCTCCACCACCTCACTCGATGGGGTCACTGTGACGCGAACCGATTCATGGATTTCACGACCACGGAGCACGTCGGCTGCCGCACGCAAATCTGAAATGGACCCACCCGTGCAAGACGCGATCACCACGTTGTGAATGTCCACACCGGTGGCCTCGGCCAAACTCAAACGATTGCGAGAATCACCCGGTGTGGCCACCGTGAGCGGCACTTCATCGAGATTGACCTCGATGACACGCTCGTAGTGCGCACCGTCATCGGGCTCAACCATCCAGTCTGCATAGTCATTGCCTCGGCGCTCAGCCAAAAAGGCCCGCAAGGGTTCGCATGGCTCGACCACGCCGGTCATCAGTCCACCCTCGACGGTCATGTTCGTGATGACGCTAAGCTCATCCACATTCCACTGGTCGAGCCCCGATCCACCCAACTGAATGACACAGGTGTCCGTGGGGCCTGTGCGCCAGTGCTCTTCGCGGAAGTACGGGTCACCAATCAGGTGGAGCACCAAATCCTTGGGACTCAAAATACCCTTGGCATCACCGGATACCACCACGCGAACCACCTTGGGCACCGTGACGGGAATCAACCCTGTGCGGAGGGCGAAAGCCATGGCCGTCGAACCCACTCCAAAGGCAAACGCATTGAGCACACCGGCCGTGGGGCTGTGCGAGTCGGTGAGCACAACCACATCACCGGGACGGGCATACTCTTCGACCACGATGCGGTGGCATACACCCGCCTGATGTTCACGGCCGGGGCCATGAAGGCGAATGCCATGGGTTTCACAGGCCTCCACCATCTCTGTTGCAAGCTGACGCGCAGGCTTGAGGCGGGCTTCCTTGACTGCATCTGGAACCGTGGGCTGGTCGATCAACACAAAGTGGTCTTCAAAGGACGCACACTGGTCGGGATCCTGAACCGGAACCGTACCGAAAGCCTCTTCATACAGGGCCATCACCATGCCGGCTGTGTATTCGTGCATGCCACGAAAACCGGCCCGACAGAGCACTTGGTCCCCAGGAGCGACCGCAGAAATACCGAACTTGGGACCGCCATCCACACCCGGACGGCCACCACTCCATGCACGAGCAGCGACGATTTTCTCGACTACATTCAGTGGACGGGAAGCCGTATCGGTCTCGTACCAAGGGTCGACATCACCGTCGAGCCAAGCGTTGGCATACGGGAGCAAGCCACCGCGGTTCGCAACCTGATTGAAGAAGGGTGGAAGCTCATCGAAGAAGGTCGACACATCAACATCTTCACCCGCACGAAGCCGATCAAGCACACCGTAGTCGGTGGTGAACGGCATACCGGCGTACACCATGTTTTCTTGGAAGATTCGCTGAAAACTGCGGGCGATCACAAGCTCAATTCCTGCGCCCTCATGGGCCACAACAGCCACTTCACGCGAGGAACCCGAACCATAGGCATCTCCACCGACGATGACCTGGAACCCACCGGTTCGAATGTCATCCTTGGCGACTGTCTCTTTGAAGTTTTCAAGGAAGTACGGCCCAAGAATGGCTGGGGTGTAGCCAAGGGTGCAGGCGCGACCTGAAATCATGCCATCGGTGTTGACCCCGTAGTGCATGTCGGCATCGGCCGACAACGCAAGGTTGGTCCCACCCAGCTGAGATTGAATCTGAGAAGAGTCTTCCGTCAAATAGAGAATACGGCCATCAAGCTTCATCGGTGTGTGGTCTCCAGTGGGGCTTGCTTACCCCACCAACGGCCCTCACTCAACTCGGCGGATAACCACGACTCGACCAAGCATCTCCGGGAGAATGGGATCAAGGTGGGGTGTAATCTCAATCCGGCGGCCCACACCCTGCACCAAAGATGGCCCAGAATCGAGGTTCACAAAGCCTTTTGTTCGAAGAGCGCCGTGTAACCGAAGCGCCGCTTCTACGGCTTCAGCGGTTTGACCTGCCGCCACAGATACCTCGAAAGATTCGAATTCTTCATGATGATGATGGTCATGGTCACAATCATGCTCACCACATGGTTGCGGAGCCTCCGCCCGGGCACCCCTCTCCGCCAGCAACAGACGGGGATCCACCTGACCAAAGGTCGCCGCAATGGTGGGCGTCCCTTCGTTGTATCCGGAAGCCTTCTCTTTGAGGGCCTCAATCTCTTCGGCGGGGACCAAGTCCACCTTATGCAAAACGATGAGGTCCGCACTTTCCAGCTGCTCCTCGAATGTGCCCTTGAGGTCTCGGCCTTCGTGCAACTGCTCTGCATTTACAACAACGACCACCGCTTCTTCGCTGACCCAATCACAAATCGGCGGCTGCCAGAACGTAATCTGCACATCGTGCGGAATGGCCACGCCTGAAGTTTCAATCACAATGCGGTCGGGGTCCACCTGCTCTTTGAGCGCAATCAAGGTTTCATACAACTCGTCGTTCAACGCGCAGCACACGCAACCGCCGGCCAACTCCACAAAGGCTTCTTCACCCCCACCGAGCATCGCCTGGTCTACACCCAACTCACCAAGTTCGTTGGACACAAAGGCGACACGACTGCCCTCTGCTTGGGCCTGGTCAAGCAGGGCACGCACCAAGGTGGTCTTCCCACTTCCGAGAAATCCACTGACGACCAAACAAGGAATGGAACGTTGACTCATCGGAGGCACCTAACGCATTGATTGACAGACCCTAAACCCGTGCGCAATCCACAGCCTGTGGAAAGACCCACCTCAAGTAGAAAATAGCTAGGAGATCTAACTAGCTGTCCTGACAGCGCTTTCCGAGGTTGTCCACAACATCGGACGAAAAAAGGCGTTTGCGGCGGATCTACGCGTTCGCTACACCTGTGGTGCTCCCCGGGTCAGACACGATTCAACGGCGAACTTTCCCCACCTTTCGCCCTTTCGAAGCAGCCGCTGTTCCCCCTTCCTGCTGTACCAGTACCCTCCTGGTCCGGGGAGTCTTTGGGGATGCATCAATTGCGACCCGCATCCCGCGCTACCCTGAAAAGGGGTCGCGCACCGACTGGTTCTCCAAAACCCGACTCCGCTCGGGTCGAGGAGATTCGCCCCAAGAAGCACGCTCACCCCATGGCGCCACCGCGTCTTCCACCCAGCCACGCTCCCCGATTAAGGCCACCTCAAGACGAAGTACAACCTCGGTTGAGTTCTTGGCCTTTGGGGTAAATTCAATCGATTGAACCGAATATCGAGCCCCCGTAGAGCGGGCACAGTCCAGGCCCTGAAGAATGGAAACAAACGGGCCCTCCAGCTGAAGGACGGCGCGCGTCCGTTGCCAAGCCTGACCCAATTCTGAACCCGATGCATCCGACCATTGGCCCATTCTCACCGTAGGTGTTTCGGGACGTACCTTCTCCGGCCCACCGTCCGACCACGTGCCATCCAATCGCCGATACCGTTCTTGCTGACCATCAACGCGTTCCCAGCAATTCAAGGCATCCTGTTCTTGTAGATGGGCACGCTCACGGTTTCGGTCTGCGACAGGCGGGCTTGAACCAAGCACATGTGTATCGCTGAGTCGCTGCAATTCCGCGATCACTGCCGAGTCCGCCTGGGGAGCGAGCTCACGGGCGACGGCCCGAATCTCGGCCTTCAGAACACTGTCAGACAGCACCATGTTCTGCAGCCATATGGCTTCCTGTAGGGCCACACCAATCTGTTGGATTGCAGCCGACGTTCCCGCTCCAATATGTAATTCACGCTGATTCACCACAATGCGCTCAACCGGTACACCACTCGGCCATTGCGTGATCACCGTTGAGAGCACCGCTACGGGCACCCAAGCCGACTGTTGATGATCCATCCACTCCTGCAGCATGGCCCGACGTGTCTCTTCGGGGGTGGCCCCGACGCGCTCATGCCGGGACACCGTGTTGCGAATTTCTTCTTTCCGCTCAGCCTCATTCTCTTCTCGATGTTCAGCCGATTCTTGATTCTTATCGACAATGACCTGAACAAGTCGCTGACCACTGCTGCACCCGAGAAGCCACCCGAACATTGCGGTAAAGACAATACACCGAAGAACCATCATGGGAGTCCCCCTCACTTGGTGGGCACTTCCCGCAGCGCCGCGTCAATCCACGGCTTCGCAGCCTCGGTCCACAGGACCGTACCAATGACCTCATCGGCCGCTTTGGCGGTAACCGGCTGATCCGATGCATAGTCCGTCATGGCCACTTTGATTTCTTCGTTCACCAACTTGCCCGGACTCTTCGTCACCGTTTTCAAGACCAAATGGCGGACAAGCGCTTCCGCCGTGGATTGACCCACCGTGCGATTGAAGCTGACGTCCAGCACACCCATCATACTGGTGGTTGCGGTGTCGTAGCCCGCTGACCAAATGCGACAGACTGCCGCCGCCGCCGATTCCGTACCCACTCCGATTGCAAATTGCGTCAAGAGCTCACCAAAGGTGAGTTCCTCACTGGCCACCATGGCCTCACCCGTGTGCTTCGAGATCGAGACTCCTACATCGATGGCCCACAAACGAGAAGCCTTCTCCAAGACGGTGGGCGCCGCGCCAGCAGACGTGGTGGCCAACCCAGCCCATACCGAGAGAATCACCTTCGCCTCTGCCAGAGCCATCTTCGAGGCGGACTCTCCGATTTCGGCACCAAACTCGATGGCATAAATCGCCTCATGGACGCAGTTCATCATTGTGCCCAGCGAATTTCGAGCACGCTCATGGTCGAGCGATATCTTGGAGTCGAGGTACGGAAGAAAAGACGTCGTCACGTCTTGAACGCCGATGCCTCGGTCATCAAACTCTTCAACATTGAACTCCGCATCAAACTCTTCGCTGATGCTCCCCGAGGCCATATACTCTCGCAGTCCGTTGAGAGTAAAACGCATGGATTCCACATGCTCGATGAGTCGTTGTTCCTCTCTCTCGAAGATTTCGGCTTGCTCGACAACATTGGCGTTCAAGTTCAGCTTATCAGATATCCATCCAATACTAAACCAGGTCGAGCCCTCACTCACGGCAAAATCCATGCGGCTTCGCATGGTTTGTTGATCATGCAGCAACCGGTCAACGATGTTGAACTCTCGGTTGTCCAATGCCTCAATGATCATTTCGTTCTGCTCAACAACCCACTGCACACCACGCTTAATCGATGGACGAATCTCCTCATCAAACTCATGGGCGGGCATGGTTCGCGAAATCGTATTTAAACGTTCGTACAGGTCGCCAGTTCCCTGAGTCATGTGAATGCAGTGGGCATCCCATATCGACTTCTCGAATCGCTTGCGATTACTGCTTGAATACAGAACTCTTTGGGCTGTCTGAGCATCCGAGATGCGAATGATCTCCTGCTCAAAATACGCCATCCACTCGGTTTGGGACCATCCCGGCTTTTTGTCTTCCTCTTCCGTTTCTGAATTCTGGGGCCCGTCTCCGGCCTCTTGGCGATGTACGGCTGCTCCTACTCCCATTTCGGGGCCACTGACCGAGCCGGAATCTTGGCTATCCAACCCTTCGCCCACAACACCGTCTACGGACATGGAGTCATGGAGAACATGAGCGGCATCTCGACCCGCGCGCTCAGCTTCGCGTTCGTGAGACTGGTTGGGAGTGGACACCGTTAGACCATCGCCGGAGGCCATCGGAATGCGACCCTCTGCGTCCTGCACCACATGGGTCAACTCATGGGCCAACAATTCGTCGCCCTCTTTGGTGCCAGGCTTGTACTTGCCCGCCGCAAAGAACACATCGCTGCCGGTTGCAAAGGCATGGGCATTGACACTCTTGGCAGCCTGAGCCGCAGCGGCATCCGTATGAATGACGGCATCGGATACATCCACACCCAAGGCGGCACTGAGTCGCGCGGCCACATCGGTGGGCAAAACCTGTCCCCGACTCCGCCGAATCAGCTCCAATGCCAGATGCGCATGGGTCGGTTCACTCGATGTCGCGTACCGACTGATAATCCCCGCGGACGCCTCACCCCATTCTTCGGAATGCAACACACCATGCACCCGAGCACCCGCTTCCGGGGAAGCCTCGGTCAGGCTACCAACGTCTGCCGTCGCCATCGCCCATTCGGCCAAGATGAACGTGCCCAGTGGAGACTGATCTTCACCGGAAATCGCCATGTCAACTTCAGTGCGCCCAAACTGAGCTTGAAGCTGCTGCCGAATCGGCGAGGCCACGCTCTGGGATGACTCTTGCTCGTCCTCTCTCTCGCGTACAGGCGCCGCAGGTGCGCGTTCGCGAAACTGCTTGCCATATTCGGCCACGCTTTGTCGGGGATTGGCCACGGCGGTGCTCCTGCTGTGTCATTGTCGGCGATTAAAAGCGTATCCACCAAATGCCGAACGACCAGTGTTTCGGATCATCAAGCCACTAATGGCCCGTCACCGGATCGAGGCCAGCCAACTCTCGGAGCGCCGGGTCCATCAAATGACTCGGACTCACATTCTTGATCGCAGCCATCATGTTCCCCTTTACCTTCGGGTTTTCGGCATTGAGATCGGAGAGCATTCGCTTGATCTTTTGTCGATGCATGTTGTCTTGAGAGCCACACAAGTCACAGGGAATAATCGGAAACTGAAGGGAGTCGGCGTAGGCGGAGATGTCTTCTTCGGCGCAATAGCCCAGCGGGCGAATGACGGTGTTTCGCCCATCTTGGCTGCGCAGGCGAACCGGCATGGCCTTCAGTTGACCCGAATACAGTAGGTTGAGCATCAGCGTCTCAATGATGTCATCCCGATGATGACCCAACGCCATTTTGGTACAGCCCAGTTCGACCGCAGCGTTGTAAAGGATTCCGCGGCGCATGCGAGAGCAGAGTGAACAATAGGTGTTCCCTTCTGGAATCTTCTCGGTCACGATGGAGTACGTGTCCTGGGTGATCATCCGGTAGTCGTAGCCCTCGGCCTTCAACCAGTTTTCGAGCAAATGACCGGGAAACCCGGGGTGCCCCTGATCGAGATTGACCGCGACGATGTCAAATTTGAACGGCACGCGCTCTTGCAACTTTCGAAGTAAATGCAGCATGACGTAGGAGTCTTTGCCCCCCGACATACACGCCATGACCTTGTCGCCCGGCTCGAGAAGCTGATGCTCCTTGCTGCACCGTGCCATGTGTCTCAAGAGCTTGTATTCCACCCGATCCACGTTCCCTCCACGCATTCCCAACGGTGGCCGGATAGCCCACGTCGACTGCGCGAGCCAACATCCACCGGGACGATTAGGTGTCAAACACCCCCCACTTCGGAGCCCAGATGTCAGCGATCGCGGTCCAGGATCTGCATAAGTCCTACGGAAGCCACGTGGCCCTTCGCGGCATCGACTTTCAGGTCGACCACGGTGAAGTTGTTGGTTTCTTGGGACCCAACGGTGCCGGAAAAACCACCACCATGCGCATTCTGACCGGCTTTATGGCACCGACCGCCGGACAGACCTCCATTGAAGGCCATGATGTGGTGGGCCAGCCCATCTTGGCACGGCAACGCATCGGCTACCTGCCAGAAAATGCACCGATTTATCCCGACATGCAGGTCCATGCCTACTTGGACTACATGGGACGAATTCGGAACCTTGGCCGGGCGGAGCGGGCCCGCGCCATCGAACGCGTGGCGGTGCAGTGTGGCATTAGCAGCCGCATGGGACAAAAGGTCGAACAACTCTCGAAAGGCTACCGACAACGCGTTGGACTCGCCCAAGCCATGTTGCACGATCCGAGCATTCTAATCCTGGATGAGCC
>Ga0315320_10005276_pt1 | contig 10595 bp, 10 predicted proteins | sample M140m21515metaG_FD_203458 | JGI IMG/M metagenome (GOLD analysis project Ga0315320, IMG submission 203458) | Ammonia-oxidizing marine archaeal communities from Monterey Bay, California, United States - M1 40m 21515 | ecosystem: Environmental > Aquatic > Marine > Coastal | place: USA: California...
ATCAGCGACTCCATCCCCGCCTCGGTCATCAACTTGAGTTAACTTGTTGCCGTTGGCGTCGTAGGTGAAGGTCTTGAGCATCACTCCGTCGGCACCTTCTGACGCAGAGGTCAGCTGATTTCCTTCGGCGTCGTAGGTGTACGTGGTGAGCCTGATCAGGTCCCCATCCGCGCTGCGCAACTCAGCGGTGAGCCTGTTGCCCTCGCTATCGTAGCTGTAGGTGGTCCGCTGCAACAGCGTTTCGTCTGCATCTCGCAACTCAGCGGTGAGCCTGTTTCCGTTGTCGTCATAGGTGTAGGTCGTCCGATGATTTATCGCTGGATCGCCGTCTCTGTCTTCCTCTTCAGTGAGTCGATTGCCGCTGTTGTCATAGGTGTAGGTAAAGCGCGTCACGACCGTTCCGTCAGGTCTTTGGACCTCTGCGGTTAACCTGTTTCCGCTCTCATCGTAGGTGTAGACCGTGCGATTGGTCAGCGTTCCGTCAGCCGCCGATTGCTGCAAGGACAGCAGTCTACACGAGTTGTTATCATCGTTAGCGGTTCCACCGCCACTTGAAGGCTCGGGGGGACCACAGCCAACTCCCAACGACAGCGCGCAAAGAATGAAAGTCGAGTAGATTTGATGACGCATGATCGAGGCTCCAGTACACCTTAGATTAGCCAATGTTCATGAGATTGATAAGGTGTGGGCGTATTGGTCGTATTTTAGAGTTTTAATCATCAAAAACATATCCGAACTTGATTAAAACATATTTTTACACCATCAAATAAACGAAATAGTCGTTTTGCCCTGTTTGAGCGCTCGCCATAAGGAGTTCGAAATGCTCGGTCTAATTAAGTCGCTTTTGGTCTCAACCCCACAGCAAAAGCTGATCAAAACCCGCGACAAACAGTATGAGGTAGCGCTCAAGTTTCAGCGCAGCGGGAACCTGCGAGAGTACGCTCGAATCATCGGTGAGATCAGCGCGATTGACGCTGAAATTGCCGTATATGACGAGCTCGAAAAGGCTTAGCCGATGGGTGGTGTGATGCCCAAGCTGGTGGTGATGCTCGCTTGTCTAAGCGCGACACCAACGGTCGCTGCGGCCCAGTCTGCGTCTGGCGTGTGCGATGAAGCGCAGGCGACCTGCGCCGACTCCGAGCCCGCCTCAGGTGGGTCTGTGCTCAAAAGCGTCGCCGACACCCCGCTACAGGTCTGCAGCACCAAGCCGATGACCGGCTGGTTTCGCGACGGGTATTGTCGAACGCAGAGCGCCGATAAAGGTCGCCATGTGGTCTGCGCTGAAATGACTCAAGAATTTCTCGACTTTACGCGTCGACGCGGCAACGACTTATCGACCCCTCGAGGGCGTTTTGTTGGGCTCAAGCCCGGTGATCGTTGGTGTCTTTGCGCGCTGCGTTGGCGAGAGGCTCATGAGGCGGGCAAGGCGCCGCCCGTAGAGCTAGAAGCCACCGACGCGTCAGCGCTGCGCTACACCTCCTACCCAAGCCTGCAGAGCGTCGCGATCGACCGCTAGCGCTTGGGCATCGCTCCTCTTCTCGAAACCACCTGCAGCCGATAACGTCGCAACGCAAGGAGGCCAGGGCGATGATGTTTCGAGCCGGGTTGTGCTTAGTCTTTATCGCTTTGGGCGCCATGATGGGCTGTGAGGCTAGTGAGCCGCTCGAGCCTGACGCCGGCCAAAGCGCCGACGCTGGACCCGCTGCGCCGGTTGACCTTGATGGCGATGGCGTCCTCGCCGCCGAGGACTGCGACGACCAAGACGCCGAGCTCGGCGCGCAAGCAAACGACGGTGACTGCGACGGTCATCTCGAAGCGAGCGACTGCGATGACGCTGACCCCGAGTCGACGCATCGTGGTCAAGACGCCGACTGCGATGGCTATATACCCCCTGATGACTGCGACGACGACAACGCCGAGATCTACCCCGGCGCTGAGGAGGACTGGGAGGACGGTGTTGACCAAGACTGCGACGGCAACAACGACTCGGTCTGCGGTGACGGAAAACTCGGCAACATCGAGACCTGTGATGACGGCAACGTGCTCGATGCGGACGGCTGCTCGAGCGCCTGCGCGATCGAGCCCCAATGCACGCAAGGTTGCTTGAGCGACGCCGACTGCCCAGCGCAAGGTGCGCGCTGTGTTGGTGTGCCGAGCGATCTCGATGCAGCCACCGGTCAGTGCGAGGACGTTAACGTTACGCTTGAGGGCATTGAGTCGCCCTGCGACCTTGAGAACCCCTGCCCGCAGGGCTTAGTCTGCTTAGGCGCCTACGCCTGGGGTGAGGGCGGCTGGTGCGTCGCGGATTGGTTCGCCAAAACCTTCTACAGCCACGACATGGCGGCGCTGCCAGAGGACGGCAGCCGCACCAGCAGCTCAGTGGTCGCCTGCGGGCTCGCCTCGGTTCCTGTGGATATCGTGGTTGAGCTGCATCTCAACCACCCGCGCCCCGAAGACCTCGTGGTCGAACTCGAAGACCCGAACGGCGCGATCGGAACCGTGCTTGATCGCGAGGCGTGGCGACCTGGACCGATCGTCGCTCGTGTCGGCAGCGGCGATGATCAAGTCAACGGTCGATGGACGCTGCACGTGCGCGACATGGTGCGCGGTGAGGCGGGCGTGCTGAGCGGCTGGTCGCTCTACCTCTTGAGTCGCTGGGACTAAGAGGCGCCTAAGCGCTAAGCCTTGGTTGGATGAGGCGTTACTGTTCTGGGCAGGTGATAATTTGGCCGCCTTGATCCCAGCAGGTCCAGGCGCCGAATCGTCCGTTTCGCTTGTAGGTGCCTTGCGCCTTCTTCTGTCCGTTTGGATGCCAAAAGGTCCACACGCCGCTTTGCCATCCATCGGCATAGCCGCCCTCATAGTCTTTGGCGCCGTTGTCGTGCCAAGCGGTCCATCGCCCAACATATTCGCCCATCACCAGCCGCCCTTCACTGTATTTTCGTCCGTTGGTGTGCCAGTAGGTCCACAGTCCGTCTCGCCGGCCTTCTTTGTAGGCGCCTTGACCGCTTTTGCTGCCGTCGCCGTGCCACTCGGTCACCTGTGCCTTGCCTGCGGTCCACTCGGTGGTGCCCAACAGCTTGCCCTTGCGATCCCACTGGGTCCAAAGCCCATCTTTTTTACCCATGACGTAATCGCCGGCGCTGTCTTTGGCGCCGTTGTCATGAAAGTCGCTTAATGCGCCGTGCATTTTAGCGTTTTTGTACGTTCCCTTTACTCTTAACGCGCCGCTTTCATGCCAGACCCGAAAGGGCCCGTGCTGCTCGCCTTGTTGGTAGACGACCTCAGCATGTTTTTTACCGTTGTCGTGCCAGCTGATCGAGGGACCGTGCATGACGTCTTGTTTAAAGCGGACTCGAGACCGGGGCTTGCCGTTGGCATGCCAAAGCGCCCATTCACCTGATTTTTTGCCGGCGTCGCTCATCCATTTTGATCGCATGATGCCGTTGGGGTGCCAGGTCGTAACCGGTCCATGTTCAAGGCCGTTTTGATAGCCTATCTCGCTCTGCTTTTGCCCGTTTGGATACCAGGCGATCCACTTTCCTGACGGCTTTCCTTGATCAAAAAAAGCCTGACCAGCCGCTTGTCCATCGCGATGATTATGGCGCCATTTCCCGTGTCGATGCCCATCTTTAAAGCTGCCTTGAGACTTGATCTGTCCATTGTCATGCCAAACGATCGCTGGACCCTGGGCGACCTTGTCTAAGGTCATGCAGCTTTGTGAACGTCCCTTTGGTGGCGCATCACCGACGAGCTCAGAGCCATCAGGGCAGACTGGCGTCAACGCTTTGGCTGCTGCATTCGGCGTCCCGTGAGCGCAGCCGATCATCGCCACGATGACGCTCGTTAAAACCGTCGCTCTTAGCGTGTCAAAACTCATTTTTTAATCTCTTCAATAACAACGCCGTTGCCCCTGGTTTGGCTCTTCAGACGCTCCTGGTCTTCTTGTCGATACCTCGCATCGCTCAGTCCGCGCTGCGAGCGCGTCAAACTTGACCGTGCGCCCCGCTTTCGATCACCTTATCCAATAGGATCTCGTCTTTGCACAAGATCGTGGGTCTTTCTTTGTCGTTTGGAGGCTCTGATGACCGAGCAGGTTTGCCCGCATTGCCAAGCCCTATGCCCCCCAGACGCGTTCAAGTGCGGCTCGTGTCAGAAGTTAATTCAAATTCGCTGGACTCGTCACCTGATCACCTCCGTGGTGGTGGCGCTCATGCCCGCCGCGTTCGTGTTTCGTTACTCGTGGAACTACGCTCAAGAGCTCAACAACCAACACGTCGCAGCCGCCTCGATCGCTTACGGATTTTACGTCTTCATGATCTTTTTCGCCGCCACAGCATGCTTCTTCTTGGGGACCGATTGGCTTCGAATTAACCGCCGAGACGATTAGCTACAGGTCGGTCATTCAGAGCTTTTCGTTCAAGCCTTGGCTCGATAAAGAGCCGTCGTCTAGTGTCTCGTCGGTGCACTCAAATTGGCTCGATAAGCCCTTCGTCTCAAGGATTAGAATCATGAGAATCTCGCAAGTCAAAGAAGCCCTCAACGCGCTCGATCGTATCGAGTTCGTCCTCCCTGACGGATCCGCAGTCCCCGCACACTTTCATGTCACCGAGGTCGGCAAAGTCACCAAGAACTTCATCGATTGCGGCGGCACGATTCGACGGGAAGAGGCGGCGAACTTTCAGCTCTGGAACGCCGATGATACGGACCACCGTCTGCGTCCGTCCAAGCTCATGGATATTATTGCGTTGTCCGAGCAGATCCTCGGCTTAGAGGACCTGGACATCGAGGTTGAATACCAAGCCGAGACCATCGGCAAGTTCGGCTTAGAATTTGATGGGACGCAATTCCTGCTGACCACCACACAGACCGACTGCCTCGCCAAGGATCGATGCGGGATTGAGCCAGAGCCTGCGGCGGTTGAACCCGAAGCTTGCAATCCGAGCTCAGGCTGCTGCTAAGCGCTTAGAGTCGGCCGATATAGGCGGCGATAATCACCGCCATGATGGCGACCGAGAGAACGACTCGAATAATCTGCATTCGACCTCCTAAGCGTTGATCCCTCAGGCGACCAAACCTGGTCAAGGGGTCTAGAGACCATAGGACAGACTCAGTCCTCCCTGATAACCGCCGTCTAAGCTCTGCACTCGTTTCGAGTTTCCTAAGCGAAGGCCGACCGTTGCGGCGCCCAGCTCATAGGCGATGTCGTAATACAAGTTGGCAGCCTCCGGCGCGTAGGCGCCAGCGCTGGGGAGCGGCCAATTCGTAAACTCGATACCGAGGGCCATCGGGATCTTCGGAACGGTCGTCCAGGTGAAGCGTAGATCGGTGCGGCTGCCGACGTTGCCGATGGTCTCGATCTCGGCTGAGGCATGCGTGCCGGCGAGGTCGCCGATGCGCGCTATACCCGCTGCGCCCATGGTAAACCCGATCGCATTGGCGCCTAGAATCAAGCGCCCGCCGGCGCTAAACCACCGATGAAACTCGAGGTTAATCTCGCCATAGCCATAGTTTACGCCCGGGGCATCCTCGGCGTGGATGGGGGCACCACCAACCTTGGGCCATGCGCCGCGCATGACGCCAATACCGAAGCGGAAATCATGGAGAAAATTGAGCGGTCGATACAGGTATTCAAGCTGACTAAGCCAGAGGTTATCGCTGCCTGCATCGGTTTTAGGAAAGTCTCCACCCAGGCTGTCTGGATCCTGAAAACGACGACCATATGCGGTGTAATTGCCGCGTAAGGTGAAGCGGCTGCGGTGATTGTTAAATCTTTTCAATTGGCGCCGTTCACTCGCCGCTTTGGAGAACCCGACCATCGAGACAGAGTGTAGGTTTTCTTGGCTCGCAAAATGATCTCGCGTCACGTTGTTTTTGTCGATCGAGCGAACAGTGTAGGCGAACCCGCCTCGCTCGACCCATTCGCCCGGAATCGTTGCAATGACGCCTTTTTCGCGCGCTCGAACAAAGTTGACCTCGAGCTTGCTCCCGTCGCCGCTATGGACCTCGGCGAAGATCCGCTCGACTCGCCAGTGACCGACAAGAACGCCCTTGAGTACCAAGGGCTCGCCAGCCTGCGCGCTGATCGGTGGGACGTGTAGGAATTTAGGAACGATGACCTCTGACGCGTTGTCCTTCGCGTCATCGCTCGCTGCCTCTTCCTTCCCCTCGTTGTCGTCATCCTCCTCGGTGTCGCTCTCCTCGCTGGGGTCATCACTCGTGATAGGCTCCGCGGTATCTTGGGGTGGGCTGGGATCGCTGGAGGATTGAGCCCACGCCGGCGTGCCCGCCAAGACCATGAGCAGAAACACTAATTTCAATCGATCGATAGACGTGAGAATCGTCATGATCACCACTCCAATCCGAGGCCACCGCCAAGGGTAAAGCCGTAGTGATTAATGGTGCGAAGGTTCCAGCCAAATAAACTCTGAAGCGAGAGCATATCGGTAATTCGATAGCCGGCTTGAGCCGAGAGCTGGACGCCCCAGTCCTTACTCTGAACGGGCAGACTAGTGACCACTACACCCGCCTTGAGCGGGACTTTTTCAAGGACCTCAATATGGGCGTCAAGGAAGCCCTTGCTGCCGAGATCGTCGAGGGTTGCGACGCCCAGCACCAGGCGGGTTTTTTGCAGCTCTCCGATGCGAGCCCTGACCTCAAAGCCGTTTGCTTTACGCGCTGTGTTGCCGACCCCTCCTTGATGGTTTCCACCGGTCAGACGACCAGCAAAGCCGATCCACTGTCCGCCGATCTCGGCTTCTGCGAAGGCATAGTTTAGACTCAGTCTTTGTTCATCGGACTTCTTTTTTGCGCCCGACCAATCGTCAACGCATTCGGACTCATCGCTCAGTGTGCAGCCACCCGATAGGCTGCCGATACCAAAGCGAACGGCTCGCAGATTATGGTAGTTGACGTCGTAGCTGATCGTCGTTTCGAATTGGTTGTAGCCATCGGTTGCCTCACCGGGTTGGTTGAAGTCGACCATGCGCCCAATAATGCTCACTTGTGTCTTGCCGGGCGCTTGATCGCCAGCGAGGGGATTGTTGACGGTAATTTTACCGGGGCTACTCGCTGACTTATGGATCGCCTCAAAGGTTGCGTTTTTACGAACAGCCTCGATAAAATAGTCGATCTCTCCAGGCTCCTTGACCAGCTCAGCGGGCAGTTTGGCGCGATAATAGTAGTCGCCATCGCGCGACATCTTGATCACCTTCCAGCCCTCAGCGCCCTTCGCTTTTTGCCGGTTGCTGGTCGCTGCTGGGCTTCGAGATAGCAGCAAAGAGACCTGATCAATTACTTCGGGGTTGGAGACGGCGATCACAATTTCTAAGTTTTCACCGACCGTGATGGGGCTAGGTTTGGCGCTGCGTGCTTTGATCGCTGGGGGTAAGGTTGGCGCCTGCGCCTTGAGGTCTGCGGCCTTCGGTGAGCGCATTGATTTTTCAAATTCTCGCAGCGTGTAGATCTCAGCACCAACGGCATCGACTAGCTGGCTCTTCGGGAAGCCTTTGATGAAGTTTTGATACGCGATAATGCGGTTATCAATGGGCTCTCCAAGCGTACTGACGAAGACGTTATGAAGCGCAAAAATATCAGCAGCCATCCCCTTTTTGTTGGAGGAGACGGTCATCGGCTTGGGTCGTGATTTTTTGATCTGAGGCGCTATTTGAAAAACCGCAATATCCCCTCGCTCAGGCGCTCGACTCAAGCCGTTCCAGCGACGAATAATGCTGAGTCGCTTGCCCACCTCATCTGGGATCACCGCGCCGATCGGAAACCGATCAACGATGGGTTGTTTGGAGTAGGGGTGCATGACCACGAGTCTGCGAAACAAAAGGATCTTACTCTTCGGAACGAGCCCTTGGTCGGTTCCTAAGTTGACCACCAACTCCTTCTGGTCGAGCGAGACCACAAAGCCTTCGCTCGCTTCGGCGCCGAGAGCTGCCTGGGGCCAAAGCAGTAGACCCATCAAACCGATCAGCGCACCGCGCTGAATCCCGAACTGTCTGCTGAGCACAATGAGCTCCTCAACCTGTAATCTGACTTCATTCATAAGGGGCATACTCTCTCTTCGTTTGTAAACAATTGTTTAACAGCAAATTCGGAATTGCTATAAGGTGAATAAGTTACTGAAAATATGGCGCACTTCGTAGTTTTGAGTTAGGCTGAGAACGAGCCACCCGAAGGACAAAAGCGTGACGAGTCAGATCAAACGGATACTTCTTGTGGTCGGCCTAGCGGCGCTGGTTGCATGTGACGTCTCGGTCTCAGCCTCGGTGCCTTCTTTGGGCGACACCGGTCAGGCGAGGCGAGACACGGGTGAGCTCGTTGACGCGGCAAGCCAGGACGCATCCGAACCAGCGGACGCGGGTAGCGACGGCTGTGTACGCTCATCGGATTGCCCGCCTGGGTTCTTTTGCTCGCCCCAAGGTCGCTGCTTTCCTCGGGTCGATCGGGACACGGGCCCACAACCCGACGCAGATCCTCAGCCAAGGCCTGACGCCATGGTCGTAGTGGATGCGGGCTCTTCACCGGACGCCGGATTAGAGCCAGGTGATGATCACGGCGACTCGCTCGCGCAAGCCACCGATTTAGGTGGTCTCGGCATAGAGTCTATCGGGCGAGGTGACTCGGGATCAATCGACCGCAGCGGCGACGAGGACTTTTTCATCTTCCGCGCCGAGTTAGCTGGTACCTACTATGTCTCGACTCGTGGCGGCACCGACACATTCTGCCACCTGCTGCGAGCAGACGGCGCTGAGATTGACAGCGACGACGACTCGGGAAGCGGCTTTAATTGCGCCATCCAAGCCTACCTCGAAGAAGGCACTTATGGGATTCGAGTTCGGCATTGGCAGCGAGGCACGGGCGCTTACGCTCTGGACATACGCTATACCCCGGGTCGTGTCGGCGAATGCGGTGACGGTCAAGTCAACGCAGGCGAGCAGTGCGACGATGGCAACAGGCGGGGCGGTGATGGCTGCAGCTCGCAGTGTCGTAACGAGGGGCCGCCACCCAACCCACAAGACGATCACTCGAACAGCGGCGCTGAGGCCACTCAGGTCAGCGTGGGCGATCGAGTCGATGGACGACTCGAGATCCAACGAGACGTCGACTATTTCGTGGTCACGAGCGACCGCGACGAGCAGGTCCTGATTGGGACCCTTGGAACCACCAACACCGAATGCACCGCTGAGAGCGTCGCTGGCGACGTACTGGCTACCGATGAAGACTCAGGCCAAGGCGTCAACTGCCGCATGCAGGTCGATCTACGCGCCGAGCGAGCGGTCTATATTCGTGTCGAAGGGCAAGAGCCCGTCATCGCTGGCGTGTACACGCTGTACATCGCACGCCCTTAGCCAGGGCTAATGAACCACCTCTTTGTTGGGTTCGGTAACACTTGGTGTCGGGTTCGCCGAAGGGTCGCCTTTAGAGCGTAGTTTCATCGACGCACGAACCAGCGTCACCCCGAGCTGCTCGAGCGCATGAGGCGGGAGCTGCATCGTCACAAAGCCGACTCGAAGTAAGATGTTTCCACCACAACTCTCGGTCACTAAAAACCCGTGCTCATCGGCTAGGGTTGTGGATCCCGAACAGTTATTTGATCCGTGATTGTACGACATAGACCCACCTAGTGATAGTGATTATCATTAGCAATAAATAAGCAAATCGAGTCGATGTCAAGTCGTTTCACTCGGCACGCCAAGAACCCGAATGAGGCGTTATCTGGTCGTAGGTAAGATCAGTAAAACTGATCATAGCGTTCAGAACAACTCTCTTTATCTGATTCTTTAAGGCCGGTAGACCGAACGGTAACAGATCCTGAATCATGTGGTGTTTGGGGTCGTGTCTTTATTTAGGAGGTCGCGATGCGTGTATGTTTCCTTGTCGTCTTGGTGAGCGTGGTAGTGGCTTGTGGTCCGCCAACGAGTTCTTCGTCGGACCGATCAGGCGCTGGCGATCGCGCAACGAATTGCACTCAAAATGATCAATGCCGTGCTCAAGAGGTGTGCTCGCGAGGTGCCTGTGAACCCGCCGAGTCAAACAACGCCTCTTGCGTCGCAAACGCCGACTGTGGTCAGGGTGAGCGCTGCCAGCATGGCAGCTGTGTCGCCGACAACAGCGAGTGTCGTTTCGACAGCGACTGTGGTCGCGATGAAGCGTGCGATAACGGGATGTGCGTCGCCAATGAAGCCGATTGCCAGCGCAACAGTGACTGCGATCGAGGCGAGGCTTGCCAGCGAGGTGCCTGTGTCCCCGAACAAAGCTCGGGCGACGGCTGCAGCTCCAACAGCGACTGTGCTGACGGGCAAGCCTGTCGGAGTGGTCGTTGCGTCACCCAACAAACCCCCGGCGGCAACGCCTGTGAGACCCACGACCAATGCGCTGCGGGCCAAGCTTGCCTTCAGCCTCAAGGGGTTTGTGGTCAGTGGCTCGGCGAGCGCTGCGGCAGCAACAACGACTGCCTCATTCGAGACAGCCAAGGTCAAAGTACACCAGGAATGTGCGAACAAGGCGTCTGCCGAGTCGATCAGTTTGGTAGCTGCGAAGCCGACGGTGACTGCGGCGGCACGTACAGCTGTATGACCGCCGGA
>Ga0315320_10005279_pt1 | contig 10591 bp, 7 predicted proteins | sample M140m21515metaG_FD_203458 | JGI IMG/M metagenome (GOLD analysis project Ga0315320, IMG submission 203458) | Ammonia-oxidizing marine archaeal communities from Monterey Bay, California, United States - M1 40m 21515 | ecosystem: Environmental > Aquatic > Marine > Coastal | place: USA: California...
ACAGCCGCGAGCGAAGAGACGTTCCTCATCTTGTCGGCGTCTTCGCCCCCCATTGGTTCGAAGCCCGCGCTGTCGAAGAGTTGGACCCCTCCGCTGGTACCGACCAGAAGCCCATCCAGATGCGTGGTGATCGCTCCGACGTGTTCATTACGCAGTCCCTGGGCTGTCCCCCAGCTCCGGAGCCGTCCTTCCTCTACACGGGCAAGCCCTCGAGAGGTTCCAAGCCACGCGACACCATCCACGAGCACCACATCGTTGATCTCACCACTTGGCGCGGGCAGAGCAGACCAGGCTCCTGACTCTTTTCGGTTAAGCCACGCTCCTGCGTCGAAGGTGCCCACGAGAATGTCGCCATGCTCTGCGGCGACCGAGGTGAGGTCGTTCGAGCCGGGACCACCGTGTGTCCGCCACTCAAGTCGCCCTCCACGATTGTGGAGCAGCCCGCGGGCAGTTCCCGCGACGAAAGAGTCTCCGAGCTGCGTGATCCAGCGGACCTCTGGGAGCGGGACACCATGCCAGGGACCGAGACCATCGGGGTGGTGGGGGAGTGCGTCGGTCTCTGTTCTGCCGAAGCGCCCCAGACGCCCTCCTGCGAGCGCGAGCGTGGCTCCGTCACGGTCCGCTCCGATCGCGCGGATGACTCCCGTAGGGACACGGTTCCCTCCACGCAGGGTCTCGATGATGCCGTTGCGATATCTAGACACCCCGCCTGGTCCTGCGGCGAGTACACGTTCTCCCACGCGCTCGACGTCGAGAACGAAGTCGCTGACGAGCCCTCCCTTCTCAACGTATCGCTGGGTCCGTCCCGAGTCGTGTCGAACCCAGAGTCCTGCTCCCGCCGTCCCCGCGACCAGTTCGTTGTGTAATCGCGCGATGCTGGTGACCTGTCGTGAACGAACTCCCCGCGAAGGCCCCAACTCGCGGAAGCCTTTCGGATTCCCGGGTACCCCGCTAAAAACACCCTTGCCCCAGGTGGCGACCCAGAGCAGGTCGTCCTCGGAAATGAGGTCGCTGACCCTCGAGTCGCTGACACGGTCCACGGTTTGGATGGCCAGGATGTCACCCTTCGGCATGGCGAGCGTAATGACTGAGCCGCCCTCCGTGCCCAGGGCGAGACCCTCGCCGTACCGGACGATGGATGTGAGCCGGTGATCTGGGAGTCCATGCTCAGTCGTCCACCATGTGTCCATCTCGGGGGAGTCCGCGTCGAAGCGTAGGAGTCCACCACCCGTGGCCACCCAGAGCACTCCATCTATGTCCACGGCGTCGCGGGTGTCGTCCGGATCCGTCAGTGTTCCGGTGAGGGTCAGGCCCAAGGGGGTGGTTGCGGGCTCTGCGCTCGCGGCTGGTCCCGAAGGTTCAGGGAGACCACTTCCTCGATCCGGCCCCGTCACGATCACCAGTGGGGCTTCGTGACTCCATCGGGTCCACTCGTTCTTCGCCGAGGGAAAGTTTGGGAGCAACGCCAACCCTATTGCTGACGCCGCTCCCAGGACCAAGACGCCGCCCCACGCGTTGCGCCATGGTCCATTCCTGTGGGTCTTTGGGACGAGAGACTGGGTGGGGTTAGTCATGGCGCACCCCCTCAGCGCGCTCGTTCAGCGCGACCCCGCTCTCGAGAACCTCGAAGTGCACTACGACCGTGTGCTTGTTTCCTGCGACATCAGTGGCCGTGACCTGAAGGCGATGCCTCCCCGGTAGAAGGTCATCTGGGAGGACCATCGAGCCCCTCCAGCCCGCTTCCTGGCCCGCGGCCGATACCAGTAGTGCCTCCGTCGAGGAGCCGGCGAGACGAGCGACCACGCTCTTGATGTCGACATAGGCCTTCGCTCGCGCAGCAGCATCTCGCCCGAGAGACTGAATCATCTCGGTGCCCAACTCGAGAAACCCGACGACTGGGCGCGCCGACATGACGAGAGTCGCGCCTGAGTTGACCGTGGTTCGCTGCAATTCGACCCGGAGGACCGGCGCCTTCGTGTCCACCGTGTAGGAGATGCGGTACCAGTCGGTGTCGCCGTCGGACTCCGTCACAAGGACATGAATCCAATACACACCGTCCGGGGCGCTGCGGGGCACCAGAAAGCGGGTGCTCCACACCGTCTCCTTGGCATCCCAGACCAGGTCTTTGACTTCTCCAAAGGGCAGCATCGCCGTCACAGAGACCGCGTTCTGGGGCGCGGGGATCTTCAGGATGGGATCGCCAGGCTTGATTCGCGCCGGGGTAAGAGAAGCCACTCGAGGGTCTGCATGAGCGACCAGAGAGGTGTATCGGGTGGCGAACTGCCACTGGGTGCTCAGGGCCACCACTTCCTCTTTTGCCTCTGGCGTCTCCCCATACATGCGGGTCTGTCCTAGGAGGTGCTCTGCCCGTCGCTTCGCCCACAGGCGGCCTACCCAGGGCTGCCCGCTCGTCTCGTGCTCAAAGGTCACTGGCAGGGCCAGGGCCCGCTCCTCACCGCCAATGCGTCCGGTGACTCGTAACGTGCTCGAGCCCACGCCGCGGTACCGGCCAGTGACCACCAGACGTTGACCTTTGTAGACATCGGGCATCACCGCCGGGTAGGTGCGGTTCGCGACAATGGAGTCGCCAAAGTCGAACTGCAGATCCGTCAGGACTGGTTTGCTGATGCGGGAGTAAAACTGTCCGACCACCTTGTCGATGGCCACGCTGCCGTCGATGGGCGTGTACCCGCCCCGGTTCTCCGTCCCCATCCGTTCGAGGAAGCTGGCGTTGAGGGAGTCACCGACCCCAAAGGTGAAGATGCGAGTCTGCCCATGGGGGTTGTGGGTCTGCACCATGGTCAAGACGTCGGCTGGGCGCCTCGACCCGTGTCCGTCAGTGAGAAACACCAGCGCCGTAGGTCGCTCCGACCCCTGAAGCTTCTGGAGCGCAGAGAGCATCGCGTCATGGATGTTCGTGCCGCCGCCGGCTTGAAGGCCGTCCACGAACCGTGTCGCCTCTGCGCGCTTACGTTCGTCGAGCTCCTGGATCTCATTGGAGAGAGGATTCAGTGCGTCATTGAAGGCGACGACGAAGAATCCGTCACCGGGGTTCATCAGGTTCAGGCAACCCTTCAGAGCAGAGCGGGCCTGGTCAATCTTCGTACCGGACATGGATCCAGAGACATCGAAGACGAAGGCGACGTCTTTTCGCACGATGGCTTCGTCTTCGGTCTCCTCCTGGGGGGCGACCATCGCGACGAAGTACCCGTCACCATTGCCATCCTCGAACGTCCGAAACGCCAACCCAAAGTCCTGCGACTCCAGCTGGTACTCGAGTTCAAAGTCTCTCTCTGGGACCGCGCCGCGCAGCACCGACTGGACGACCAGGTCGTTACCCACGCGGCTCTCAGTGGTGGCGAAGCTGCTGTGGGTCATGCCCTTGATCGGCTTGCTGTCTGCGATGTGCACGCGCACGAGCAACTCATCGACCGGCGGTAGGCCAGTGCTCGAATAGTCCAGAGGGTGGTGGTATCGGACGAGGCCTGCCTCATATGGCAGCAATTCGGACGTCACGACTTCGAAGCGCCGAGTCTCGCCCGGCTGCAGCATGGTGAATCGCGCGGTGAAGGTGTTGGGGTCACGCTCTTCGAGCAATGCCGCGTCCTCTCCCCTTTGCTGGGCGTCCTCGAATTCCCGCTTTGCGTCGGTCTTGGTCTCGATTCGCGACACCACACGACGCCCTTCGGTCCAAAATGCATACTCCTGTACGGATGTGCGCTCTCCGAGGGGAAGCAGATAGGTGCCACCTACGGCGGTGGCCCCGTCGTTTCGGAAGACCTGGACGAGCGTCGTCGTCGCCACTTGGTCCGTGATCGAGACATCGACCTGCTGACTCACGACGGTGAGGGGTGTGCGCGCGGGCCTCTGCCCGGGGGTGTCGGGTATGACGATGCCAGCGTGTACGGGGCCTGACAGGGCCAGGTTGACGAGCGAGAAGAAAGACAGGATGAATATGCGGCGGAAGGCCATGAGCTTTGCTCCGGAGGGGCTGGGATGGCGTGTCGCGGCAAGGTTTTGCAGAGGGTGTGCCAGACACGAGAACCCTATGATTTCGGCACGTTCGACTCTCTCGCCGCGTACTGTGTGGGTGGTTGGACACAAGCTGGCTGGAGTCCGCGTGGTCACAGGGACACGGCGCTGGCCATCGCTCTGCGAGACCAGAAGTGTGAGGAGGGTTGGGTGTCATTGACGAGGGTTGAAACGAACGTGTGTGTAGGGCTGAGCGCCGCGCTTCGGGGCCTGCAAGAGCCCCACCGACGTGTCGTTCGTCGGGCACAACAACATCGAGCGATGCAAGCAGGGGTGGTGATGCGAGGCTTTCTTGTCCTGCTGTTCCTGTCTCTTTCTGGCCCCCACGCATCTGCGGAGTCGGTGTCGCTTCCTTCGTGGCTTACGGAGCGCGCGAAGGACGCCGCATGGCTTACCGAGACCGGCGAGAACCCACGGGCCATCATCGAACTCTGGCCCAATGGCGTGGAAGTGGTCTTGTATCTGCCTGGTCTCACTCCGAGCGAGGTTGTGGAGCGTATCGAGCGCTACGACATCTGGACGAACACCGACATGGTGGAGTCCGCGCTGTGTGCTGACGGAGCGTTCTTTACGGGGACCCGTGTCTCGATGGCCGGGCTGTCGTCCTTTAGCCCGTCTGTGACCGCCTACCGCAAGGACGTCCACGCGGACTCCTTCTCCATGAACTGGACATTGCTCGGTGAGGAGGCAGCGAACGCCTGGCTCGAGCGCAATCGCAGTGCATTCACCGCGATGCTGACGACCGCAGGGGTAGACCGAAACGTCGAGGAGTACCTGGAGGAAGTGCGGGGGAAGCTCGGTGGACTTGCTTCAGTCGAGGGAGGCCACACCTATGAGCGGGGCTTCTATCGGTACAAGCAGGAAGTGCACTCCGCGAGCAGGCTGGAAGAAAGCCTCGTCCGTAGCTTCGGTGCAGGTCCTCAATTGCGCGCAGCTCTCAAGTCTGCGCTTTTCAGCGCAGGTCGAGTGGACCTGGCCGGGAAGGCAGGCGAGAAGGGTGTGCTCTTCGACGTGCGGGGTGCCTCGAAGAGCACAGTGCGGCCCGGTACATAGAGTCTGCAAGCTGTCGCCAGGGTGACGCACGCTCGTCGAGTGCAGCCTTCCCGTGCGAAGCCCTATGTGCATGCGACTGGACGGGATCGTGTGGAATGGTAAATTACGCCGCAGATGGCCATATCCCACGCACACACCGAGCGTCGGTCGACTCCCGACGGTGAATACATCGGTGACTACAAGCTCTTGAACCGGCTCGGTTCCGGCGGCATGGCCACGGTATTCAAGGTGCGTGATGAGTCAGGAAAAACCTGGGCTCTCAAGGAGATGCGCCCGCAGACTGAGGCCCACAAGGAGATGGGGCGCCGGTTCAGGCAAGAGTTCGAGGTCACCTCGCGGTTGGACCACCGCAACATCGTCGGCGTGCATGACTTTTTCGCTGCGAAGGAGACCTTGCACATCGTCATGGAGTGCGTCGAAGGGGTCGACCTCCGTTCGGTGCTCGCCTACGCGGGGACGCTCGATGACGGCCGTCTGGCTCGCCTCGGTGTGGACATTGCAGCAGGGATGGCCCACGCCCACGTACAGGGCGTCTTGCACCGGGATTTGAAGCCAGAAAACATTCTGTTGAGCAAGAGAGGGCAAGTAAAGGTTGTGGACTTTGGCGTCGCGCGGGTTCAAGGAACCCGACTCACAGCGACGGGAATCATCGTGGGGTCACCTGCCTACATGAGCCCCGAGCAGCTTGCTGGGGTGGGTGGTCAGGAGCTGACTGAGGCCGCGGACATCTATTCGTTTGGGGTCGTGCTCTACGAACTGGCAGAGGGGCGAGGCCCTCTCGGGCTGCGCAAGCACGAAGACCTCCTGACCGTCCTCCGGGCAAAACGCGAGGGTCGATCAAAGCCGTTCCGCCGATTGAACGATCCGGAACTCACCGCGTTGATCATGCAGTGCCTGGAGCCGGACCCACAAGACCGACCGAGCTCGATGGAGGATGTCCGGAAGCGCCTTCTGCGTATCGTGCGCTCGCACGCGATCCGGAGAGATGACCTCAAGGCACTTGCGCGCCTAGCGATCCAAAACCAGAAAGACAACAGCAAGGCGAAGGGCAAGCCCGCGCCACGAGCGCAGCCTCCAGAGGCAAAAGCTCCGGTGGCAAATGCTCCTCCGTCGAAGCCATTGCCGATTGTGGAAAGTTACCCCGCCCCGAACAACGACTGGGCAGCCCCGGTCGGAATGCCGGCGGCGATGATGGGGGAAAGCGCACCTGCCCGTCAGCGCGCCCCGGCGAGACCCGTCCCGGCCAGACCCGTCCCGGCGCCGGTGGTCGCTCCTGCGTCGAAGCGCGGTTTGTCGCGTTGGTTTGAGCCTGAAGAACAGAGCGAGGAGCCCCTGGGGGCTATCGCGGCCGGAGCGCCTCGCATCGCGAGGGACGAAGACTCGCCCCCCCGCTCGGTTACTTCGGGGAGAGTGGCCAGTAAGCTGGTTGAACTCTCCTTCAAGACGTCAAAGCCGGGTGATGGGAATGGATTCCTGGCATGGACGGCGCTGGTTCTCTTCGCTGCCGCCGTCTTCTTCTTTGGAGTGTCTGCATCGTTGACGGGCTCGCCCCTTGGCCTCTTGGAACGTATGATTCCGATGCCATGACCGTGGCAACAAATGGTGCGAGTTGAGAAAGCTAGACAGACCGTTGGACGACGACAGAACCCTCATCGACAAGGTCCCGAGTGCGTTGCGTAGCGAAGCGCGCTTGGCTGACCGAGGCGGTGACAAGAAAACGCCGACCCTGACGATGGTGTCGGAGCCGGAGCGTGGGCGTCGTGTGTCGATCGACCTGCGAAACCGCGCTGTGTTTCTTGGCCGGGATGAAGGATGTGAGCTGAGCATCGATGACCCGTCGGTGAGTCGGCGCCATGCGCGTCTCTACCGGGAGCAGAGAGCGGGAGAGCGGGCGGCGATCGTCCTTCAGGACCTCGGCTCAACCAACGGGACCTACGTCAACGACATTCCCACCGAGCGCACCCATCTTCAAAGCGGAGATGCGATCTTCGTCGGCGATGTGGAGCTGCGGTTCGAGATGCTCGACCCTGTGGACCTCGCTTATCTCGACGATCTTGACCGCGCAGTCGAGGAGAGCGAGAAAGACGCGCTTACTGGTCTTTTGCATCGAGGAGCGCTCAAGAGCCACCTCCCCATGCTGCTCAAGCGTTGCGCAGAGAACTCCTGGCCTATCTCCGCTGTGTTGCTCGACCTCGACCACTTCAAGCAGGTCAATGATACCCGCGGGCACGCCGCTGGTGATGCAGTGCTCCGGGGCGTCGGCGAACTTGTGCGGGATGCCGTGCGACGAGAAGATCTTGCAATTCGGTATGGGGGGGAGGAGATCCTCGTTGTTCTCGCGGGGACGAGGCGCCTCCATGCGCTCCTGATGGCGGATCGTATGAGGGAGTCTTTGGCTTCGATGCGGTTCGACGGGATGCCGGACCTCTCGGTCACGGGGAGTTTTGGGGTTGCGGAGCGTCGAGAGGGCGAAACGAGCGAGCAGTGGCTCAGCCGGGCTGATCAGGCGCTGTACCGGGCAAAATCTGCGGGGCGCAATCGAGCCGAAGCCGCTCCGTCCAGAGGCTAAGAGATTCATGGATGAGGTCGAGAAGCTCCGCGCTGAACTCGAAGCGGAGCTTGAGCTCATCGTGATGGATGTCGTGGCCGGAGGTCCGAATACCTCGATGCTCCACAAGTCCATCAGGCGAGTCATTGAGGCTCGGCTTCGTAGACACATCGGGTCGACGCTGAAGGGCTACAACGTGGAGGTCGGGTCCGACCGCAGCGGTGAAGGGGTCGAGGTTGTGGTCGTCTTGGAGACCCGGCAGCGAGCCAGAACGATCCGACTGCGCGCGGCCCGATCAATGCGGTAGGTTTCCGCCCATGCGAACCCTCATTACGGTCTTCGTCTGTTCCTTCCTCGCCGGCTGTGGCCCATACGAGGGAGGAGACCTGCGTTCCCAACACCAAGGGGGAGTCTCTTCCCAGGTCTCTCTCGACGGCATCCCTGTCGTCTCCGAAGAGAGGGAAGAGCGCGCGCGCTCCGAACGTCTCGAGAAAGAGGAGAGCCGCCAACGACGGGAAGAGGCCCGGCAAGCTGCGGTCGCAGGGAAGCCCGAGTCGGAGGTGGACGCGGCGTCGGCCCCTCGAGCAGAGGCTACGCCTCCATCAGAGGCTACGTCGCCATCAGAGGCTGCGCCCTCGTCAGAAGAGGGTGGCACCGAGGCGGTGGAAGCGGACAAGACAGTTGAGACCCCAGGTGGAGACGGGGTGGAGGAGGTCGCTGCCGTCCCTCCGTTGCCGAAGAAGCTCGAGTTGGAGGGCAACCTCGCGGCACTGATCGCGGAAGAAGAAGCTCGCGGCTTGGCCGCAGCAGCGCTCGACGAGAAACCTGGCGACGATGCACCCGCAACCGAAGGCTCCTCATCGCAGTGGAAGGGGGATACGACCGCGGCTCCTCTTGATGCGATCTCAGAGCCGGAGGGTTCCGAGGCTCTCGCTGCGGTGGCCGCTGTCCCGAGCGAGCGGTCGGCGAGTACGGTGCCAGCCCTTCCTGACGATGCGGTGACTTTATCTGCGGGTAGCGAGCCCGCCTCCATTCCTGCGATTTCTGCTGATGCAGCTCTCCCGCCATGTGATCCGAATGACCTCGCGGCTGTGGCTTTGCGCGATCTAAGTCTCAAGCAGACGTTTGGTGACGGTGAGTCAGCACGTGCCGTTCTCACATCGGCTGGTGGGAGTGAATACGTCGTCGGCAAGGGCTCAGTGGTCGGACCGGATGGTGCTCGGGTGGTTCGGGTCTCTCCAGGGGAGCTGATTCTCGCTGAGATCCAGTTCGACATGGGTGGTTCGCCCGTGATGGTGCAGAAAGCGCTACGGATGGAGCTTCCACGCTGAGCGGAAGGTGAGTAGGTGAGGAATCCCTCCCAGGTCGCTCCCCGACTCTTGCCGTGGTTCGACGCACACGGTCGCACGCTGCCGTGGCGGGGCTGTGGAGATCCGTACCGGATCTGGGTCTCCGAGATCATGCTTCAGCAGACCCGGGTAAGTGTGGTCATTCCCTATTACGAGCGCTTCCTCGAGCGCTTTCCGAGCCTGTTGGCGTTGGCTGCCGCTGATGAGGATGATGTCCTCGCTGCCTGGTCGGGGCTCGGCTTCTACCGCCGGGCCCGGAACCTGCACGCTGGCGCGCGACAGATGGTGGAGCAGTTTGGGGGAGAGGTCCCCACGGAACCCACGGACCTCCTGTCAATTAAAGGGATCGGGCGCTACACCATGGGGGCGGTGCTCTCTGCAGCCCACAACCAGCGTCTGCCCATTCTCGACGGCAACGTGATCCGCGTTCTGAGTCGCTTGTTTCGAGTCGATGGGCCGCCCGACAGGGCAGCTACGCAACGGGAACTGTGGGGCCTCGCCGAAGAGGTCCTCCCGGAGGCACGACCGGGAGACTTCAATCAGGCCCTCATGGATCTGGGCGCCACGGTTTGCTCTCCCTCAGGGCCGTCGTGCAGGACCTGTCCTCTCGCTGATGTTTGCGAGGGTTTGGCCCAGGGCGACGCGGACTCCTTCCCTCGTCCAGGCCGGAAGCAAAAGGTCGTGTTTGTCGTGCGCGCGGCGGTGCGCATTCGCCTTGAAGACGGTCGTCAGCTTCTTGAGCGGCGCCCTGGACGGGGCCTCCTTCCACGAATGTGGGAGCTGCCGAGCGTCGTTGTCGGCGCCGATGAGAGCCCCGCGGCTCGTGCGTATACGCTGGCGTGCTCCCTGGCGACCCAACACGGGCTCGACCCAGACATTGGTGAGCAACTGGAGGCTGTCGGCGTCTCGGAGCATCGTTTCTCCCATCGGCACTGGAGCACCCATGTCTTCGACCTCGAGGTTTGTTCGGTCTCCTCGGGAGCCGAAGCTGTCGGGTCCGATCGCCGTTGGGTCGACATCGCAGAATTCGACTCTTTGGGGCTCCCTACAGCGAGCCGCAAGACGATTGAACTGACCCGCAACAATGGGCTGCATCCAGGATGAGTGGGCTGACCCCACTCTTTGTGGCATGACACTGGTGATGGCTGACACCAACTCCCAAACCGAGAGGACGAGCTGGCTGCCGGGTGCGGCGCTCCCAGCTCCGTTGTCTCCCGCCGTCAGCGGTCGGGACGAAGGGGATCGGGCACGTCTCGTGTGGCTGACTCGGCTGCGCTGGGTTGCCATCGTTGGTCAGCTCGCCGTGGTGCTCCCTGCCTTGTCCCTTGGCTGGCTAGACAGCCGTTTACTGGTCTGCTTCCTCTCCATTGTTGGGGCGCTCATTTTCCTCAACATCGTGACCTCTCGTTGGGTGGTGCGAGACCGAAACCCAGGTCGAGACATGCTGCTGATCCAGCTGCTCTTCGATCTCGCAGCCTTGACGAGCCTTTTGCTTCTGTCCGGCGGCGCTTGGAACCCATTGGCTCCGTTGCTCTTCGTTCACGCATGTCTCGGAGCGCTGCTGTTGAGCGGCTGGCGTAGCGCAGCAAACCTGTGCGCTTTGGCGATC
>Ga0315320_10005281_pt1 | contig 10589 bp, 8 predicted proteins | sample M140m21515metaG_FD_203458 | JGI IMG/M metagenome (GOLD analysis project Ga0315320, IMG submission 203458) | Ammonia-oxidizing marine archaeal communities from Monterey Bay, California, United States - M1 40m 21515 | ecosystem: Environmental > Aquatic > Marine > Coastal | place: USA: California...
TTGAATGATTGTGGAGCTTCGCTGGGCCATGATCAGGTGGTGTTAAAATTAAAAGCCGGTTCCTTTGACGGAGGTTTTGATGCGGACGATGTAATAGTCGGCGGTCATGTAAAGCGTCGATCCATCATCACCGAAGGCACAGTTGGCGGTGCGATGTCCGGTCAGGATCCGGCCGAGGAGTTTTCCATCGGCGCTGATGACCATGACGCCTCCTGGGCCGGTGCACCAGATGTTGCCTTGTTGGTCGGTCTTGAGGCCGTCGGGCATGCCAGGGTCTTTTTCGCTGAGTGGCGTGGCATCGTAGAGGAGCTTGCGATCTCCGGCCACTTTGCCGGAGTCATCGAGGGGGTAGGAGACCAGCCAGGCTTTTCCACCTTGTGATTGTGCAACGTAGAGGGTCTTACTATCTGGCGAGAGAGTGATGCCATTTGGGCGTTCCATGGTGCCGTCAACCACGGAAATCACGCCTTTGGGAGAGATTGAATAGACACCAAAGATCGACGACTCACGGCGCGGGTCTTTTTCTTTTTTCGGAAGTCCGTAAGGAGGATCAGTGAAGTAGATGGTGTCGTTTGGGTGGACGCAGACGTCGTTCGGAGAGTTAAAGCGCTTACCATTGTAGCGATCGGCGACGGTCATTTTACCACCGCCGTTGGTGGTGATAACAGAGACGCGGCGGTCACCGTGTTCGCAGGAGAGAAGGCGTCCCTCATTATCAAAGGTGAGACCATTGGAGCCGGGTTCGTTACCGTATCCCGACGGACCGGTGTAGCCGGAGGCTTTGAGGAAGACAGCCAGGCCGTCCTTTTCGGACCACTGGTAGACTTTGTTGGTGGGAACGTCCGAGAAAAGGAGGCGGTTTTCGGCCTTGTCCCAGACCGGGCCTTCGGACCACTCGAAGCCCATCGCGATAACCTCGATCTTGGCGTCTTCCGGGATCAGTTTGTTGATGGCTGGGTCAAGACGCTCGACGGAGCCAATGGTAGGACGGATCGTGCCATCCGGAGCAGGAGGAGCAAGCTGGGCAAGGGAGGTGGAAGCAAAAGCGAGAGAGAGAACTACAGAGCGCATGTTTTGAACCTAGTGACTCCTCACAGGAGGGCAAGAGCGCAGGTGGATTTCTAAGAGGGTTCTTTTTGGGTTCAAGAGTGTTCTTGTCAGGGCCGTGACGGTGATAGCAATTCTCGGAGAGAATGGGCTAAACGTGGTCGTTGGAATCGATAATTTCGGGCAACTCAGCAGCGGTGGCCTGAGCGAGAAGGCGTTTCATCGGTTGGGGTGAATTGCACTCAAGAGAGGCTTTCATCCGATTTTGGATCGATTGCTACATGAGATTCAGGGCAGCCAAAGCGGCGTGGATTTTAAAATCGATCAAGAGGCCGTTTCGTTGGGATGTTTTCAGAAAGCCTGCAAGGTCACTGAAGGGAACGAGGTGGGTCGTGATGTCCTCGCCGCCAACGCCTCCACCGGAGCCGGATTTGGTGGCGTTTTCTGCGAAGAAGAGGTGGGTTATTTCGTCGGTCATGCCGGCCGAGGTCGGTGATGAGAGAAGGGGCGTGATTGACTCGGAGGCATAGCCGGTTTCCTCGAGGAGCTCGCGGCAGGCTGTGTCAACGAGGGATTCTCCGGCGAATTCGGGTTCGTCGCCGACTAATCCGGCACACATTTCCAAAACCCGAGCTTGGACCGGGCGGCGGAATTGCTCGACGAGGATGACTTCATTTTCGGGCGTCATGGCCAGAATGCCTACGACAGCGGTGGAATTGGGCCTAGTGGCGAATTCCCAGTCGTCGATTTCACGGAGGGAAAGGTAGCGGCCTTCGAAGTGGGAAATGGTGTCTCGCATGAATTCAGAATACTCTTCTAAGAATCTGTGGCAATTCCGCGTAGAAACCATTACCAATGCCCCGCACAGCAATGACCGGCGAAGATTTTGACATACAGGTGAGCTTCCGTCACCGCATTCGATTTACCCGTGGAGCCTTTTCTCCGGGGAATAAGCTCTTGTCCGACCTGTTGGAAACGAGGGGTCACAGCAAGGTTCTCGTTTTTGTAGAGACTGGGCTAAAAGAGTTTTTTCCCGAGCTAGAGGCGCAAATTCAGGATTATTTTGGGGAAGTGGCGGGAATTCGTCTGACCGGCGTGGAATGGCTGGTGGGAGGCGAAGAGGCGAAGCGTGACGATTCGGTCTACCAAAGCGCGATGGCGGCGATCGAAAAACACCACATTGACCGACATTCCTACATCATGGTGATTGGCGGCGGAGCGTTTTTGGACGTCGTGGGTTATGCTGCGGCGACCGGGCACCGCGGTGTGCGCCTGGTGAGGTTTCCAACGACGACCCTTTCCCAGGACGACAGTGGGGTTGGCGTCAAGAATGGCCTTAATGCCTTCGGAAAGAAGAATTTCATCGGAGCCTTTGCGGTGCCGTATGCAGTGGTGAATGACTTTCAATTCCTCCACACCCAACCCGAGCTAACCCGTAGGGCGGGACTGATCGAGGCGGTGAAAGTTTCCTTGGTGAAAGACGGTGAGTTTTTTGAGTGGTTGGAGGCGAATGCCGCGTCTTTGTGCGCCCTCGATGAGGCCACTTTGGAAGAAGCGGTGGAGCGTTCCGCGATTCATCATGCGCGTCACATTGCCTTGGGCGGAGATCCCTTTGAATTAGGGAGCAGCCGTCCGCTGGATTACGGCCATTGGGCGGCGCATAAGCTGGAGCAACTGACCGACTTTGAATTGAGTCACGGCGAAGCGGTTTCCGTTGGTGTGGCTCTTGATACGCTTTATGCGGCCAAGGTGGGGCTTCTCTCGGTCGACGATGCGGAGAGGGTTTTATGTGTTATTGAACAATTGAATCTTCCGCTTTGGCATGAAGCTCTTGAGTTGCTCGATTCCAAAGGCCGTCGCCGGGTTTTCAACGGACTGGAGGAATTCCGCGAGCACCTTGGTGGGGAATTGACCGTTCTCTTGTTGGCGGGTTTGGGCAAGGGAATCGATGTGCATGAGATCGAAGAGAAAATTTGGGATGACTGCGCCGAGGAACTTAAATCCCGTGTTTTGGCGGTGAGATCATGAACCGGGTTGCCGTTCTCAATATTGTCGGTTTGACCAAAGCCGTGCTGAAGCACATGCCACGGTTGCAGAGGTGGGCGGAGTCGCGCGAGGTGGTCTCATTCAAGCCGGCCTTTCCGGCGGTGACGTGTACGGCTCAGAGTTCTTATCTTACGGGGAAACCGGTGGGGGAGCATGGCATTGTGGGGAATGGTTGGTATGATCGCGAAGAGGCACAGGTAAAGTTTTGGAAGCAAAGCAATCATCTCGTGAAGGGTGAGAAAGTGTGGGAAAATCTGGAGCATTCCTGCGCGAAGATGTTCTGGTGGTATAACATGTATTCTTCGACTAACTTTTCGGCGACACCAAGGCCGTTGTATCCGGCCGACGGGCGAAAGGTTTTTGATATTCACACCGAACCGATGGGAATGCGGGAGGAGATCAAAGGTGATTTGGGACCCTTTCCCTTTCCCTCATTTTGGGGTCCAAAAGCGGGGATTTCTTCGTCGCAGTGGATCGCTGATAGTGCGAGGTGGATTGAGAAGAAAGAGCGCCCCGGATTGAATTTGGTTTATCTACCTCATCTTGATTATGGGCTGCAAAAATTCGGTCCAGATACGCCGGAGATGGATGCGGAATACTCGGCAATTGACGAAGTGACTTGTGATCTCATCGATGAACTTGAAGGGAGTGGCGTGGAAGTTTTGCTTCTTTCCGAATATGGAATTTCCAAAGTTTCGAAAGCGATTCATCTCAACCGAATCTTTCGGGAGAAGGGATGGATTCAGGTGAAGGATGAAATTGGTCTGGAGACTCTTGATTGCGGGGGGTGCCAGGCATTTGCGGTGGCGGATCATCAGGTGGCACATGTTTATGTGAACGACGAATCGATTGCGGAGGAAGTTCGCAAAGTTGTCTTGGAGGCGGATGGAGTGGAGGAAATTCGTGAAGGGGCAGAGCTTTGGGGTAATGGAGTGGGGCGTGAGCGGGGAGGAGACTTTGTTGCGGTGTCGGAGAGTGAGGCTTGGTTTACCTATTATTATTGGATGGATGATGCCAAGGCGCCGGACTTTGCGCGCTGTATTGATATTCATCGCAAACCGGGATACGACCCGGTGGAGTTGTTTCTCGACCCGGAGATTAAGTTTCCCATGCTGAAAATTGCCGGGTTTTTGGCGAAGAAGAAGTTGGGCTTTCGTGCTCTGATGGATGTGATTCCGCTCGACGCTGATTTGGTAAAGGGGTCGCATGGACGGGATACCGTTGAGGAAGAGGAACAACCGTTGGCGATTGGAGTTGGGGCGGAGAATGTTGATTCGGCAGAGAGTGTTTTCGGGTGGATTCAAGGGCGGTGTCGTTCGTGATTTTGTCCGTGACCTGAGCCGCCTTGGCGCCCTGAATAGCGGGGTGAAATTTTTACTACTTTTTCTGAGTGCGGCGCTCTCTTTCGGGAAGGCTCCGAACATCGTCATGATTTTGGCGGATGATATGGGTTATGGCGATTTGGGTTGCACCGGGTCGACGACGATCAAGACGCCGCATCTTGATTCCATCGCGAGCAATGGGGTCCTTTGCACGCAGGGCTATGTCCCTTCGTCGGTATGTTCACCATCGCGAGCGGGGATTTTGACGGGAAGAGATCCACGGAGATTTGGTTATGAAGGCAATTTGAATAAAGGGGCTGACGCATACGCGACGCGCCCGGAATTGCAGGGGCTGCCACCGACCGAGCACACCTTGGGCGATCATTTGAAAGCCGTTGGGTATGACACGGCTTTAATCGGGAAATGGCATCAGGGAACACACGAGGTGTTTCATCCCAATGTGCGGGGCTTTGATCATTTCGTGGGAATGTTGAGAGGGTCGCATAGTTATTTTCTAAAGTCTGATCGTCATCAGTTGGAGCGCAATGGTTCTCCGGTCACGAAGTTTTCCTCGGACTATGTTACCGACTACTTTACCGACGAATCTCTCGCTTGGATGAAGGGACGGAAAGATGATGAGCCCTTCTTTGTGTTCCTTTCCTACAATGCACCGCACACACCGATGCAGGCGACTGAGGAGGATCTCGCGGTGTATCGCCACATCAAGGACAAGAAGCGTCAGACCTACTCGGCGATGATGCATGCCTTGGATCGCGGAGTGGGTCGGGTGATTGATTATTTGAAGGAGTCGGGGCAGTATGAAAACACGCTAATTGTATTTTTTTCCGATAACGGAGGGGCGACCAATAACGCTTCGTGGAACGGGCCGCTGTCTGGTCGGAAAGGGACTTTGTTGGAAGGTGGGGTGAGAGTGCCGTTTTTGATGTCTTGGCCTGCAGGATTGCCGAAAGGAAAGGTCTACAAAAAGCCGGTATCGGCTTTGGACTTGTTGCCGACGTTTTTGGCTGCGGCTGGTGGGGAGCCTCTCCCTTTGAAGCCCGCGCCGAAGTATGAGGACAAGCGAAACCGGAAAGCGGTGGCGTATGACGGGATTAATTTGCTGCCGGTATTGAACGAAAAAGAAGTGGCCGAGCCACGTGAGTTATTTTGGCGATTGCAGGGGCAGTCAGCGATCCTCTTCGGGGAGCGGAAATTGATTAAGTTATCACATCGTCCGGCACAGCTTTTTGCTCCGTCGACAGATCCCGGGGAACAGGCCGACCTTGCTGGTGAAGAGGTCGAAACACTCAACGAGCTCTTCACAAAGCTGGGCTTTTGGGAGTCTTCGCTTGCGACGGTTCCGCTTTGGGGGTCGTCGCCGTTTTGGTCGCGCGAGTCGGCCAAGAATTATGAAAAGTATCCCCCGGGGGAAGAGCCAAAGTAGTAACTACCTGCCAGCTCCGGTGCCGGGAAGGTAGCGGTAGTAAACCTCCAGCATCAAGGTGGCGAGACAGGTGTTGTAGGTCTTGCCAGCCGAGTGGTGGTTGCCGGCTGGGTCGCCCCATGAGCCATCTTTTGCCTGGTTCTTGATCAGTTCGTCGCGGAAGAGCTTGTTGTAGCCTTTCCAGGATTTTCCGCCGAGGTTGATCATGGCCTGAGAGGTGTAATAGTGATCGTAGAGGTTGGCGTATTTCTTGAAGTCGAAGGAGTTGTGCTTGTCCATGTAGCGCCGACCTTTCCCGACCGCGGCATGGTTGTTTCCCTTGTGTTGTTGGATGCAAAGGGTGCCTGCTCCGGTAAGGCTGAAGTGGCCTTTGGAGGATCCGCTGGGACCGTTTTTACCGTATCCAAATCCGCCGTGTTCTTGTTGGGTGTCGAGGACGGCCTCGAGCGCGGCTTTTGAGCAGCGTTCGAGATTCTTGAATTCCAATCCGGTGTTCTCGGCTGCTTTGAGAGCCTGAAGATGCCATGCAGTGATGGAGGTGTCCCATCTAGGGCGTTCTTCGTACTTGTAGTTCCATCCGCCGGCTTGGTTTTGGTTGTTGATGATCCATTGCACCGAGTTTTGGACGACTTTGTCGAGGTTGGGGATTTGGTATCCAAACATTTGGCTGAAGGAGTAGGATTCGCAAAGGGCGTAGGTGGCAATGGCGTGCTCGTAACACCAGCGATCATTCAGGTCGGTGGAGAGCTTGCCTTTTTTCTTCATGCCGAGATCGACGAGGAAAGTGGTGGCGGAAAAGACCGCGTCGCCGAATTCGACGGACTCGGGAGTTTCGCAATGACCAAGAAAGGCGAGGAGGGCCAGGCCGGTGATTGCGGAAGGGTATTTCTTATCCCACGAGCCGTCTTTGTTTTGCGTTTTCTTGAGCCAACGCAGGGCTTTCATGGTGGCTTCCTCGCATTGGGAAGTTCCTCCGGAGGCCATCAAGCGCGCCGATCGATCGCCGGCATTGCAACGTTTGCCCATGACGCCTCCGGGAAGGCCACCAGCACCTCCGCCTGCTCCGGCTCCGAAGCCATCACCGAGTCCTTCATCGGTCCCAAATGAGACGTTGTCGGTCTTGGCGAAAGTGACGGGAACGGCGATGGGGGTTGCGGTGGCTGCCGCGATGACTTTGGCGGGTGCTCCTCCGCTTGGAGGTGTCGGTTTGACATCGCGGGTGATGTTGACCTTATCGACGACCAACTCCTGTTCTTCCTCGCCGGGAGCACTGTAGACGACGTCGATCACGACCTCCTCCTTATTCATCGCCATCGAGATGATGAAGAGAATGATTCCGATCAGGAAGGTCACCAGAAGGGCGATGATGAGACTGGTGATACTGGAGAGTCGCTTTTGGGCGGCCAGTCTTTCTTTGGCTTCTGCGGAGAGGGCGGCGTGTAGACTCATCGGTGTGAGGGGAACGATTCGCGCCGACTTTGTCTTAGGACAAAGATTTAAAAAGGGGCAGCCTTGAATCAATCCGCAGGGAAGGGATTGGCCTGAAAGCGAAGTTGGTTTTCCTCAAGGACCTCTTCGGGGAGAGGGGGAGCGATATTGAGTTGGGGAACGAAGCGCACCAGACTGGCGGCGATGGCGCTGGAGGCGGTAAGTAGGATCAGCGAACTGAGGAGGACGGAGCCGCGCTTTTGACGTTCGGAGAGGCAGATGATGCGCTCGCGAAGGGGAACATGTCCGGCCATAGCCAGTGAGAGGGGCGGGGCGGCAGCGGATTGGGCGACGTCGCACAGGGCATTTGCGTATGTTTTAGGGTCGGCTCCGTGTTGGACCAGATGGGCGTCACAGGCGAATTCGCATTGTGCGAGGAAAGTCCGGCGAAGCCACCAGACGGCGGGATTAAACCAGTGAAGTAGGCAGGCGAGATGGGCTAGGGAAGCCATCCAAAGATCGCGGCGTTGGATGTGACCAAGTTCGTGGAGAACGGCCATGTGAAGGGTTTCAGGCGACCATTGGGAGGAGCTTTTGGGCAGGTAAATGGTGGGCCGGAGAATCCCCGCAACCACGGGGGAATTCAGTCTTGGGTGGAGTTGAAGAGAGACCTTTTGGCGGACCTTGAGTTGCTCCAGAGTTTCGTTGAAAAGAGTGAGGTCAGGGGCGGGTAAGGATTGACGGCGCCATTTTTGGATGGCGAGGAGGTCGCGGAGTCCTTTGAGCGAAAAGAGCGCGAAGCCAGCGAGCCAAAGATAGGGGATAAGGAGTGAGGGAGGGCCTTGAGAGACGGAATCGGAGACTGTGACGGAGTATTTGGGGACGAATCCGAGGAGGGGGAGGATGAGGAGCAGGGTCAGGACGAGGCCGGAGGCGCGGGAGCTCCCGGCAGGGTTTTTACGCAAGGTGAGCCACAAGGCGCAGGCGGCGATGAGCGAAAAAACGAGCGAGGGGAGGAGCACGGCAGCGGGTGTTACTTGATGAGATTGCGGATTTCGTCGATCTCGTTTTTGGTGAGTTGCTGATCTTCGGGATCGAGCAAGGCTGCGACGAGGTTCTCCGGTTTTCCCTGGAAGAAGGTGCCCAGCAGACTCTTGAGGGCGGTACGCTTGGCTTTTCTTTCAGTAATGGCCGGTCGGTAGAGATAGCGTCGCCCTTCCTTGGAATGTTTCACCATTTCCTTGTTTTCTAGGGTGGCGAGGAGGGCGCGGACGGCGGAATAGGAGGGAGGATCGGGGAGTTCTTCCTGCACGTCCTTGGCGGTGGCTTCACCAAGGCGGTAGAGGATGTCCAGGATTTGCCGTTCCCGGCGGGAGAGCGCGCCTTTTTCCAATCGATTCATAATGGGATTCTAGTAGATGCTGAAAAACCCGCAATATAAATGTTGGAAAATCAGCATTCGTCGATGGCGATTGTCAAGGCGGTCGGAAGAGGGTAGTTAACACGGGTGATTACGCTCGGTGGAGGTGCTTCGTTTGGAGAGGAAATGCGGGCGGTGTTTTCCAGCTCGGGTTTGCTGTCGAAGTCGCCTGATTTTGAGTTTCGCGCCGAGCAGCAGGAGATGGCTGGGGAGGTCGCGATGGCGCTTGAAGAAGAGCGATCGTTGGTAGTGGAGGCAGGCACCGGTGTGGGGAAGTCATTGGCCTATTTGATTCCGGCGGTGGAGTTCGCGATTAGGGAGGGGAGGAAGGCGGTCATTTCGACGCACACCATCAATTTGCAGGAGCAATTGATGGGGAAAGATCTACCGATTGTGAGGCAATTATTGGCGAGTGAATTTGACGCGGCCTTGTTGAAGGGACGACAGAATTACGTGTGTCCGTTACGCTTGCGTCGTGCCATGGATCAGGTGGGTGATCTCTTTACCACGAGTGAGCGGGAGGAGCTCATGGAAATCTGGAAGTGGGCGGAAGCGACGCGTGATGGAACGCGCAGTGATTTGGATTTCGAGCCGGCGCATAAAGTGTGGTTGCAGGTGTGCAGTGAGTCTCATATCTGCACCCAGCGAACCTGCGGGCCGCGTGGGAATTGTTTTTATCAGGAGGCAAAAAAGCGCGCGATGAAGGCCACGGTCTTAGTGGTGAATCACAGTTTGTTTTTCTCGCTGCTGAATCCTGAGGAGGAGTTATTGGAGGGGGAGAAAGGTTTTTTAGTGCCCAATGATTTCGTGATTTTTGACGAAGCGCACACCCTTGAATCAGTAGCGGCGAATGCGTTGGGATTGCGGGTGACTCAGGCCGGGCTGCGTTTTGATTTGCAGCGTTTGTATCACCCAAAAACCGGCAAGGGATTGTTGAAGTCGGCAAAGGCGAGTGAGGCGATGGAATGCGCTCGCAAGGTCATCGAGGAAGCCGATGTATTTTTCGATGAGGTGGGTGGAGCGGTGACTTTTAATGACTGGGGCAGAGAGTGTCGCGTCAGAAATCCGGAGTTGGTGGAGAATACCCTTGCGGCTCCGCTTCGTGAGTGTTGGAGCGCGATTGAGTTGGTCGCAGAAGATACTGAGGATGAGACGAAGCGGAATGAATTGATGGACGGAGCCCGCCGATTGCGGGAGATGCATGGCGGGCTAAAAATGTTTCTCGATCAGGAAGATGGCGGGAGTGTTTATTGGGTGGAAAAATCGGGTTCGGAAGGGACCTCGCTGAGTTTGAATGCCGCGCCGATTAATGTTGCGGAGCGTTTGCGGACTTTGTTGTTCGGGCCGGATAAATCCTGCATCGCGACGAGTGCAACTTTGGGGACCGGTGATGCGCAGTTGAGTTATTTTCGGGAAAGAGTGGGGGCGCAACATGTGCCGGCCATCAAGATTGGAAGTCCTTTCGATTACGAAAAGCAGATGGCGATCTACGTCATCAAGTCGATGCCTGATCCGCGCGATGATGATTACGAAAAAATGCTCGCTCACTGGATCGAGCGGGTCTTGATCAAGACGGAAGGAAAGGCTTTTGTGCTCTTTACGAGTCATCGGCTTTTGCGTTCGGTGGCTGAAGCGATGGAGGACTTCTTTGACGAACGGGGATGGAGGCTTTTGGCGCAGGGGATGGGAATGCAGCGCCAGAAAATGGTGGAGGCATTTCGCGAGGACGTGAACAGCGTGCTTTTCGGAACGGAGAGTTTTTGGGCCGGGGTTGATGTGCCGGGAGAGGCGCTGAGTAATGTCATCATCACACGCCTTCCTTTTGCCGTTCCGGATCATCCCTTAACAGCAGCTCGCTTGGAGGAAATCGAAGCCGAAGGAG
>Ga0315320_10005283_pt1 | contig 10587 bp, 3 predicted proteins | sample M140m21515metaG_FD_203458 | JGI IMG/M metagenome (GOLD analysis project Ga0315320, IMG submission 203458) | Ammonia-oxidizing marine archaeal communities from Monterey Bay, California, United States - M1 40m 21515 | ecosystem: Environmental > Aquatic > Marine > Coastal | place: USA: California...
AAAATAGTGCCGAATACTCGCCTTTCGCATCGCTGCAGAATAATGGTGTGCGACCTTCTTGGGGATTAACCAGTGTCGCGCTCGCCGCGTGCGCAAGCTGATGCTGAACTGGCACGACCTGCGACGTAGCTGAAGGAATATGGAGCTTGGCGAGCAAACTCGACAGATCGCGGCGGTAACGGAGATAGCGACGATTGCCATTGAGCACGCTGTCGATCGCTCGGTCGGGCGCATACCAATGCCGATAGGCATAGTGCCAGCGCGCTTTTGTAAATAGGCTTATTGGCGCAAAAGGAATCGCAACCTGAGTGACATCTTGCCCGCGCACGCCGCCCATCTGCAAACAGGTGCGAGCGGCGAGATAAGGCGCTTCGTCGCGCGCGTGTTTACGCCGAACGAAGCGCTCCTCTTCGCACGCCGCAACGAGCTCGCCGTCGATATATAGCGCAGCGGCTGGGTCGTGGCCGATGGCGCCGGCAAGGCCTAGGATGATGTTAGACATGAGGCATACTCTGTTAAGGGGTTAGACCCCTTTAATTCTAGCAGGTATGGGAATTAGGGGTCAGACCCCTTTTTCAGTACCCTTTTCTTTGGGCGGCCGCGGGGCTTTGCCGTAACTTCGCGGTTGATTCGTCGCGCTACCTCGGCGGCGAATGTTGTTCCCGCGATCAAGACGCCTTGTTTCGTGGCGCTGCGAATCTCTTCATCGATTACGCTTCTGTTGACGCCTTCCGGCTCTTCTTCAAATGATTTGCGGTAGGCGTAGGCCCTGGCTTCTTAGGTGTCGCCCAATTTCTGGTAGACAGGAAGAAGGGTAATCATTGCGTTTTCGCGACCAGAAGCGTTGGCTAGAAAACTGCTCCAACGATAACCGCTAGCATCGGCGACCATTTTTGCACGAACGGAGTTCAGCTCAATATAACGCATGCAGTTGAGCAGATAGCCTTTGGGCCCTAGGTAATCGGCATAGAATCGTTCCTCCCCAAGCCCGCCTGTGCGGCTGTGTAGGCGGTTGGTATTAGAGACGAACTAGCGACCCAACTCTTGCATACAAGCGCTCAGCGCGCCCTGCTCTGTAGCGCTGACTAGTAAATGAGTATGGTTGGTCATTAGGCAATACGCATGAAGGGAAATGTTATGACGTTCTACCTGCTCGCCAAACGTATTGAGATAACGCGCGCAATCAGAATCAGAGAAGAATACCGGCTGACGGTCTACGCCACGCTGGACTACGTGCTGGGGTAAATCGGGGATAAAGAGTCGGCGTTTGCGGGGCATGCGTTTAGTATAGAAATGCCTCGCGTTAATACCAAATCAGAGCGGTAATGCTGTAAAAGGGGTCTGACCCCTTAAACGAAGAAGTTGAATTTTTCTTGGTTGTTGAATGGGAATATGGCGGTGGTGGAGGCGTTTGCGAGGCCGAGGTAGTCACGTAGGGCGTCGTGTACGTGACTCGTTAGGATTTTGGCACCGAAGGTTGAGGGTTTAAGGGTTGTGGGGTCGATTGCTAAGGCATTCTGCAATTCGTCAGTGCCATCCACCACGCGATTCGTGTAGCGGGCGCCCTTTTCCATAATGATGTAGCTACCGATTGGCCAGTGGTCTTTACCATCGCCGGAGTTGTAGTACGGCGTCCGCGAGAAATCGCTACCGACAACGACTATGAGACGATCGGCTATGCCGGCTTCTTCAGCTGCGTCCCAGAGGTAATCGATGCCGTCGGTGAGCTCGGTTAGAAGTGGTCCTTGCTGGGAATCGTTTTCTTCATGTGTGTCAAAGCCTCCCATATTCAGATCGGCTGCGACGCTAACGCCTGCTTTAAAAGCGGTAATGGCAAATTGGGCCTGCTGCTTCAAAAACCCTTCTTCTCCTCTAGGAGCAAGGTTGTCTCGTGTCGGCAAAAGTTCGCTAAATCCTACCAGCGGATCCATTGTTTGGATTGACGACAGATAGGCCTCTCTCGATCTTCTGTTTCCGGCAACCATACTTTCGTCTGACAGCAGAGACTTTGAGTCATTTGCATGCAATGTCTTAATTAGGGACCAGAGTTCGTCGTCTATAACACCTCGATCATAATTAAAATTTGGTCGCAACAGCTGGGCTATTTGATCTACCGACCATCCAATTTGCGTGCTGCGTATTAAGTTTTCTGTGCGGCTAAAGCCACCAAAGCTGACATACGACATCGGCAGGTTCGGCGCTTTTACCGCTGAGTACATCGCAGTGAGTGTTGGGTAACCCGCTGCAGTGCGGCCACTCCAATTTACCGTCTCGCCTATGCCGTGAGCATTAGTTTGAGAATCTGCACCGTTAATTACTAGCATCTTGCTCGCGTGCTTTTTAAAGAATGCTTCGTTGTTCGCGAAGGGCGCGTATTTGATATTGCCAACGCTTTGCGTTTCATTGTCTTGTGACCATTTAGTAATGGCTAATTCGCCCGGTTGATTCTCTTTAGGGTCACAAAAGCAAGTGACATCCCATGCGCCTACTGCTTGAACCGTAACCACAAACTTACCTGCGAAGGGTGTCGCTGCCGAAGCCAAAGGAGGATAGCTTGCGATGACAGGCGACAGGGCAGCTAGCTTTAAAAATTCGCGTCTACTTTTCATCAAAGGCTTACTCATGTAGGTAATCGTAGTGGCTGAGCATGTACATCATTACTGCGGTCCATGCGTATTTTGAGCCGTAAGGATCTAATCTGAAGGCATCTTCGAATACCCTCTTAGCGTCCCAATTTTCTTGGTACCAATCCTCGCCTTCATTCACATATCGAAACGTATCAAGCTCGGATTGGCTTAGATTGTCGTCATAAAACAACCCATCTCGATGAAAAATGCATTGGTAGAATACCCCGTTGTGAGCTTCAGATACGCTGGAAAGCGCTGCAGCAAATATTTCGTAAACCTGCGTCACGGACTCTGAATTCGGGCCAAAATTAGAGCCGTGAAGCACGTCAAATAACTTGCCTATTTGATTGCGAATCGCGGTTGCATTAGGAGCAGTAGTGGTTAGGACATTTTCATTGCTTTCAATAGACATCACCACTTCGACATAGCCTTCTCTACTCGGCGCAAGTTGCCCCGATAGTGACGCTTCAATTTGATAACGCCCGACTTCTTGAGTATCAAGATCTAGACTAAGCGTACCGTTGTAGCACTTGGAATATCCTTGGGATTCGCCATAGCAGTCTTGATACCCATTTGGACTAATCGACGGGCGGAACCTCGAGTCATTGCCTTTAAAACTTTCGACTTTTCCGGACGGCAAGGTAACAGTTAGGGAGTCTACAAAGAGTATGCGCTGATCGAGGCATTTTTGGCCGTCGTAATCGCAATAAGGGTTTGTAAACTTAATGGCAATTGTTTTTGCGCCCGCATTTACGTCAGCGGCGAATGATTGCTTTTTCCAATCACCTAGCTCTTCGGAAAGCACTGTGAAAGATTCAGCCCCATGTAATAGTGGCAACGTCGACTCTTCGACAAAGCTAAATAATGTGCGTTCTTCTATTGGTTTTGCAAACTGTCTAACAACCGCAGGGCACGCCGACTCAGTCGCGTGAGTCATAAGTATTGATGTCATAGTTGGTGTTAGTTCTGTCGCTCGGCTTGTTACCGCTTCGGAATCTATACCACCTAGTAAAACGCTAAAAGTTTCATAGGCTGAGTATATTTCGCCGGAGGGACGCATATTGCTACGCCATGACACACCGGTTAGCGCGCGTGTTTTGCGCCCAAGCTGCTCCGGAGTGAGAAGCTGTTTGCTTCCAAACTGCGCTTCGTATTGCGCCTCATTGAATGCGTAACTGGTAATGGACTCACCACTGAACCATGCAGACATAAGCATTTCAACGAGCAAATCCTTAGCACTCATCCGCTCAGCTAGAACAGCAGCGAACTTATCTATGGAATCTTGTTGTGCCTGATAGGCCGCGTACTTAGAAACGTAGCCTTGATCGGACTCGACCGCGGGCTTGTCGAGTAGTGGCTTGCCAAACACCGATGGCCACCAGAATTTTACAGTTGCTATTAGAAAAGCAGGGTCGTTAATGATTAGTGCAGCGAGATCGCGAAGAGTAGCGTCCCTCTCTTCTATTTTTTTGTCGAATAGGCCTGGAGAGCGCATATCGCGATACCATAGATCACCATATTGATACGGAGTTCTTGTTCCATCCTCTGGGCGTTTATAGAAACGGTCGAGCGCATCCGAGCCGCCGTTTCGGAAGTGGTTAAATTCGTCCCAGTTTTGAAACGCACCAGCAACCGGGTCCAATAGAGCATGGCAGACTGTACAGTTGGGATTGTTCATTGTTGGATTGTTACGATCGCTTAGCGAAGCTTCATCCGTAGGCCGCTGTGAAGATTTCTCAATATCTATGCCGAGTAAGTGATAGAACACCCACCGCGCGCGCGCTCGGTTCCGGTTGGTCGCAGTGGTAGGGTATCGACCTAGAAACCCAAAATCACTTAGAATTCCAGCATGTGGATACTCAGCCATTGGCGGACCCGTGAGCTCATAAGTACTATTCGAGTTTACACGTTCCACTAACTGATTGAGGGATGAGCGTGGATAGTAGCCTCCTATTCTAGACGGCTTGTACAAATTGCTTCTTTCGTCTCCTGTGAATTTGGCACTCCCTTCCAGCCACTGATTAAGAAATTGATTCATCATCATGTAGTCAGCGGTCAAAACTTCAGAATACGGCTTATTATTCTCGATAACGTAAGCGAAAAGCTCGCCCCCTGCTCGCCTTATCGGATCTCTAAGCTGATTATTCAGGGTAAAGTCGTTATCCGGGTCTTCATCCAACGCATACTGAACTTTTCTATCATAAAGCTTGAACCACATCGGAAAATTGATATCCAGAGGCGTATCTGCACCCTCTATCAGTAGTCGATCATTCACTCCAGTTACTACAAATTCTCTAAAGGCTTCTCCTTGCATAAGATTAAGCAACGACTTCCTGAGTTCGTCGTCTGAATCGACAGCTTCACGTTCTTCCGACGTTGGCGTACGTCCTTGCAAAAGAAGCGTCGCGCGGCGCAATGTAGACTCTCGAGGCTCGAGAGTTACCTCGGTCAAGAAGCTGGCCTGGCGTGCGCTAGGAACATCGCTCGAACCACTGAAGGCGTAGTACGTAGGGTTACCCAACTCGTTGATCGCGGTTATCACCCGCTCAAACGCCCGATACCCGTCGCTGTCTTGGCTCAGTTGCATTCCACCCGCGTGACTGTCGCCGCCGGTGATTTTAGACAACAGCAAGTCTGCCCCTTTCTCCTCGACATACGCCGAGAGAGACGCGAAGTTGTTTAGGGCCGACGCCGTATTCGTGCGCTGGAACTGCAACGCAGAACTCCGTGCAAGACCGCCCTCAACATGGCAAAGGATACATTTCGCCTGAACCACGGTTGACTCGAGTTGTGCCTCAAAGGTCTCAGCCGCTACTGACGTCGTGTCATCTGGCAAGACGTCAGACTCAGCCACAGCTATCTGTGCTGGGTCGGGCGTAAACAACAGACGTGTTTCACCCTCCACACTATAGGCCACAAAATAGAGATAGCTGCCGGCCTCCGCCATCTTGCCATCTAATAGCGTGAAGCGATTTGTGCTCTCTAGCGTTTGGTTTGCTACAAAGGGCGTGAGGCCTTCTATAGTGCCGTTCCAGGGCGCGTAAGAGCCGTCCTCTATGAGCTTGAAGAACTGACCGCCGGCAACAATAACCGTGTAGACGCTGGCCTTGAGTCCTCGATGGGACTCCTGCGGCGCGAGCGTAAGAGAAAGCTCAATATCGCTGGAGGTCGTGAGTGCGTTGGCTAATTGACCTGACGTGACAGACAGCTGGAAAGTGCTGCTGGACGCGGTTCCATCTGTAGTCGCTGAGCTAATTGTGGCGATCCCATTCGTGGTCGCCGCGAAGCTTGTCGTGACGAACGCGAATAGCCCGGCGGCCACAAGCACGCGAGCAAGAATGATGGCCAGAACTTTAGGTGCTTTCATCGGTGTCGCTTATTAATTAGTTTAAATTATCAAGTATCCTGCCGATTATTGCTTTTTGTGCCGGCGATAACTTGGTTAGTGTAGCTCGCACCTTTTTCCATGATGATGTAGCTCGCGATAGGCCGTTGATCTCTACCGGCATCCAAGTTGGAGTAGGCATGCGGGGGAACTCGCTGCCGACGATGACGACCAAGCTATCGGCGGCACTAGCTTCTTCGGCGGGGCTCCCGAGGTAGTCTATGCCGTCGGTTAGTCCGGCTAGAGGGGACTCTTGCTCTGAATCATTGCCTTCGCGAGAATCGAATCTTCCTAGATTCAGATCAGCGGCGAAGCTGACACTCGCCTTTGACGCTAGAACAGCGAATTGCGCTTGCTGTTTTAAAAAACCTTTGGTGCCACGATGTGTGCAATTTCTCCCGAGGGGAGGACCTGACCAAATTCGATCATCGCCTCAGCTGTAAGCGCGGATTTTAGATCGTTTACTTGCAACGTCTTAATGATAAAGCCGAGTTGCCGCATTACACGGACTTACCTAGGCGAGCTTGGCGTGACGAAGACGGCCACCAAGTTCTAATTTACTGACTTTATTTCAGACAGACAGTGTGATGGGCGGAAGATCCGCACGCTCAATGTCATCAACCACTACAGTCGTGAGACGTTGGGCTCTGCGTGTGCGCGAGTATGCGCCGCAGCACGCAGAGGCTGCAGCCGTTGTTCACCCAGCGGCAGCTGCTGCTGAAGCAGCTTCACCAGTGGGCGAACCGACTAATTCAATTATTTGATAGACAACGTCATCGTAACCCTCTCCATCTGCGCCAAAGAATATGCGGATTGATTCGACGTTAGTCAGGTTCGCGTCAGGAATATCGAATTTTTCCTTGGCGTAGTCTGTACTAATAGCAGTCCATCCTAGTGCACCATTAGGACTAATAGTCAGCATCTCTTCCTTCTTACCGGCAAAGCTATCGAACACAGTGTAAGTCCCTAACTCTTCGTTAAAGTCTACATGCAACCCATAGCCACCACCGTCATCCCACATACCTATGACATTTATATCTGCGACGTCAACGCCATCACCGCCATCGATCGTATAAACGCCTCTCCCCTGGAGAGTAAATACATCACTGACAACTGTGCCAATGATGTTGTCGTCACCATTCCCCGTTGTTACCACGTAACCAACGCTTTCGCCGCTCAAATCAACTTGATCATTTGCGTTGGTGCCTTGGAAGGAACCCCTAACGCCATTAGAGAAGGGATTCAAAAAGCTGTCTCCGTCTCGAAGCTCATATGAAACGGAGTTGATAGATGACTGTACCGGAACAAAGTCGCTGCCATCAGGTAATTGGCCAACGACAGTCACCATGTCAATGTCCTTAACGAAGTCAACTTCAACAGTCATACTGTCTGCTGTCTCGCTCTGAACTTTGATCATTAGTGCATCAAGTTCATCAAGGCGCATCTCACCAATACCTAGCGAAACAGCCTTCTCTGAAACCTGGTTTAGCACCGAAAGAAACTGATTCGTATCGTCTTCACCCAACACATCACCTTCAATTAGGTCCAAAATGGAGCTGATTGAAAGATCGCCGCTGTCTCCTAAATCCTTTAAGAGAACAGCGGCATTAGCTGCGCTCTGCGCCACAAGCGCTCTGACACCAACCAGCAAATAATCACCCAGAGACAATTTATCAGCAGTCTCAACATCGTGGTTGACCACAAAACGGTCATGCGCGCTGAAGTAGTTGCCTTCACTGCCCAGATAACCAGGGTTGCCTCCGCCTACAAGGAGATTAGAGCTGTCAAAGCTAACCCGCAGAGAGTCCATGCCTCCTGCTCCAGTTAGCTTGTCATCACCACTACCTCCCTCTATCGCAACATAGGACGAATTGACATCGACTCCATTACCGGCCAAGTTTTGTTCCGTCGCTATATCAGCGAGATTTAACGTGTCTGAACCATCTGTACCTGTGACCCTGACGATACCATTAGACGCACTACTAAGGTTCAAAGTATAGGCCTTAGTGCTGATGATTGAATCAAGTACCGTTAGATCAAGAGTTTGAATGACATCTTCATCGTTAGAGTCGACACCAATAAATATTCGTACCGATTCAACATTTGTCAGATTAGCGTCAGCTAGATTGAATTTCTCTTTACCATGGCTTGTGCTGGTCGCAGTCCAACCTCCACCTTCATTGTTGGCACTAACGGTCAGCATCGGCACCATCGTCTGGTTATCGATGCTGTCGTACACGGTATAAGTTAAGGTTTGCTCGTCAAATTCTACATGCAATCCAAAGACAGATGGATTGCCTTCATCCCACATGCCTGTAACGCTGATATCTGCTACGTCATTGCCCGCACCACCATCAATCGTATAGGTGCCCTTCTCTGGATGTGGGTTGTACGAAGGTGATGCCAGAGAGAACACATCATCATTCCCAGTACCCACAACTGTATCGTCGCCAGCACCCAGAAAGAAAAATCCGTAACCAACACCAATTTCGCTCAGGTCAACTTGGTCAGTGGCGTTAGTGCCTAAGTAGGCACCCCTAATGCCATTAGAGTAGGGATTCGAAAAGCTGTCTTCGTCTTTAAGCTCATATGAAACGGGGTTGATATGTGACTGTACCGGAACAAAGTCGCTGCCATCAGGTAAGCGGCCAACGACAGTCACCATGTCTATGTCTCTAACAAAATCAACTTCAATAGTCAGACTAGCGTCTTCTGCCACGCTCTGGACCTTGATCATTAGTGCATCAAGTTCACCCAGAGACATCTCGCCAATACCCAGAGCAACTGCTTTTGCAGACACCTGTTCCAGCACCAAAAGCAGCTGACTCGGATCACCTTCCGAGCCATCAACAAGGTTCACAAAAGAGCCAATCGCCAGGGTTCCGCTGCTCCCTAAATCTCGCAGAAGAACGGAACCGTTAGCTTTATCCTGAGCCAATATCGCATCGACACCGACCAGCAAATAATCATCCAGAGACAATTTATCAGCAGTCTCAACATCGTGGTTGACCACAAAACGGTCATGCGCGCTGAAGTAGTCGCCTTCACTGCCCAGATAACCAGGGTTGCCTCCGCCTACAAGAAGATTAGAGCTGTCAAAGCTAACCCGCAGAGAGTCCATGCCCCCTGCTCCGTAGATCTTGTCATTTCCTCCCGCACCGTCAATTCTTGTATAAATAGAATCTATATTTATACCCATATCAGCTAGGCCTTGCTCCTGCGCTATCAAAGCGAAGTCTAACGTCTCTGACTCTCCAGTCCCTTTCACCTGAAGATTCCAACCACCCCAACTCGCAGGCGGTAAGTCGAGCGAATAGGTGTCAGTCTCTATGGTTGTCCATGGCTCATTATTTCCTTCACCATTGTCTGGGTTATTACTATTTGATTCGTAGCCTTTCCCGTCTCTATCTATGATTCGGGTAAAGCCATCGCTACCAATTCCTATTTCACCCAAGAATTGTCCGTTATCACCTTCCTCAAAGTATCGCGTAACCTCCCATGTTCTCGGGTTGCCCTGTGGGTCAAACTGAGTATTGATACTGATTTCGACAATAACGTCGGTATAACCTGTAAGGTCTATCTCGTTTGGCACATCGGTTAGATCAGTGACAGCTATTGTAGTTCGACTATTAGAGCCACTGTCTCGAAGAATCTCTCCGGCGTAATTCGTATAAGACCCTGCTATCCACTGCTGCTGACCATTAGCATCGATTAAGTTGAAGCCAATGTTGGTCGACACGACCTTCTCGCCGTTATCCGACCAGCTGCCCTCATTGACGTGCATTTCTCCGAGCTGAGTACCCGTTGTAGCATTAAAAAAGCTGACGTGCGTGCCTTTATTGTCGGGGTTAGACTCATCCTGCCAGCTATTAGTTACCTTGTATAAAACAGCATCAGTACTAGCGCCACCAAACAACTCCAACACCTTCGCTGCATTGCCGTAAGTAGTCGTATAATCATCAGCCCCGATAGTCGGTAACTTACTCGTATCTACTGAAGGCTGACCCAGCTGATTCCAATTAGCGTCTACCGTCCTGGTAACACCGTCTTGAGTATCTGTCCCGCCCACAAATGTCTCATTACCACTTGCGTCATCGGCAAAGTATCTTGTGAAAGTCGACGTTCGTGACGCGCCCTGAGGGTCCTGAGGGTCGGTCCACGTGTTGCTGCCCTCCTCAACTACAACGCTTTTAATCTCTGCCGACCAAGTCGCAGCTAGCTCACTCGGCACTTCTTTCAGATCAGTGACAAGCTGTGTCGTGCGCGTGTTCGAACCACTGTCCCGAAGTCCACCGGTAGAGTCGTAGTTTTTCCAAGAGCCTCCTAACCATTGCCAGTCTCCATTCGCATCGATGGAGTTAAAACCAATATTAGTCGATGTGTAGGTTTCGCCTGTACCATTATCAGACCAACTGCCTGTATTGACGTTCATAGAGCCTAGCTTAAGGCCAGTGCCATCAAAGATGCCGTACTCTTTTCCTGAATTGTTCGCGTTCTGCTGATCTGTCCAAGTGTTAAGCAACAAAAACTTAATGTCGCTCCCAAACACCTTCTCTAACGAGGCAGCGTTAGCTG
>Ga0315320_10005286_pt1 | contig 10587 bp, 4 predicted proteins | sample M140m21515metaG_FD_203458 | JGI IMG/M metagenome (GOLD analysis project Ga0315320, IMG submission 203458) | Ammonia-oxidizing marine archaeal communities from Monterey Bay, California, United States - M1 40m 21515 | ecosystem: Environmental > Aquatic > Marine > Coastal | place: USA: California...
AGGGATGGAACCAGGGAAACCAGCTCCACATCGAATACAAGCATGCCCGAGGGAGATCCGGGTCGACCCTTGTAGGCCAGTTCCTCAGGAATCCAAAACCGTGTCTTTTCGCCGGCGACCATGAGTTGCACGCCCTCGGTCCATCCAGCAATCACCCGATTCAATGCGAACTTGATGGACTTGCTTCGTTTGTGAGAACTGTCGAACATGGTGCCGTCGGTTTGCCAGCCCGTGTAGTGAACCTCAACCTCGGTCGTGGCTGATGGGTGTTCGGTCCCTGTGCCTGCCTTCAAAACCTTGTAGGCCAACCCGGATTCAGTTCGGACAGCGTCGGCTGGAGGAGCGGCCACATCAGAGGGTGCCTTGTAAATAGAAACGGGTTCTTCAACCTTCGGTTCTTGGGTTCCACAGGCGGCGAGCATGAGTGATAAAATTAGAATACGCATGGGCACATAAGTAACGCGGAGTCGCACTTCCGTCCCGGAGCAAAACTTGGCCGACCAGAACCCAATGCGAACCCTGCTCGAACGGATTGATGGCCGCGGCTATCCAGCCTATCGCGACCTTGTGGGCATCTGGCAGTTTGACTCATTCGAGTTGATTGTGGACCACGTGCAAGGCGATCCGTTTGCTTCTCCATCACGGGTTCGCGTACGCGTACAAGGCGCCCTTAGTGAACGCGATATTCGTTGTCAGGATGGACGGATTGCGGCCGAGGATTGGCTCCTTCGGCGTTTTGAGCAAGCCCTGCCATCTGGGCGAAGAGGGAGTGGGCGTTCCGGGCAAATTCAGTGCTTGCGGCCGGGTCCCGAGATTGAGGAGCGATCCGCAATTCAGATTCTGTCCGATGGAACCATCGAAGCCCGGTTTCGTGTGGGTCTCCCTGCACGCGGCCGGCGTGTCTTGGGTCGTGCAGCCTGGGATATGTTCGACGTCGATGCGAGGCGGTGCGCAGGCCAACTCAACGGTACCGAAGGGCTGGCGGAACACATCGCGAGCGTTCGACTGCAGCGTGGCCTACGCCGGGCGTTGGCGGGGGCCGGATTGGTGGCTTTTGTGGCCGATGGATCGGTCCTTCCAAGGGCGAGCGGTGTCGATCAGCGGCCCATGGTGGATGCCGTTCCATTTGAGGCGCCGGACTCTCTGCGGGTAAGCCTCACAGTGGGTGAAGATACCGTGTCCGGCCTGGGTATTCCAGAAGGGGTAACCGTCATCGTGGGCGGCGGATTTCATGGGAAATCTACACTGTTGATGGCACTGCAGCGCGGGCATCTTGACCACATTCCGGGCGACGGACGGGAGCGGGTTGTGGCCATCAGTGATGCGGTCAAAGTGCGGGCCGAAGATGGACGACCGGTCTCGGCGGTCGGGATCTCATCGTTTTTGCGTGACTTGCCAGGGGGGCGTTCTACCGTGTCATTCTCGACGGACGATGCATCGGGATCGACGTCGCAGGCTGCGGCCATCATGGAGGCCATCGAGTCTGGGGCCCGGCTTCTTTTGTTGGATGAAGACACCTCCGCGACAAACCTGATGGTGCGAGATGAGCGCATGCGCGCATTGATACCGAGGGAACAAGAGCCCATCACGCCGTTTGTAGAGCGGGTGCGGCAGATGTTCGAAACGTCCGGTATTTCCACCCTGATGGTTGTGGGCGGCGTAGGCGACTACCTCGCGGTTGCAGACACTGTGGTGGGGATGGTGGAATATCGGCCCCACGACATGACACAGACCGCGAAGGTACTGGCGCTTACGGCTCCGAATCCACCGGACGCCTTTCGGGTGGCAGATGACAGGACGATTGCAGCCTCCTCTTTTAAGCCAGGAAAAATCTCTGCCCGAGATGAACGACGGATTCGATACAACGACACGGACATCGACCTCGTGGGTGTAGAGCAGGTGCTGAGTGGTGACCACGCCTGGTCGATAGGGCAGGCTATCGCTCAGATGAACCGCATCGGTCCGGAATGGCAAAGCCTCGTGGATAGACTGGACGCCATAGACTCCCTCATCGACGACGGAGGCATCGACGTGTTGTCGCCGCGGAGTACGCCGGTTGGCGACCTTGTCCGGCCTCGCCGTCACGAAGTTGCCGCGGCACTGAACCGCATTCGAGGACTTCGGGTGCAAGTGCCGGACAAAACCTGACCGATCAGACTCTTGCCGGAACCCGGTATAAGTGTTCTGTTGTTCGAATGAAACGCCTTGGCCCCGGATCAATCGCTCAAGTATATGATCCGATGGCATGCGAGAAAGCGGTCTTGTCGAGCCTCCCAGAGTGGGTGCCTGGTTCACCGCCTGTTCGAATTGTCGTTCCCTCGGAAAGTCTTCGGCGTCACTGGGTGCGACGAATCGCGCAGACCTCTCCGGCGAAACTTGGACTGGAGGTTTTGACCCACAATCAAGCCGTTCGGACCATTTTACATCGCGCTGGCGTCGCTCCTTGCGCCGGTCGAATGTGGCCGGAACACCTCGCACAGGAGGCCGCTGCGGAAGAGCCCATCCTCGCGCACACGCTTGGAAGCTTGGAAAATGGCTTCAACTTGGTGGCCAGTGCTGTGTCGGAGCTGTCCGATGCCGGTGTAGCGCTTGAGCACTTCGATGGGTTGATTGATTCGATTCGTGGATGGCCGAGTCAGCCATCGGTTGCGGTATCCGGTGGGGTCGCTCCACGCGTAATTGCCGTCATGCGTGTAGCCCGGTGTGTCGGTGTTGAGCTGCAAGGCACGCGCTATGTGTGGCCGGGGCAAGCCATCGGAATGGCCATCGATTTGCTGCGGGCGGACGCTCAAACCGTCTTCCCCAGCTCGGCCATTTTTGCGCTTGGTTATGCCGACGCAACGGGCACAGTGGCGGATTTTCTGGAGGCGCTACATGGTTCGTTGGGTGCCACTCTTCTGATCGACTCGCCACGAAGCCCAACGGATCCGTCGATGACCGAGCCGGGCGTTGCGTTTGCGGAGCCCTTCCTCCGTCGGTTTGAGGGGCGGTGGTCTGAACCAATCGGGAAGCCGGCACGGCCAAAGCCTGTCATCGTTAGCGCGCCTGAGCCCTACGAAGAGGTTCGTGTGGCAGCGGACTCAATCCGCACAATCGTTGGTGAGGGCTGCGCCCCCGAAGACATCGCCATTGTGGTTCGAAACCTGGCTCCCTGGGCGGAACCTTTGCGTGCCTGTCTACATGATTACGGTATCCCATTTTCGGGTGTGGGCGGATGTGGTTCGGGCGACGCCTCCGCGCGCCGGACCTTGGCGATTGCGGATGTCTTCCGTCAAGGAACGCGAGCCGAAATTTCGCGGTGGATCGGGGCCGCTGGGCTGGCAGAACAGCATGATCTGGCCCTCGCACTGGATGTGTATGGCGTCCGGTGGGTCAATGAAATTAACGACCGCGTACCCCAGGTCAGCGGTTCTCTTCCATTGCCGGTTCGCGAAGGGTTCAACATGGTCGACGGGGTACCGGTCAATCTGCGCGTGAAAGTGCCCCAAAGCGCCGTGGAACACCTCCAAAGTCGGTCGGCTGATTGGTGCGCGGCATGGGCGCAATGGCCCGATATTGGTTCCGGTGCGACCCATGTTCTACAGGTTGAGGGACTCCTGAAAGGGGCCCTCAGTGTTCCGTCGTCAGATTCAGCATGGGTCGCCCTCCGAACGGTTGGAAGGTCCATTCCCGACGACGTCAACATGCCCAAGTCGGCATTTGTACAACTGTATGCCAACGCCCTTGACCCACACGGCACGGCCCCCATCGGGGGCCATGGGGGCGGAGTAGCGGTCCTCGATGCAATCGAGGCCAGGGGCCGAACATTCGAGCACCTTTTTGTCTTGGGAATGAACCGCGGCCAGTTTCCGCGGGTCGTTCGAGAGGACCCCTTGCTTCCCGAGCCAGCCCGGAGGGCGCTGGGTCAGCTGGTCCCCGACATTCGAGAGAGGCGCCTCGGGAACGACGAAGAGAGATTCCTTTTTGCTCAACTCCTCTACGCCGCGCCCAATGTTCACCTTTCGATGAGTGAGCGAGATACGACAGGCAAAGTGCTCCACCCATCCTCACTCATCGTAGGGCTGCTGTTGCATGAACAGCGGCCGCCGGTCGAGACAGTTCGGCCGACTGTTCGGCCGCGATGGAGTGCCAATGTGGCCACAGCCCTACATGCTGAGGTGCCTTCCACTCAGGCGCTCGGGCTCCCCACCGCTCTCGCCAACCTGAGCGCGCTACGCAACGGGAAAAATGGAGTCCACAATCCATACATGGGGTCAATAGGTCGGGCCGTTCACGAACTGGATAGCCGGAATCGTCCTGTGTACGTGACCGCCATAGAGGCCGTTGCACGATGCCCATGGCAGGCATTCCTGGTGCGGGACTTGGGTCTGGAGGCACGTCCTGACCCATGGGGCCCACTCCCAGCCGTCGATACCTATCTATTGGGGCGGGTAATTCATGCCGTCGCTGAGCGATTGGTCTTGGCGAGCAGAAGCGGGGCGGATGCGGGGGTTTCTGTCCCCATGCAATGGCCTTCCGACTCTACTCTCGAGACCTGGACACTCGAGGCTGCACGGGTTTGCTTAATGGAGGACGGGGTCGCATGGCAGGGCTTTGCACGTGCGGTTGTTGCCCCGACAAGGGCCGCGATAAATTTGTTGAAGGAGATCGATGCCGACCTCGAGGGGGTCATGGGCGGTGAGGTTGACGGGCAATGGCCTTCACCGAACGGATGTACCATTCATTTTCGTGCCGACCGCGTGGGCCGTGCCAGCGAACAGGAGATTCTCACAGACTTCAAACTCGGAAGCCCTCCGACCGTTCATAAAAAGGCCGACACACGGAGAGTGAAAGTGGTCGAATCGATTCGGTCAGGGAAGCTTCTTCAAGGAATGGTGTATGCCTGCTCTCAACCTGGAGCTGTGGGGCAGTACCTCTATCTCAACCCGGAAAAAGAGTACCCGCAGCGGCGGTTCGATTTCGACGCGACAGACCTGGAGGCACTGGACGCCCTCGAGTCGATTGTCGAAGAAGTCACCGATGTTCGCAAAGAAGGCGCCATGTTCCCCCGGGTGAGCGAATCCAAGACAGACAAGATTCCGGCAACCTGTGAGTATTGCGTGGTGCGTGAGGCATGCTCTGTTCTGGATAGTGGCAGACGACGTCGGGTGATGGAGTACGCCATCGGAAGGGGAGAGACCCCGCTTTCGAACGCCCGTGCCGCCTTGTGGTGGCGGGGTGGGGAGGACGCGCCATGACGACAAATCGATTGATCGGGGATTCATTGGCTCGTACTGCGGCACGTACAGAATTTGCCGCGCCTGTCATCCTGAGGGCGGGCGCTGGAACCGGAAAGACGGCGGCTCTTGTCGCTCGAATTGTCTCCTGGTCTGTGGGTCCTGGTTGGAGCACCGCCAAGGCTCAATTCAAAGGCCCTGCGGAGGCCGAGCGCATTGCGAGTTCGGTTCTTTCTGGGGTGGTCGCCATCACCTTTACGGAGGCGGCTGCGGCAGAGATGGCTGAGCGGGTGGCCACTGCCTTTCATGCCTTGAGTACCTCGTGCCTCGTGGTCGGACTGCCGGCCGATGCCCTGCCCCCCGATGCGCAGGTGCGCGCACAACACCTTCTTGGGGTCATTGACTTGCTTGAGATTCGGACCATTCATGCGTGGTGCCGAAGCCTATTGTCGCAATACCCACTCGAGGCGGGTTTGCACCCCTCGTTCGTGGTCGATGCGGACGGAACCCGGACACAGCGAATTGTTCGTGAATCGGTGGAACAGGGCCTTGCGGCCGTACTCGAATCGGACGACCCAGTCGCACTTTTGCACCTCCTTGGGTTGGGGGTTTCGCCGGCTGGGGTCGAACGGGCTGTGGCCACCTTGATTGAACAGGGCGTGGAGCCGGACGAAATTGACAAAAATCCGTTCGATTACAGCAACCTACGCCCCTATATTGGCATCCTTGAATTCAAAATAGAGCACGTACTCTCCATTCTGGGAGACACCTTTGATGGGGTTCGTGCTCCCAATGCAGTGAAACTTTCGCGTGGACTGCAGACATTAAAACAAGATCTGATGGCGTGTGACTCCTTTGATGAACTCACGGAATGTTGTTCGACCCACATCCCCGTCAACCTCAGGAAACACATGCTGAAAGCATGGGTGCGAGGTGATGGGGGCCGCGCCGAAACCGACGCACTTTCGCCGGTACTACAGGAGGTTCGCGTCCCTGCCCAAGACCTCGTGTACTTGTTGGATGAAATTGAAGGCCTCAACCCGGAAGGGTACCAATCGGCAGTGAGGGTTCTCATGCCGCTCGTGGCCGATGCACAAGCCCGATTGCATTCGAGTGGCGTGATGGGTTTCGGGGCATTGTTGCGGAGGGCCCAGAAGCTCTTGGTCCGCCCGGAGGTTGGCGAGCGGGTTCGGCGACGTATCTCGCAGCTGTTGGTCGATGAATTTCAGGACACGGATGCGACCCAGTGCTCGCTGATTCGTTCTCTGGCATTGAAAGGACCTATCGCCCAGCGTCCGGGCCTATTCATCGTGGGTGACCCCAAACAGTCCATCTACGGATGGCGAAGTGCAGATCTCTCGGCGTATGAAGGCTTCGTCGAGGAACTCAAGGGGGAAGGTGCACAAGAGTATGGGCTGATTCAAAATTTCCGTTCGGTGGGTGGAATCTTGGATGAGGTCGACCGATGTATGACTCGGTTGATGACAAAAGTACCCGGAGTGCAGCCGGCCTATGAGCCATTGGTCCCTGCACGGGGTCCAGGACCAGATAAGCCGGCGATTGAATCGTGGGTGTCCTGGGCGTGGGTGGAGGGTGTACCCACTGTGCCTACATCGGTGGTCGAAGCCAGAAAGGTGGAAGCTGCCGCCCTGGCTTCCGACCTTGTGCGTTTGCAATCGAGTGGTACCAAGCTGGGTTCTGTGGGGGTGTTGTTTCGATCGATGACCAACCTGGATGTTTATCAGCGTGCACTTCGAGACGCAGGCGTGCCCTACGAGGTCACGCGCGACCGGCAATATTTCAGACGGACTGAAATCGTTGAAGCGACCGCCATGCTTCGTTGTCTCCTTGATCCACTCGATGGAATTGCTGTGCTGGGGTTTCTGCGTTCCTCGATGGTGCAAGTACCGGACGCAGCGCTCATGTTGCTGTGGTGCGAGAAGTTCCCGAAAGCCTTCATGCGTCTCGGTCGGGCAGAAGGCGACGTGCAAGAAGCCATGGCTTGTATCGACCGGGTGGTACCCATGGTGCGATCACTCGAAGAGCATGTTGCTGAACTCTCTATGATTCCCATGTGGGCGACCCACCTAAAAGACATTGTTGGCATCGTGGCTCGCTTACGAAAGACCTTGCCAACTGTGAGCTTCGACCGTTGGATCCAAGATGTTCGTCGCAGCTTGTTTCCAGATGTTCTGGGCGCGATGGCTTACCAGGGTGCCTATCGAGTCGCCAATCTGGAACAGTTTTTTCGCGGTATCGGGGGCATGGTGACCGAACACCGAGGAGACCTGCGTGCCGTGGCCCGCAACTTGAGGGAAGCCGTCGGTCAGCAACAGGAGGCCGAGGAGGCCCGTCCATCAGAGGCTGGGGATGCCGTGCTGCTGATGACAATCCATAAAGCGAAGGGATTGGCATTCGAGCACACCTACATCGTGGACATGCATCACAGAATCAGGGGTTCGGAACGACCGACAGGGACCCTCAGTCGTGGCGAGGGGCTCCAGCTGTTGGGGATGTGGCCGCCCGGGTTCAGGGAGTACTGGAGGCGAACGGACGAAGTCAGCCGCGCTGAGCGAATCCGCCTCCTTTATGTAGCCATGACCCGAGCCCGAGACAGGCTTGTGTTTATGGGTGCCTGGCCAGGTGAGTTGCAAGAAGGTGACCGACCCAGAATGTCTTTGGATTTACTGGCTTCGCGGCAGCCCGCGCTTCCCAATCCCAGCGTTCTTGTGCACACGCTTGGCCCAGACGAGACCGCGGTAGAGGTAGACAATATTCGCTGGGTCTTCCCCGGCAAAAAGGAGTCTCGTACAGCCACCATGCGGGCGGACCGAGCGGTCGTAGACCATGGAGTCTTAAATGTGCCAGAAGGGCTGCTTGAGGCAGAACGGGCGCGTTCGGAACGGCGCTGGACACAGGGCCCGTCCGCTTCGACAGAAGCCATAGAGGGACGAAGAGGTAGCCTGAGTCGGGCGGATGCTCTCGTGGTGGGTGTGGCACTTCATTGGGTGCTCGAGCACCTTCCGGTAGACGGTCCTGCCCGTGCGTACCTGAACGACGAACAGCTTCAACGTGCGCTGAACCTTGCAGCAGAAGGTGAGCCGGTTTCGTTGCCAGCGACCCATCGTGCGAAAGCGCTCATGACCAGTTTGTCCGGGGGGACGCTCATTTCATTTTTTGAACAGATTGTGGTGTTGGGCCAAGAGGTGCCACTGTTGTTGCGGGCCGATGAGGATGGGCCTGTCGGCGCGTGGGTAGGCTCGATCGATCTGCTGTACAGATGCCCGGACACCGGGGGCGTCGTGGTCGCCGATTATAAAACTGACCAATCGTCGGGTCGCGACAGCGGTGAGGTTGCTCGCCATCACGCTCCACAAGGCAGATTATACGCCGAGGCTGTCCAGAGAGCACTTGACCTTGAAACCTTACCTCGGTTCGAGGTGTGGCTCATCGAGAGTGATGAGCGAGTCGCGGTCCCGGTGACTTAGTTGGCCACCACGCACCAGTCCGAAAGGCTGTCCACATTCGCTATGCCAGTCGCCTCGATCGGGGACGGGACACCATACTGGTGACTGTCTACCCAATCCCAGGCGGCATCAATTGCCGCATAGGGAACACTGTGCCCCTGGTTGTGCTCGCAACGGACCACGAAGTGTCCATCAGCGACCATTTTTGCTTCTAGGGTGTTTGTGGCTGCAGAAAAGTCCAAGAGGGTCAATCCACCACCCGGCCACAGGTCATTAGAGCCGCCTGAGATTAACAGGGCAGGCATCTTGTTGTCTGAGGATTCATAGCTTGAAAGCGGGCCATCAAAGGTCACCATGTCAATGTCTGAACCACCAGACATCTCGACGATGGATGCAAGTACTTCGCCACGCTCTTTGGCGACCACCGTTGTGAACAGGGCGCCACCGCTCATACCCATCGCGTGGACCCGGGTGAGGTCGATTGCCAGCTCGTCATACGCACAGGAACGCAGGTCGTCGAACAGAACCATGTCATTGCTCTCGGCGTCTTCCACATTCCACATGAAGAATGAAAAACCCATCCGTTCAAGGAGCCCCGATTGCGGCAAAATAAAAGCCACACCTGCATCGTCTGCGAGCCTCTGAAGCCCCAGAGCACTCGCCATGTAGTCGCTGGGCTCAGGCGTAGAGCCAGGGTCGAGGAGCCCATGGAAAAAATACACCAAGGGCATGTCAGGTGCTGCGTCTTCTGGGACTACGATGGTCACGGTTCGCTCTTCACCGCTGGACTGAAATGACGTCGTGTGGCTGGTCGACATGTCCGGACACGACCCACTCGAGGTGGCCGTGGGCAACGCAACACCACCCGTCATTTGGTTCGAGGAACCTGTGTCGTCCCCGGATTTGGAATCTTGAGTTCCGCAAGCAACCAATGACCACACCAAGCATAGAGCACGCATAAAACCTCCGCCCATATCATAGATGGACCGAAGTCTGATCTACGTCAAAGTGCCGTCAATCGATCGTCGAAACAGATCTTCGAAGTCTGAGGTTCCGAAGGGAAGGGGATTGGTACCGGTGCTTGGGTCGAGCACGGCGGCGGGCGCGAAGAGTGCCACGTGTTCATGCGTCACACCCAGATCCACCAAAGAGTGGGGGATGCCAAGCTCCGAACGTAAGGCCAAAACCCAGTCTAAAACTGACATAAAGCTTGGCTTCGGGAGGTCGAGGTACCGCGCCAATCGTTCCAACCGATCCGCGATGGCGGGCCGGTTTGCACAGAGTACATAGGGCATGACGACGGCATTGATCAGACCGTGATGGGCATGCAGCTGCGCGCCAATGACGTGCGCCATACTGTGCATGGCACCAAGTCCTTTCTGGAAAGCGGTTGCCCCCATCAATGAGGCCGCCATCATGCCGCTTCTGGCGGCAATATTGGACGGCTCACGGTAGGCCGTGACCAGATGTTCCTGAACAAGGCGCATTCCTTCCAATGCGATTCCGTCTGCTTGTGGATGATTTCCTGCAGCGCAAAAGGCCTCGAGATTGTGGGAGAGCGCGTCCATGCCCACCGCCGCCGTAATGTGAGCGGGGAGACATAGGGTGAGCGCAGGGTCACATATGACTCGGGCTGGCAGCATGCTGGGATGGAAAATGATTCTCTTCGCTCCCGCCTGTTCATCCAGAATTACCGAAGCGCGCCCCACTTCCGATCCAGTGCCAGAGGTGGTTGGGACGGCGACCACTGGCGCGATTTTCTCGGTTTCGACCCGTTTCCAATGGTCTCCGATGTCTTCAAAGTCCCACAACGCGCGGTGTTGTCCAACCATAAGCGCGATGGCCTTACCCGCATCGAGGGCGCTGCCACCCCCCATTGCGATGACGCCATCATGTTCGCCGGC
>Ga0315320_10005288_pt1 | contig 10586 bp, 8 predicted proteins | sample M140m21515metaG_FD_203458 | JGI IMG/M metagenome (GOLD analysis project Ga0315320, IMG submission 203458) | Ammonia-oxidizing marine archaeal communities from Monterey Bay, California, United States - M1 40m 21515 | ecosystem: Environmental > Aquatic > Marine > Coastal | place: USA: California...
GACTCGTCATTTCGGCGGCGGGTCAGTAACGAGTTAGCGGATGTGCAGGTCTTCGTGATGTATCTCGTCGAAAGACTCGGAGTGGATATCGACGAAGCGATACTGATAAAGCTGCGCGAAAACGCCGAGAAATATCCAGTGGAAAAGTCTCGAGGAAGAGCGGACAAATATACGGATTTATGAGGGCGGGCGTTCCGCTCTCTCTTCGCTCGCGCTGAAGCCGGCTGCGCCGAGGGCTGAGGTGATATCGGTGGGCGCAAAACGTCCCACCACCTGCGCTTCGCCTCGCGCTAAATGAACTTGGGCAGAGACGACTCCGTCGACGCCAAGCAGCGCGCTCTCTGCCTTGGAAACGCATCCATTGCAGGTCATGCCCTGAACACTGAAAAGATGTGCTTCGGAGGGGATTGGCTTTCGTGAGGTAGCCCAGCGCTTTAGGTCTTCGAATGCAAAGCGGAGCATTAGCGCTGCGAGTCCGAGGGCCGCGAGATTCGCTCCAAGGCCTCCATGCTCGCTGCTGCTGGGCGCGATGAGTTCGGGTGTGGGCAACACCGCGTCAAAGAGGAGACCGAAGAGGACGCTGCCAATGATGATCGTGCCAAGGTAGATCGCGAGTTTGCGCGCGCCGAAGGTGCGGTAAACCGCGCCGAGGGTAGCTGTATTGGTCGCGGGACCAGCCACCAAAAAGACCAGGGCAGCGCTGGCGGGCATTCCGCCGGCTACGAGGGACGCCGCGATGGGGACCGACGCGGTTGCACAGACGTACAGAGGGACGGAGATCACCAGCACGATCAGGATCGACGAGGTCTCTCCGGCGCTGGCCATTTGTCCGAAAACTTCGGGGGGGATCCAGGCCTGAATCGCCGCAGATGCCACAATGCCAAGGACGAGCCAGCGCCAAATCGAACGGATCACGTCTACCGCATGGGATATCGCTTCGCGGAGGTTGCGCGAGTGATGCTCGGACCCAGCGCTGGGAGTGGTATCGGAGGGGGCGGCAGGCCCAAACTCCGCGAGGGCTCCTCCCACAAGGCCTAATACGCTCGCGCTGAGTAGTTTGAAGATCGCAAAGGGCCACCCAAGCATCGCGCCGCTGACCATGACGGAGTCGACACCGGTCTGGGGCGTGCTTATCAGAAAAGCCAGGGAAGCTCCGTCGCTTGCCCCATCTCGCTTCAACCCGATTCCTGCGGGAATGACGCCGCAGGAGCAAAGAGGAAGAGGAACGCCCAGAACAACTGCCCGTATCACGCCGGCTCGACCGCGTAGTTTGCTCATCAGCCACCCCGGGGGTAGGGCTACGTGAAGCAGACCAGCGACCGCCGCTCCAAGCAGGAGCCAGACGCTAAGCTCTCGGGTGATGTCCAATAACGCTTCAACCACGTGCTGAGGATAGATGGAGGCGGACCTGAGGGAAAGTGAAGCCGCATCGCTAAGCGTCCTTCGGAGTGGTAAGCTAGACGCATGGGCAGCCGAAGTCGCCGCATAGCACTACCTATCTCTATCTTCATCGTGTTGGGAAACCTCGCCTGCGGTGGCGCGAATGACGCGGCGGCTGTGGATGCGGCTGCGGATGAGGGGGCTGACGCCATGCCCAGTCCCATCCGGGTCTTGCCCGATGAGCGGGAGGCCTGTGCGGCATCGAACCCACTTCGGAATCCGTATTTTGGCGATCTTCACGTGCATACACGGTTCTCCTTCGATGCGGCGGCCTACGATGTACGCGCGAATCCCGCCTCGGTATATCGGTTTGCGCGCGGTGAGAGCCAAGATCTACCGCCCTACGATGCGGAAGGGCGCGCGACTCGGACCTATCAGCTACGCCGCCCGCTGGACTTCGCCGCCGTTACCGATCACTCGGAGTTGCTCGCCGAGACCTCGATCTGCACCGACCCCGATTCACCCGGATACACAACGCGTACATGCCAGACCTACCGAGATGCGGATGTGAGAGTGGCTGGTTATGGGGAGTTCTTCTCCAGCATCGGTCTGTCCCCACCTCGCCGAGTGGTCCTCTGTCAGCTGATGCCAGGCCTTTGTTCAGCGAGCCTGGGCGAGGCCTGGGAAGAAATCCAAGATGCTGCGGAGAATGCCTACGATCGGACTGAGTCCTGCTCCTTTACGAGCTTCGTCGGCTACGAGTGGACCGGGACCTTTGCCGGGAACAACATCCATCGGAATATCATTTTCGCGAATCGCTCAGTACCTCGCGTACCGATCAGTTACGTCGATATACCTGATCCGATTGAGATGCTGATGACTCTCGACACCGTGTGCAACGAGAGTGATACGCCGTGCGAAGTGGTCTCCATTCCCCATAATGGGAATCTCGGGGCGGGGGATATGTTCCGAGCGGAGCTTTCACGCGGTGTCCCCTATACCCGGGAGAGCGCGTCCATGCGGGCCAGGCTCGAGCCGCTGGTGGAGGTGTACCAGCATAAAGGCTCGTCGGAGTGCGTAACCGGCCTTCGTCACCCGCTGGCCAGCGAAGACGAGTTCTGTTCTTTTGAGCAGGTTTTTGAGCCGGTCTGTCCAGATGGGGTTGGCTCCGCCGAAGGGTGCACACCACGATGTGAAGATGAGCTCGGGCCGACCTTTCTGCGAGGTTGCATCGGGACGAGTGACTTTTTGCGGCCAGCCCTGCGAACGGGCTTAGGCGTATACGCGGAAACTGGAGTGAACCCGTACGCGCATGGCGTCATCGCCAGCACCGATACGCATAATGCGATTGCGGGTGCGGTGGATGAGCGCACGTGGCCGGGTCATCTAGGCGATAGTGAGGATGAAGCCGTCGAGTTGGTGGACCTCGACAGCACGACGGTGCTTCGTGGGCGGTCATCCTCTCCGGGAGGACTGGCGGTTCTCTGGGCGGAAGAAAATACGCGTGAATCTCTATTCTCGGCGATGAGGCGTCGAGAAGCCTATGGTACGAGTGGTCCTCGCATGGTGCTTCGAGCTTTCGCTGGCTGGGAGTTGGATGAGGGGCTTTGCGGGAGAGACGACTTCGTTGAGCAAGGCTATGCTGGAGGCGTATCGATGGGGGGGGAACTCAGAGACGCGCCTGCGGATGGTGCCCCACGCCTCGCGATATGGGCCCTGCGTGATCCGATGGGTGCCGCGCTGCAAAGGGTGCAGGTCATCAAGGGCTGGTTCGATGGCGCGACGACTCACGAGAGGGTGTACGATGTCGGGGGCGACGCTACGAGTGACGCGAGTGTGGACCTGAGCGATTGTGAACCACAGGGAGCTGGAGAAGACCAGATATGTACCGTCTGGACAGACCCGGAGTTCGACCCGAGCTGGCCCACCTTCTATTATGTGCGCGTCTTGCAAAACCCGACGTGCCGTTGGAGCCATTGGGTCTGCCTCGAGGCAGATGTTGATTGCGCGTCTATCAGCGAGGGGGATCCGTTGATCGGGTGCTGCGATGGCCATATTCGAAGTGAAGTGCAGGAGCGCGCATGGAGCTCTCCAATATGGTATCTCCCTGAAGTCTAAGTGCGCAAAGGAGCCCGGATGAGTCGGTGGAAGCAGCAAATGAGCACCTGCGTGGTGTTCTCCTTGATGATGGCATGTGGAAGCTCAGGGTCGGGTGTCGACGCTGGGGGTTCGATGCCTGAAGCGGCGGTGGACGCCAGCAATCCCGAAGCCGGTTTACCCATGGCGCGGTGCACAGATGGAACGGCTTGGAGTGAAGGTATGCCGAGCTTCCGTGAGGTGACCGCAGAGTGGGGACTCACCGCGATGGAAGTTCGGGGATACCGGCTCAACGTTGTCGATATCGACGGGGACGGCTATCCGGACCTGTGGGTACGACTCGGTGGTGACGAGGAGAACTTTGCTCCGGGAGAAAGGCGTAAGCGCTGGCTTCTCAGGAACACGGGTGAAGGGCGGTTTGAGGACGTGACGGAGAGCTCTGGGGTTCTCGCGATACGTGGATCAGCCTCGGGCACACGCCTGGGTCGAACGGGCGAAGTGACCGCCTCGGCAGACGTAAATAACGACGGCAATATCGACATGTTCATTGCGGCAAATGTGGACGACGCTTTTGGCGACGGAGCGCGCTCGGAGGTGATGCTGGGCCAGGGGGATGGAACCTTCGTCTTAGGGCCCGAAGCGAGTGAGTTGCGGCGACAGGAGTGGAGGACACACGCTGCTGGTTTGTCTTTCGTGGATATCGATCGAGATGGGTTCATCGATTTGTGGATGGCGCAGAACAAGATGGGCTCGCGCGAGTCACCTTTCCAAGACGCGCTCTACATGGGAGCGGCGGATGCGATGTTCCGTGAGGCCACTGAAAGTTCTGGATTGATCACTCGGTCGTGGGACGCGGTAACGCGGGACGACATGAACAACGCGCGTATGAATTCCTGGGCGTGGTCGTCTGCAGCGTGTGATCTTAATGGTGACGGCACGCCTGAGTTGCTCGCGGCAAGCTACGGCAGGACGCCGAACCACCTTTGGCTCGGTGAGCGGGATGACGCGGGAGCTGTCCGGTACACGAATCGCTCGGTGGCTTCGGGGTACGCCTACGACGAGCGGAGCGACTGGAGCGTGGACGAGTCCGCTCGCTGCTTTTGCAAGTTGAACCGTACGGCCGAAGGCTGCGCCGAGGTGCCGCTACCACGAGTTCGTTGCAATAGCGCGTCGGATATTTTGCGCTGGGACCATGCGCAAAGCCGTGAGCCCTTCCGGCTCGGAGGCAATAGTGGATCCACCACATGTGCCGATATCGACAACGATGGCGATATCGATTTGGTCACCGGTGAGATCGTTCACTGGGACGTCGGAGCTTGCTCGGACCCAGCGGAGATTTTGCTGAACACTGGCGAGGCCGAGGTGCGATTCGAGCGACCCGGCAACGAGGTGACTGGCCTGGAGCGTTCCTACGATATTGAGACGTGGAACGAGGGTATTATGACCCAGGCGGTTCTCGATTTTGATAACGATGGTTGGCAGGATATCTACCTGGGTGATTCCGATTACCCTGGGACTCGCGGGCTGCTCTATCGCCAGGACTCGCCGGGGCATTTTGTGTCAGTACCCGTCGACAACTTCTTCATGCATTCTCGCAGCCATGGCGTGGTGCCCGCGGATATTGACCGCGATGGAGACCTTGATCTGATCGTTGGAAATTCGCGGTCTCGTTGCAGCGGCTCAAGCGGTGCAGATTGCTACGAGCAGCCTCGAGTTCGCATCTTCGAAAATACGCTTGGCCAGGGCGGTAACTGGATTCAGCTACGGCTTGAGGGAGCGGCAGGCACGAATCGATCGGCGATCGGTGCGCGCGTGTCGGTCACGGCCAATGGAGTCACGCAGACTCAGGAGGTCGACGGCGGTCACGGACACTATGGTTCGCAGTCGGACTTGGTGTTGCATTTTGGGCTGGGGACGGCCTGTGAGGCCGAGGTCCAGATCCGCTGGCCGAACGCCGAGTTGAGCGAGTCGAGCCTGACCCTACCGGCGGGCCATGCTTTCCACGTTCATCAGGACTCGGGTGCTTCGCTTATGATGAGCAGCACCAACTGAGGGCGCCCTGCGAGGATGGGTAGGGCTACTCCTTGTTGGTAGCGCTGGGCTCTTCGTGCCGATCACCGGCCTTCGGGTAGCGATGCGCTGAAGGTGCGTCGGGTCCGAGGAGCCAGGCGCGAGTCGAGTCCGCGTCGTACTCTCCTGCGAGAAATGCGGGCAGTGCCTTGCGGGTCACAGCGAAGTGTCCTTCATCGCTACTCACCAGATGTATTCGACCGGTCCGCTCACACGCACTGCACCAGCGGAAGCCCTGTCGCAGCTCGCCGTCATGGTCCTTGAAGTCCTCCATGACGAAGCCTCGAGCTTCGCAGGCGGGGCAGTCGACTTCTCCCGCGTCACGACGAGTCGCTCGCTTTTCGTCGAGCTCCTGTTTCGCTCGCGCGGCGGCGGTCTCTTCAGCAATCGGGAAGCCGCAGCCAGGGCAGGCGGGCGCGCGGTCAGATACTTTTTGGTCGCATTCCGGACAGTTGATCAGCATAGAGCGGTTATACGCCGAGTCTCTATTTCGAACCAGAGGCGATCAACTCCTCACGCTCGGCGAGCATTCTTTCGCGAGCCTTGGGGCTCACTTCGGGGTAGGCGAGGTTCAGCCCTTTCAGGGTGTCTCGAAGCACTTCGGCGACTTTGAGGCGCATGAATGGTTTGTTGTTCGCTGGAATCGCATACCAGGGAGCCCAAGGTCGGGATGTAGCGTTCAAGGCGCTCTCGTAGGCCTCCATGTACTTATCCCAGTGTGCCCGTTCGGCGGCATCACTGGCTGAGTACTTCCACGCACTTTCAGGCTCATCAATGCGCGCTAAGAAGCGCTCAAGCTGCTCCTCTTTGGATACGTTAAGCCAGAACTTCAAAATCACTGTGCCGTTGCGAGCGAGATGCTTCTCGATATCGCGGAAGGAATCGAAGCGTTCCTCCCAGAGTTGCTTGAGCGGAACCTCCCGAGGGATGCGTTGGGATTTTAGGTATTCGGGGTGAACGCGGATGACGAGGGCTTCCTCGTAGTGGCTTCGGTTGAAGATGCCGATACGGCCTCGTTCGGGCAAGCTCTTGTAGGTTCGCCATAAAAAGTCGTGGTCTAGCTCTTCACTTGAGGGCTGCTTGAAAGAGAAGACCTGACATCCAGCGGGATTGAGTCCCGTCATGACGGCCCGAATCGTCCCGTCTTTACCAGCCGCATCCATGGCCTGAAACACGAGGAGCACGGAGTAGCGGTCTTGGGCGTAGAGCATACGTTGCAGACCGCGAAGCTCTTCCTGCACGGCTGCAAGCTGCTTGCGGCAGTCTTTCTTCTTTGGCGCGCCCTTCGGGGGCGACGATGCGGCATCGTTGACGCGAAACCCACCGTCGTAAGGCACGAGGTAGGGGCTGGCTGGGGGCTCAAAGAGGTATTCGCTCATACCCTCCAGAGTATCAGTGTGAGCCTGGGTAGATAGTGAGAAAGCGGCCTGGCACCGGGCAGAGGATGGGGTACGGTCCGGGTATGACCTTCACCGCTCGAATTCCCGCCCGCTTCGGGCACTCAGACCCGGCAGGCATCGTGTACTACCCGCGCTACCTTCATTATTGCCATTGTGCCTTTGAAGACTTTTTCGCGGACGCAGGTAAGCCCTACTTCGATGTTTTAATGAATGAGGGGCTTGGGTGGCCGACCGTTCATCTGGAGACCACGTTTCAGCAGCCACTGCGCTTCGGGCAGGAACTCTCTATCGATGTCAGTGTGACCAAGATCGGGAATAGCTCGGCCACATTTCGTTATCGAGGCTACCGTGAAGGCGAGTCAGAGGACGTGATGAGAGCCGAGATTACAGTGGTTTGTGTCTCCTTTACGGACCTGAAGCCACGCCCGATTCCGCCGGCGTATAGGGAACTCTTCATGGCTCATTTGGTGCCGAATGATGGCTCCTCAGAGGCGCCTGAACAAAAATAGATCCCAATCGGGGAATCTGATCGTATGATGCGTCTGGATGTTTCGAGCAAAGAGAGCTTTTAGAGCCGCGACCGGTTTTCTGCAGGAGAACCCCCGTGAGGTCTCACGCGCAGTTCGCAATGTGCTGGCCATGCGTTTCAGCTTGCCCATTCCGGCGCTGCGTTGGCTCGCGGCGCAGTCTATCGAGAATGGAGCGGTTGAGGATCTGACGATCGCCGCGTCGCCACCCGGTCTGCGTATCGCGGCGACGGTTGACGCGATGAGAACCCCGGTCCGCGCCTCGGCGGTTGCCTACATTGAGAGGGTAGACCTGTCTGAGGAGGCGATGGTCGTCGTGCTGCGCATTGAGGATCTCAACCTCAAGCTAGCGGGTGACGCCAATAGTCCCGTCGCGATGTTGATCAAGTCGGGTGCCCTAAACCTGGAAAAACCCGGAGACCTCGTGACCCACGTGCCTGGTTTGCCGCCGGTTGTCGCGGAGGCTCGAGGCAGCCGCATCACACTGGATTTCATGCGTGATAAGCGCTTGCGTAACAACCCGATGGTGCACGGGGCGCTGAGCGTGATCACTTCCTTGGTGGCGCCGGCCTCTGTCCAAACGGATACGGACCATATCGATATCGCATTTCGCCCCTTGCCTCGTGGTGTTCGCGCGGCGGCGAGTGCGGTAAGGCGGCATGTCGTGCTGCCATCCGTGGCGCGCCTGCTCACGAGCGGACGATAGCGGTTTCGATCTGAGTCTGGCTAGGCGAGTCCGCCGCGGGTGAGGATAGCGTGTGCAACCCGGTCGTAGCCGTGGTCGCTCATCGGATCGCGACTCGCGTCGTCGAATTCCACGCTGGACCCCTCGATGAGCATCATCGTGCTGTCCGCACTGTGAGCGTCGGCGACCATCATTTTGCCGACGCCTCCGATCTCTCCGGTAGCGCGGGTGATGGCGGCAAGGAGTTCGCCCCATCGCTCATATTGCTCGGACGCGAGCAGTCCGCGGATACACAGAGATCCGTCCTCGACTTCGATGTCTAAGAAAGAACGTCCTCCGGAGCCGTCGACGTCTTGAAGGGCGTCCAGCGCTCGCTCTACAGCGGTGGTCTCAATGCCCTCGCCGGCGAGGGAGTCGGGCCAATCGTCGTAATCATCGGCTTGGATTACGTGATCTTTCCATAAGGATTCTCCCGCCGGGGGGAGTGAAACGTCTGCGATAATGATGGCTTCCGAATAAGGCATAGGGCGATCCCCTAGTGGAAACAGGCCGACCCCGTCAACTCTACGCCGATGTTGCTGGGGTCCTGGCTCACCAGATGGAACGGGAATCGCTCCACTTAGCTCGTCTAATGTTCCACGAAATGTACTTGTTTTGCAGGCGTTTTCCGTTTTTTACGCGCCTTCTGGGTTGGAACGAATAGTGCTTATTAGGTGACCATGAGCTTTCCTCGAATACGTTTCACCCTTCTCCTTTCGCTGCTCGTTGCGTGCGCCGGTGGATCTCCTACAACGGCAGACCCGCGTGGCGGTGACCTGAGAAGTCCAGGCGGTAGGTCGGGCTCCGGTATGGGTGCCGGCTTCTGGTTGGATATGTCAGCAACCAACCGGTACCAGGAGATCGGGACTCATCGCGCCACGGTGAGTGGTCAGGCCGAGGGTACTGATGAGCTTCGCAGCGTTCAGATCGATGAGATGCCGAGCCGTATCACAGACGGAACGAGCTTCTCAGGAGAGGTCCCCGTAGCTACTGGAGTGCAGACCATCCCGGTGGTGGCGGAAGACCTCGAAGGGATGGAGCGCAAAGGTCATCGGTCCATCATTGTGGCGGATTATCTCCCAGAGGGTGAACTCAATCGGGATGCAACGTTCCTGGTGGTATCGCAAGCGCTGGCGAATGCGATGGCTGGCGATTTGGCCGTAGCGGTACCTGATGTCGACCTCGGTGCCGAGATCATGGCACGCCCCACCCTGATGGATGATGGGATGTGTACGATCCGTCCGGTCAGTGCCTCGGCCGGTCCACCCCGGTTGAATCTTGCGGTCCGCGGGGGACAACTCGTCGTAGAGATCTCGTTTGGCACAATGAATATCCAGTTTGCCGGCGAGTGTCGAAATCTACTCACTGGGTCATTTGACGTCACGGGTAGCATGCGGGGTATGCCAGTTATCGAGGCGCCAGTGTCGGGTCGTGCACCCGACGACAGCTGTCTCGTCGGCCTACAGACGTCCGGGGTTACGACGCGGGTCGATGGATGGAACTTCTCGTTCGAAGCGCATGGCCTGGACCTCCTGCCTTCTTTGCTAGTGGGTCTCTTCGCTGGAGGAACCGGCGATGATGCGCGCACTATGCTGGGCTCTGAGATCTCGATGACCGCCCGCCCGCTCATCGAGGAGCAGATCGCGGATATCGAGATTTTCAACAGCACATCCACCATGAACCTGTTTCAGCGAGATGCAGAACTGGAACTTTGTACGACTTTCCTCGGACCCATGGGGGGACAGTTAGTCGCGGGGGTTGGCGCCCGCGTGACTGGCGGAGGCTCAGAGCCCGCACCCGGAGCTCCTCTGCTACCGGGAGACGTCCCCGCGCCAGTGGGCAACGTCATGCTTCTCGACAGTCAACTCGTTACCCAGCTTCTGTTTTCGGCCTGGCGGGACGGGGGGTTGAACACCAGGCAAGATGCGGGGCAGACCTTTGGCTTACTCGCGGCGTTGCCTGGTAATGAGGAATTGGTGGGGCTGCTGCCGGACGAGACGCCGATCTTTGCCGAGACAGTCGCAGAGCTGCCCCCCGTGTTGAGGGCGGCGAGGCCTGAAGATGGAGAAGACGCTGACCTCGTCGTGATCATTCCTGATATGCGACTCAATCTGACCGCCGGCGATACGTACGTGTTCGGCTTGATGGCTACGATTACGCTGCCGCTCTCTCTTGTACCCAATGACGCGGGTGAACTCGTGCCCGTCGCGGGTGAGATTACCTCAGAGGTTCATATGATGGAGGAGCCGCTTGGGGACGTTCGTGATTCTATCAATGAGGTAGTTGTGACGAGCAGTGTTAAGGCAGTGGCTGCCGGTATGCTCGATGGCACCACTATCGCATTGCCGGATGTTGGCGGGGGCGCGCTGGTTCCCGTGGACGTGACCC
>Ga0315320_10005291_pt1 | contig 10581 bp, 4 predicted proteins | sample M140m21515metaG_FD_203458 | JGI IMG/M metagenome (GOLD analysis project Ga0315320, IMG submission 203458) | Ammonia-oxidizing marine archaeal communities from Monterey Bay, California, United States - M1 40m 21515 | ecosystem: Environmental > Aquatic > Marine > Coastal | place: USA: California...
AGACAAAAACCCCGCTAAGGCTGTCAAAAACATTGTCAGAGTTGACAAACAATTACGTCGCCCCTTCACCATTGACGAACTGAGAAAAGTGCTTGGGGCGGCCCCTGAGGAATGGAAAACCGCTGTGCTGCTGGGATTTTATACGGGTCTGCGCTTGGGAGACGTAGCTAACTTGAAGTGGGATGATATTGACTTAAAGAAAGGTGAATACAGCGTTACTACTAAAAAGACTGGCAGACAAGTCATCAGCGCACTAGCACATCCCCTGCTCTGCCATTTGAGGCTCCTTGAAAAGACTGCGTCCAATCATTATGTCTGCGGCCGGCTAGCAGGCGTAATCACAAGTAAATTATCCATAGAATTCAACGGAATTCTTTGTGAAGCCGGTCTTCTTGAAAAAACAAAGTATCGCAACTACAAAGCTGAAGGTAAGCGCAGGAAATATTCAGGACTCAGTTTTCACTGTCTGCGCCACACGACAACCAGTGCGTTAAAAAACACCGGAACGACCTCAGCTGTTGCCGGAGACATTGTTGGCCACGACTCTGAAGCAATGCAACGCAACTGCACCAAGATTGATGTTGAGACGAAGCGACAAGCGCTGGACCAGCTGCCCGACTTGCTTGGCTGATCATGCAGAGAAACTCAAACACTCCACCAAGGCAACGGTCTTTTGTGTCATAAAATATAATCTATTGGAGTGCCAGTCAGAGTGACATTATTCTGGTAGCCGTAAAACTCGGCGATAGTAACGCGGACTGGTGAAAACAATACCCCACCACTCCAGCTAGATTCTCAGAGGCTGCTCGTTTAAGGAATACAAACTCAATTTGAATTTGTAATTGCATGATTACAACTCTGGCGATTTATGTAGCAAATGGCAATTTTCCGAAAATACCTGTATTGCAAAAATTGCGAACGGCCTCATCGCGAATGGGAAACCAGATATTACACTGTCCAGACCGGTCCATATACTGTCCAGCCCCGTTCAAATAGCTTTCGCAACATTCATCACTGCATAGGTTGCGACGAAATTCTGGAACGCCCCGAACCTGCTTTTTCACAATTTATTTTTCTTGGGCTTTTTCTTGTTTCCGCTTTTTTTACCATTTCATCAGTCCAGAATGGTATGTGGGGAAACGCATTCTTTAGCGTGGTATTAGGGGGGAGCTTTATCTACAGTTTGGTGAATCTCAAAAACAAACCCCAATACAAACGCATCTACGACCGTTGGGTGCATAAATACGGTGCGAACCCTGATAAGTGGCCAAAAAGTTGCAAGCCTGACTGACGCTATTTCAGCTCCTCTAAAAGGCATTTCCTCTGCAATGCCCTTTTATCAATTAATTTGAGTAGGCCAACCCGTTTGCCTCTCGCTCCACTTCATAAGTGAAGCTCCCCCTCCCCTTGTGTTTTCATGATTTAAAATTAAACAATATAACTTTTTACTTTAAACTTCATTTGTATAAAGTTGTGTTTCAATCATGACTGCAATTAAACGAGTTAGATCTGGTCCGATAGATTCTACCAAAAGGCGAAATTAAAGAGTGGTCTATCTCTTGCTCACCTCTCTACCATTTGAGAATTAGTAACGCAACGCTGCATCAGTTAAGCCAACGCCGTCTTCAAAATCGCCAGAAAATTTTCTTCCTCCTGACATACATTAATAGTGAGCCAGAGAGGGGCAGATACATTTAGGTTTCATTTCTAAATATATCTCACAAAATTGTTCAACGTGAATCGAAAATGGGTGTCAATTCACTGCGCGTAAAACTTCGGTCAGAACTTTTCCGTCAGTAGTCAGAATTCTAGTATGCGCTTCAGTCGGCGAAACACGTTCGATGGCGATAATACCATTCAAAATGTTACCCTTAGAGTCTCGTTTACTGATTGTCCCATTCATTTTGTGCAGTTCAACATGCGTGAAATTTACAGAAACGAAACTTCCGTCAGGGCCGTGACCGTTTGAGGATAAATGGCCCCTATCAGATTGCCAGCTAGTCATGTCGTTCACAATAGAAGCATCGGACTCGATCCAGGTACCATAAAGAAAATCAGCATTTTCTCTTGGCTTAACCCAATTGACTTTAGCGCTGGTTCCATCGCTGCGTTCAATGGTCCAATCTCCCAACATCCACTCCCAGGGACACTTGGCTGGTATAGCTTTTGCCTTAAGTTTGGAACCATCTGAGTCAAAGTCCTTCAAGGCCCATCCTCGATCATGCATTATTTGCCAACTACCATTAATTTTACTCAAAGTACAGGAATAACGGCCTCTAGTGGGGGCCAGAGGATCAGTATTGCCTGCGCGGTGCCAAATGCCGGTTTCAATCGCAATTGAAGGAGATAGGAATTTTCTATTTACGTCTGTTATTGACTCTGTCACTCCTTTGTATTGAGAAAATTGTTCTTCGAAATAATTTTTCATTCCTTCTCGCCCATTGCGCTGGACTCCGTCGAAATAGATTACATCCGCTTTCTCGTCATACTTATTGACCAAAGCATTAATGTCTCTTTTATTGTAGGCTTCAGACCAGCCTTTCAAAAACGAATCTAGCTCAGCATTCAACGTTTTGTATTCATCAGCTTCGCCTTTAACGATTAGGGAAAGTGTTGAGATAAGGCAAATAATGTTAAATGTAGCTCGACAGAATGTGAGTGTGTATTTCATTAGCAGCAATCAACAAAAGTTGTTTCGCTTTGTCCAGCAATTTTTTTATCTATGCGTTCCTTTAAACTTAACTAAATTTGAAAGTAAATGTGTTTTAGATATTGGCCAAATTGTGCAAAATTTATACCTGCTTCAGCAGGTCTATTATTCCCCGATCCACGAATGCATCCGCCTCTGCGTCGAATCCGGGGAAACCGGCCAAATGACCAGCGTCCGACTCGATCAACCGGAGCTCGGCTTTAGGCATCATCGAGATTTCGATCTCGTTGTCCTCAGGCGGAAAGTACAGGTCATTGTCGCACGGCATAACCATAGCCGGGCATTGAATCGCACCAAGCGCCTTGGCTAAATCGCCCCCAAACTTCGGATGATTGCTCACGTCAGCACTCTGCCATGTTGCCAACATGGCGAGCAGGTTGTTCGCATCATTATATGAAAACAAATTTATGACATTCTCAACAAAATCAGCCACCGTCTCAGCCTTTGTTCCCAGAAAGTTTTTATACTTTCCTTTGCGAAAGTAAGCCTGCGACAGGAACCAACCGCATGACACCGAGTGGAACGCCCGCAATCCGGCCTCGGGTGGTTTCTCGTAATCCCCACCCGCCCAGTTTGAATCCGCCTGCAGCGCACGTTTCATTCCTTCCAGATGAAGCCAATCGTGAGGGGAAGTCTTGGCTGAACCACAAATCGGGGCGATGGACTGAACCATCTCCGGATAGACTGCTCCCCAGTGAAAAGCCTGTTGTGCTGACATCGAAAAGCCGACAACGGAACGGATTTTATTAATCCCAAAGACTTCCTCGCATAGTCGTTTTTGCGCACGAATATTATCGTACGTTGTCGTTAACGGAAACCGCCCTCGGTCGTGGGGCGGTGGGGTGTTGGTCGGCGAACTCGACAAACCGTTGCCGAACATATCGGGAACGATAATAAAGTATTTTGTTGGATCCAACGCCCGCCCCTCGCCAATCGCTGCTCGATTATCCATATGCCGTCCGGTGTACCAAGTCGGGTATAATATCACATTGCTCTTGTCGGCGTTTATCTCGCCATGAGTTTCATAGCTTAGGATGGCATTAGCAATTACTGCCCCGGAATCCAACTTGTAATCGCCCAGCTTGAAATTACCTTCCATTGATTTTGTTTTAGCTGCCACGGTGGTGCAAGAAAGAGTTTGCATCGCCACCGCCCCGGATGTCTTTTTCAAAAACTCTCTCCTAGTCTTGTGATCGTTTGGTATTGCACCGCTCATAACAGAAAAATACAAATAACTAAAACAAAGAGCAATAAGTGTTTCGCCCGGTCAAAAGCATGGAAACTATCAGTTGGCCAAGTGGGGTATTAGGGGGCTATATCTCCAGTTTAGTGAGTCACAAAAACAAAACACAATACAAGCCCATCTACGACCGTTGGGTGCATAGACACAATACAAACCCCGATGACTGGCCAAAAAGCTATAAGCCTGAATGACGTTATTTCAGCTCCACTAAAAAGTATTTTCCCAGTAATGCCCTTTTATCAATTAATTTGAGCAGGCCAACCCGTTTGCTTTCCGCTCCACTTCATAAGTGAAGCTCCCCCCCCTCCCCCTTGTGTTTTCATGATTTAAAATCAAACAACATAACTTTTTACATTTGACATCATTTGTATAAAGTTGCGTCTCAATCATGACTACAATTAAACGAGTTAGATCTGGTCCGAGAGAGTCTACCAAAAGGCGAAATGTAAAGAGTGTTTTGTCTCTTGCGACTGATCACAGAAGCCGGACTAAAGATTATCTGGACACAGCCGAAATTGATCTACTGCTCAAGGCCGCCAAAGCCGGACGTTATGGAACCCGAGACTCCCTGTTGCTAATGATGCTTTATCGCCACGGTCTTCGAGTTAGTGAAGCTATCTCGCTTCGGGTCACTGACGTCAATTTGCAACAGGCAAGACTTTGGGTGAACAGGCTCAAGAACGGTCTTTCGGTGGAGCAACCCATTCCCGGGGATGAACTGCGTGCCATCAAACGCTATTTGTCCAAACGAACCACTGGCCTGTTGTGGTTGTTCCTGAGTGAACGAGGCCAGCCTCTGACAAGGCAGTCGGTGAATTACATCGTTTCACGGTCCGCAAAAAGAGCCGGGCTGACCAATGTCCACCCTCACACCCTAAGGCACTCGTGTGGGTTTTATCTGGCCAATCAAGGCTACGATTTACGCCTGATACAAGACTACCTAGGACACAGAGACCCTAAGCACACTGCTCATTACACGAGGGTGGCTGGAGTCCGCTTTGAGGGACTTTGGGGTTGATGCAATAAGAGGGATGGAGGGTTCTTTTAGTTGCTTTAAGGTTAAAGTATACGGGTAAATATTTGTTTCTTGGTGTCAGAATCAAACCCAAGGCTAAGCAAGCTTTGAACGAGCAACACTGATTAACCCTATACTGTTTGTTTACAGTGACTTAACACGAGGGTCTACGGTTATCTATGGGCTATCCGTAGCACAAATGATCATCGTAGGGTTTATCTGCAAATTTCAGGGGAATACTCACTGAGAAAGGTCGCTATTTACCCCGTAAAAGAACGTTTACCGTTGATGTTATGCATGTTAGAAACAGGCACCCCGCTCAGTCAGCGTATTCGCTCTGGTGAGGGCTGCCGCCCTTGCAGTGCTATTAATGTATGTCAGGACGAAGAAAATTTTCTGGCGATTTTGCAGAAGGCGTTGGCTTAACTCATGCAGCGTTACGATACAAATTCTCAAATGGTAGAGAGGTAAGCAAAAGAGCGCTTTTTGACTAATAGTATACTAGCGTCAACGGGTAGCCCCTAGGCGCAGCCGGTAGCAAGTTTGTGCACTGACCTGATGAGCACATCAAACATCTTCGATGGTTTTCCCGCTACACTCCGCTTAACGTAGGATGCGAATCTTCTGTTCGGTTGAGTATTATGTTCCTTTCATCGCCTGATTCCTTTCCCGTGACCCAGACTAACCTCTCAAGAGAATCAGTTCTCGTAACCTCGACCAAATTGTAGCGAGGACACGCAGTAATTAAGCCTTTCCCTTTTGTTCCTAGTAAAGTTACCTACATCGCTCATGATTAATAAAAATCAGAATGTCTTGGCAGGTTTTATTGCCTTTTTTCTTAGTGTTGTTTGCCCAACTTTCGAATTGCTTGCCCAAAACAATCAGAATCCACTGGTGATCAATGGCGTACATATCTATCCGGGCTCTTATGAGTCCGATGCAGACCTATCAGGCCTCGATCTTAGCGGAATCGACTTTTCTGGAGTGAATTTTCCGAATGCAAATTTCGCTGGATCAAACCTTGAAGGTGCTAACTTGAGTAATGCAACTCTTACGGAGGCCAACTTCACAGCGACAAATCTAAAAGGCGCCAATTTAACCAGTGCGTATCTTTCAAGTGCTGATCTACCGGGGTGTAATCTCGAAGGTGCGGATCTCACAGGCGCTATGATGATGAATGCGAACTTATCAAATGGTAATTTGGCTAATTCGACTTTAATAGGGGCTGTTGTAGAGGGCGCAAATTTAAGCGGAAGCGATCTTTTAAATGCTAGACTTAAGGGAGTTTCTTCAGGTGGTATTATAGGGATTCCGTTGAATATTCCTTTGGGTTTTAAAATGATTAATGGGGCTATTTTAGGCCCAAATGTTGGGCTGTACGAACCTCACGACTTTTCAGGTGCAGACTTAAGCGACTTGGACCTAACAGACGCATATTTGGAACGCGCCAACTTTACTGGGGCAAATTTGTCGGGAGTTGATTTTACTGGAGCTTGGGTTTATCGGCCTGACTTTACGAACGCAGATCTCACGGGAGCGATACTTAGAGACGTTGTATGTTATAATCCCACATTTGAAAACACAACGTTTACAGGGGCAGACTTCAGTGGAGCAAAAGCATATCAATTTAGTGGATACACTAATTTTTCAGAAACAGATTTAACGGGGGTTAACTTTTCAGGGGCTAGCCTATTCAGCGCGAACTTTTCGGGTTCTGACCTTAGTGAAGTGAATTTGTCCAATGCAAAGCTCGGCCCCACATTTGATAGCGAAACGTCCCAAAAAATAGAGGGTGGTGCAAATTTTCAAGGCGCTAACCTATTAAATACTGATTTATCAGGTGCGGATTTGGAGGATATCATCACTGCAGATATTGAAGGGCTGCCAGCAGCATTGCCTGATGGATTCAAGCTGATAAATGGCTACATCCTTGGCCCGAAAGTAAGAGTTCCATCTTCTGCTGACTTATCCGGAGGTAATCTTGCTGGACTAAACCTCGAGGATATATCAATGCCAAATGTAGATTTATCTGGTGCAAACCTGACCGGAACAAAACTTGCAGGTGCCGATATTGGGTGGGCCAGCCCTACCCCAAAGGATTCCGAATCACTTCCCATCATTGGAGAGCCTGCCTCATTACCCACGCACTGGGAATTGCGCGAAGGATATTTAGTAGATGTCACTTCACCAACACTTAGTTTGATTGGGTCACAACAACTGATCCACCAAATAGGAAAAGAGTATATAGACCGCGGTGCAACAGCGATAGACAACGAAGGTTTCGCAGTTGAGGTTATCGTAAGCGGGGCTGTGAACGGCATGATGGCTGGGATTTATGAGATTGAATATACCGCGACTGATGATTCAGGGAATATCAGTTCTGTCACCCGAACCATAACGGTGGCTGATACAATTGCACCGACGTTAAGTTTGAATGGATCACCGGAAGTTGTCCACCAGGCTGGTGTTGAATATGTGGATTCTGGAGCTGCAGCCAGAGATAATGTGGACGATGTATTGGATGTTGTAGTAACAGGACAGGTTGATTTTATGACAGTGGGAGAATATCAGATTCAATACACTGCGACCGATAATGCTGGTAATGTTGGATCTGTCATGAGGGTTGTTGAAGTAGTCGATACAACCCCTCCTATGATCAGTCTCCTAGGCGACTTATTTACAACCATCGAGGTAAACACTACATACGATGACCCTGGTGCATTGGCTGTGGATAATTTAGATCCCCAGAAGACTATTTATTCCACGGACATCGTAAACACTGAACTAATGGGGAACTACATATTAAGATATAATTCAGTCGATTCTTCAGCAAACACTTCTAAAGAGGTATTTCGTAATGTGAGGGTCGTAAGTGGTGAGGAAATATACGCTATCAAAAATCTTACTTTCGAAGAAACTGATAGTAACGTCAAAGTGATTGACTGCAAAAAAAGCGTGTTTGGCGCCCTCAATATTCCAAAAACATATAATGGTAAACCAGTTACCACCATAGAACAGCATGCATTCGAAGATTGCAATAATCTCGCGAGTGTAATCCTCCCCGACGGTATCAAGACTATCGGGACTGCGGCCTTTGGAAAATGCATTAACCTAACAAGCGTTACCATTCCCGACAGTGTGACCTCCATTAGTAATTGGGCCTTCTATGAATGCGCTCATCTAAAAAGCGTCAGCATAGGTAGTGGGGTCACCTCCATTGGGTCTTACGCATTTTCTCTGTGCTATCGCCTCAAAAACCTCACTATCGGCAGCAGTGTTACCTCCATTGGTCAATTTGCATTTGCTAGATGCTTCAGCCTCACAAGTATTTCGATCCCTGAAAGTGTCAATTCAATTGGTTATTTGACTTTCAATCTTTGTAGCCAGATCAAAAGTATTACTTTTGAGGGAAATGCTCCGAAGTCAGAAAACTATGCTTTTTCTAGCGCTAACCGCTCTGCCAAAATCTACGTCAAAGCCAATGCAGATGGCTTTGACACCACATTCGGTGGCTTGCCAGTGGTCCGTGAAGGCTCGATAACTACTGCGAGTAAAGGTAACACTTCCGACGGCCCCATCATGGATGCAGTTGTATTTTTTGATGTGAATCTCAATGGTTTGCCAGACGAAGGGGAGCCTCAGACAACATCCAACGGCTGGGGCGATTACTGGTTGGATATTCCACTGGAAACCTACGACCTCAACGGCAACGGAGTTATTGATATCAGTGAGGGTGTCATTGTGAGTCAGGGAGGAACGGACACCGCTACCGGACTTCCTGTAAAGACAACTCTCAAGGGGCCAGCTAGTGCTACGGTTATTACACCGCTCACGACTTTGGTGACAAGAGTCATGGAACAAAACCCTGAGTTGGATGCCAGTGCTGCAGCAGGCAAGCTCGAGGCCTCGCTTGGGATTCCCGATGGTGTGGATATTCTGAACTTTGACACCTTCAAGGAGGCCAGCGAAGAAAACCCTTCTGCAGCTGATGTACTGACAGCTACAGCGAAGTTGCAGGATACCTTGGTGCAGGGAGGCAATCTGATCGGTGGAGCCACTGGCAAGAGTCTCCAGGAGGGAGCCGACGCCGTGTTGGACGCGGTGGCGCGCCAGGTGGAGGCAGGAGATGCCCTGGACTTGGACAGCAAGAGCTCACTCAAGAGTCTGATCACTGAAGCTGCAAGCACGAGCGGTGCGAACCTGACCGAGGCCCAAACCGATGGAGCAGCCTCGATCATGGAAGCCTCCAGCAAGGCCAAGGAAGATGCCAAGGCATCTGCAAGCACAGTAACTGAACTAGCCACGGAGGTGTCCCGTGTGCAGGCGGTTTCTCAGTCCAAGGCAGCTGATGACCTGGAAGCAGTCGGAGCACAAACGGCCGACCTTGAGTCAACCGTGCTGGCCTATACCGGTGCTGCCATGCAGCAACAGGTGCAAACCGAGGTCGTGGGCGATTTAAATGCAAGTAGCTATGAGGCGCCAGTATTCAATTTTCAGTCCGCAAGCTACACGGTCAACGAAAATGGGCAGCAACAGCCGGTCATCCAGATAAATCGCACCGGCGATAGTTTTGAAACAGTTGAACTCACAGTTACTCCTATCGCATCGTCCGCAACAGCCGGGGAAGACTTCAATGGAGAGCCTGTTTCAGTAAGCTTTGAACTACTGGAGATTCGCAAGACTCTGGATCTACAGACATTGTTGATCGATGACGTTTTATTTGAAGAACCTGAAACCTTCTCACTCCAGTTGTCGGTAGTAAGAGATCTCGAAGATCCGGACTTACCCGAGTTACCCGAGGGTGAAGAGGATGTGTTTCCTGACAGGCCCACCGTAGGCACCATCAGTCTGGCAACCCTGACCATCATCAGTGATGACATTGCCAATGAAGCACCCACCGTGAGCACCATCGAGGACTTGGTTATCAGTGAGGGGGCTGCACAGGTGAGCGCTGACTTCAGTGTCACCGACACCGATTCCTCTTTTGATGAGCTTACTGTTCAGGCAAGCACCTCCAACCCGTTCCTGATTTCAGGATTGATGGTCGAGGGAACAGCCAGTGAGCAGGATGCTTCGCAGTGGACATTGAACTTTGCAACCGTTGCCGACCGGTTCGGAGAAGGCGCGATTACGGTTGAAATCAATGATGGCTACCAGAGCGTTTCAACGAGTTTCAATGTCACCGTGAGTGCTGTGAACAATGCACCGCAAATCACTGGTGTTCCTTCCGTGATTGAAGCCGAAGGCAGGAAAGTTGTTATTCCTTTCGAGGTGAGCGATGACCAGACATCTGCGGGTAACCTGTTTATCTACCTCACTGCACAGCCACTGGATTACATCCTGAAGGGTCATGTGCTGGTTGTCGGTAATGGGGCTCAGCGGGAGCTCATTCTCAACAACAGCGGCAATGCCGAAGGCACGGGGCAGTTCAGTGTGGTGGTCACCGATGCAGATGGCAAAACAGCCAGTCAGGCATTTGAGGTGAATTTTGGAGGCGAACCTCCAGTGCCTGTTGTTCCTGAGCTCAAGCTCAACACCAGTGATCCGTCCAATCTCACACTGAGCTGGGATGGAGATGCGCAGTTGTTGTTCACTGAAGATCTATCCGCAGGC
>Ga0315320_10005295_pt1 | contig 10580 bp, 10 predicted proteins | sample M140m21515metaG_FD_203458 | JGI IMG/M metagenome (GOLD analysis project Ga0315320, IMG submission 203458) | Ammonia-oxidizing marine archaeal communities from Monterey Bay, California, United States - M1 40m 21515 | ecosystem: Environmental > Aquatic > Marine > Coastal | place: USA: California...
AGATGAGAATCACGTCCTCGGGCTTAAGAATTGCACAATTAATCATTCTTCACACACAACGGAGATCAAAGCAAGCGTCTCAATCGACATTAGTCGCGAGGTATTTGCCAACATTTTGGGAGGGATCACATCATTCGAGTCTGAAAGCTCCAGCGGAAACATAAAAACCTCTGGAAAAATTGACGTCCTTCAACAATTATTCGACTCACTCACAACGTTCGAACTTTTTGCAATTATCGAGCCTTAGTTCCACCTGATGCAGGTGTTGCTATAACTGTAGCGACGGCTCCAAGAACTACCAAGCCCCCTATTCCTTGAGTTATGGTAATCGCTTCATCGTGGATCGGCCAGGCTAAACCGATAGCCACTAGGTGCATAGTAAGCACATACAAAGAAGATCGCGCAACCTCCATGTGCCCATGCACCCATGTCATGAGGACATGACCGAAGACGCCAGTTACAAAAGCCACGATTGCTATCCATAGCCAGTCGTTTCCACCAAACTCAGCCCAATCTTTTCTACCAGCTAACAAAATAACCGGTAGAACCGTTGCCAGAAAAGCCCATATGTTTATTCCTGCCATCCACTCAATCGGGTCAATATCAGAAGCGGAGTCCGACCTCGCTTTTCGTGTGAGCACGAAATAGGCGCTGAAGGTGACTAAAGAAAGAGAGCTAAAGATAACTCCCAGCCAGGAACTCCTGAGTTCGGAACCCGCGCCCAAAATGACTACTACCGAACCACCGACACCAACTAAAGTAAATATTAATTGACGCAGGGAAGCACGCTCACCTAATAAAGGCACTGAAATCATTAGCAACAATGCCGGATTCATTGCGCCTATTACAGCTAGCACCGAAACCGTGGCCTCTTGCAAAGTCGCCACTACGAAGATGAGATTGATCCCGAAACATATTCCCGGTAACGCCGTCTTTTTGAGAATCGAAAGCCTCAGCGAAGATCCTTTTAACCACATCAAAGCAACTAGGAACGGAGCGGAGAGCCCAAACCGAATGAACGTAACAATCAACGGTGATGCAGTAATTAGCTTCGTAGTGGGTGGACCGACTCCCCATACGATCACTACGATGCCCATAGCTAGGATCGGAAGCCATTGAAAGCTCCGCTCAGGGCGCGTTTGAAGAGATGCTGAGGCTCTAACTTCGAAAACAGAAGGCTTAGAATAACCTTCGGGAGTTAAGACCACTCAACTCCGAACGCATCGTCAAAGGCCAACACTTCAGGCGATTGTCGAGTGATAGACCCATGACCAGATCCAACTGGATAGCCAAGTGGCACAAGCGCCAGGGTTGCCCAATCATTTGGAATATCCAATGCTTTTTTTACCTTATCTTCTTCGAGGCAATGCAAGGTAGTCAGTGTGCAACCGAGACCTTCTGTTCTCGCAGCGAGCATCGCGTTCTGCACAGCTGTATATACCGACCCGCCCCCTACCATGCTGATCCGGTCCAATTTGGCGTCCGTGATGGCCATCTGCTTTGGGTCAGCAACAAACATCAAAATCGCAGGTGCTTCGTGCAAGTGATCAGCCAGATAGTCTCCTGCGCTTCGAGCGCGTTGACCCTTCTCACGTTCTTCAGCAGGAAGCGCATTCAGACGAGCGTCATAGCCCTTCGCATACTTGTACCAAGCCGGACGGTATATGTCAGCCAGAGCCTTTTTACGATCCGGTGAAGAAACTACTATAACCCGCCATGGCTGCATATTTCCGCCCGTCGGAGCCCAACAAGCTGCTTGTAGCACCGTTTCCAGCACATCACGCGGAATTGGATCTGCTTTGAGTCGTCTTACCGCTCTCAAAGTGCTCATCATCTCATAGATATCGCTCATACGAATTTTCCCCAGTCGCCAAACGGCATTCTTTCGCTTCTTAGCGTGTTAACTTTTTTCGTTTCATCTCGCTTACCAATCGCCATGCCACAAAACAACATTTCGTTATCAGGAGCTTGCACAAAGTTTTGCACTGCTTTCCAGTGATTTGCCCATGCTTCTTGTGGACATGTATCTAAACCAGCTTCTACGGCAAGTAACATAAACGTTTGCAGAAACATTCCTAGGTCCGACCATTGGGCAGATCCCATTTTTCGATCAACGAAACAAAAGAACGCTGCGGGCGCATCAAAGAAATCAAAGTTTCTCGCTAGATGGGCGTATCTCGCCGCCTTGTCTTCTCTTCCGACACCCATTTTTTCATACATTGCTTCGCCTAATGCATACCGGTTGGTCCGATATGGCTCATGAAGTCCCTCTGGGTACACGGGGTACTCCGATTCGCTAGTGCTCTGGTCTTTCATGAAAGTTCGGAAACGCTCCATTGACTGGCCATTGATTACGTAAATTCTCCAGGGCTGCACGTTTCCGCCCGATGGAGCTCGTGCCGAAACTTCAAGCAGACGTTGAATCGTTTCATCACTCACTGGGTCTTGCAAAAACCCTCTTATAGTAGCTCGATGCTGAACTGCTTCAGTAACTTTCACGATTACCCCTCAAAATCTTGTTCAAACCTTGATTGTGCCGGACTTTCGAGCAACATGTCTTCTAAACAGGTGAAAGTCTCTAATGTTTCGAAACTTCTTCTTCAAGAAGCAACCCATTTAACGCAACAGAGACATTACTTATCTCAACTTTACCCATTTCGGACAAATTTTCTTAAGTAGATTACGAGCGTAGATTTAGTAACTGATTCTTCAATAAATTTCATCATCTAAGTTTTCGCCGCTTTACATCACTAAAAATTGACCCACATTGGAGTACGAATGTCTGTAAGCCCGAATTTCTCTATTGATCTATCTGGCCAAGTGGCATTAGTAACTGGCACTACTTCAGGGCTAGGGAAAAGATTTGCAACAGTATTAGCAGCTTGTGGAGCCAAAGTAGCTATCGCTGGCAGAAGAGCCGAACGCTTAGAAGAACTCGCTGCGGAACTGCGCCTAACGGGTGCTGAGATCATGACCGTGCCGTTAGACGTCACCGACACCGATGCTCTATTCGCCGCTGTTGCAGCTGTAGAAGACGAACTCGGAACTATTCAGATTCTGGTGAACAATGCTGGGAAGCCAGATGCAAAATTAGCGTTGAAAATGGACCCAGCGTTTGTAGATGAAATGGTAGCAACAAATCTAACTTCGCTTTTCCACCTGGCAAGCGAAGTCACGCGCCGTCTCATCGCAGCTGAGCTTCCAGGAAGAATAGTTAATATTGCTTCAATGGCTGCGTTCACTGCTGGTATCGGCACTTCTTGGTATGCCATAACTAAAAGTGCTGTCACGCGCATGACTGAAATGTTGGCTCTTGAATTCGCCCGAAATAATGTCAACGTTAACTGCATAGCTCCGGGGGCATTCGAGAGCGAAATGATGGATGGAATGTTGACCCGTATGGGAGACATCACCAAGGGCTTTCCGCGTCATCGACTTGGTACTCCCTCTCAACTCGATAGCACTCTTCTATTCCTCGTCTCCCCTTCTTCAGATTTCGTTACTGGCACAACGATTAAAGTCCACGACGCTCAAGGCGCTGGCTAGGCATGAGCACTTCGATCGGTAGATTGTAGAGAGATGACGAATCTTCAGGCAGCAGCAAAACAATGGCAAACTCAAGGTTGGGTTTTGGTCCACGATCTAGTCCCAGTTGACGATATCGACTTAGCTGTTAACGAGCTTTGGGAGCTTTTCCCTACTCCAGATGAATATCACTCAGGTAGTTCGGCAGCCTCAACACGTTTCGAAACTGATAGCACCGATGACCGTTATCGACCAACCGATAATCGTGCAGCTTTCGAAGAAGCACCCTCAGGTGAACTTAGTTTTCGCGCTCGTCAATTTTTGGGGCTAGTAATGTTTCCGTACTCCTCGATGCTCCTTAATCGACTTCACATTCATCCCAACGTAGTTAGCTTCGCTCAGCTTGCGATGGAAGAAACAGATCTCCGGCTCTATCAGGCAAGAACGTGGGGAAAATATACCGGTGTGACTGATTACGGTCAACCTTTTCACCAAGATCGAAATCACAGTATTGTTCCTGACCGGCTTGAAAAAGGTTGGTGGAACATGGAAGGTTTTCTCTACCTAAGCGATGTCGAGGACGACGTTGGAGCAACTGAAATTTTAGGTGGTGGGCCAACTTTGCCTAAAGGAAAACCTATTTCCGCTTCTGGAAAACGAGGCTCTTTTTTGGCCTATCGGCCCGACATTTGGCATCGAGGAGTCAACCTAACCAAACCAAGGGGGGCTCGATTCATCATGAGTACTTCCTTTAGACACGCTGGACATGAATGGATCGGATTTGATAGCTTCCAGCAACACTCAAATCGAGGGCCTTGGTCTAAATTTGCTGCGAGTTGTTCACCCGAGGAGCTCGCCTTGTTCGGAGCCCCACTTCCAGGTCACCCTTATTGGACTCCGGAGCTTGTTGATGCTTTCGAAGAGCGCTACCGAGGCATAGATGCATCGCCTTGGCGAAAAAACTTGCCTCTATGAGCAAGTTTTCGCTCACCACAGAGAAGCTTAATTAATGAAAGCTGCACAAGAAAGCAGCCGTTATAAAGAGTTCATTGCGTTCACGGCGCTTCTGACAAGCGCCGTCGCGTTATCGATCGATATGCTCTTGCCAGCTTTTTCAGACTTACGTCTGGATTTTTCTCTAGCAGAAGACTCCAACCTGCCAGCCTTAACTATCACTTGCTTGTTCATAGGTATGGCAATCGGCACTCCGATCTACGGGCCGCTTGCCGACACCTTTGGTCGGATACGAATCCTACAAATAGGGATCTTTCTTTTCGCTATCGGGGCAATCGGTTCAACGTTTGCCCCGAATTTCAGTTTTTTGCTCATTTCGCGAGTGATCTGGGGGTTCGGCTGCGCTGCTCCTAGAAGTCTTGCTCAAGCCATGGTTCGTGATCGATTCGAAGGTGATGACATGGCGCGAGTCATGGGCATTATCCAAACCGTGTTCTTTGCTGGACCTGTACTCGCTCCTTTAATCGGCCATCTTCTTCTTCGAATTGGTTCCTGGCGCCTCACTATGGCATTTGGCCTCGCTACAGCGATAGCCATGTGGGCATGGTCATTTCGTATTCCAGAATCTCTACCCGAACACAGAAAAAGGCCCCTAACTTTTAACAGCATACGGACTGGAGCTAACGCAGTCTGTCGTAACCGAACCACGGTTGGCTACAGCTTGACCTTAATGTTTGCTGCGGGAGCGTTCTACAGTTTTCTCAGTAGCTCAGAACTGATCGTGACTCAGGTACTCAGCCGACCCGGTTGGTTTGTCCCTTATTTCAGTGTAACTATGGTGGTGATGGCTGCTGTCGCTTTGCTCGGGAGCAAGTTAGTCGGACGAATAGGCGCTCGCTCCATGGCTCGCCGGGCAATTATTGCTCAGTTTGTTTTCAGCTCAATTTCTCTGATAGTTGCCTTATCAACTTCAGGAGTGCCGCCTGCCATTCTGTGGATGTTCTTAACCTCAGCACAGATTGCTTCAATGGTTCTCATGATGCCAACCATGACCACCTTGAGCCTCGAGCCGATGGGTGACCTTGCAGGCACTGCTACTTCCATTATCGGTTTCTTGTCTCTTGCTGGTGGAGCGTTACTCGGAGCTAGTATCGACCATCAGATCACAAACACCGTCACTCCTTTAAGCATTGGGTATGTTCTCTTTACTGGCATCGGACTTCTCGTCTTAGCGTTCGTAGTACCAAAGGCTCCATAGAAACTTCGTGGTTAATGAATTACGGTTGGAACAAAACGTGGACCTCTAATTTGAGTACCACCCCATGAGACTTCTTTATTCTCGGCAACACTAAAGTTTGGAAATCTCTCTAACCATTCTTCGATTGCCACCACAAGCTCCATACGGGCCAAGTTGGAGCCCAGACAGCGATGAATCCCAATCCCAAAAGCAAAGTGGCGATTTTCCTGGCGGTCAATCACAATGTGATCCGGATCATCAAACATTTCAGGATCACGATTGCTAGCACCGAAGGGCAAAAAAACTTTATCTCCAGCCTTTACGGCTCGCCCTCCAATCTCGGCGTCCTCAGTGACAACACGAGCCATAGTCACCGGAGCATATGCGCGAAGAAACTCCTCAGTCGCAGTCGGTATTAGCGAAGGGTCGACAAGCAAGCGTTCACGATCATCCGAATATTTAGCTAGATGCAACAAACTGGAACTGATAGAACTCCATGTCGTATCCATCCCGGCTAACAAAAGTAGAAAACACGTTCCGATTACGTGCTTGTCACTCAAAGAATCACCATTTGGCAAGACCTCCGCATGAAGTTTACTCACGAGATCCTCTTGTGGCTCCAAACGCCTCGCTCGAGACAAGTCAGTAAAATACTCGAGAGTATTTTTAGTAGCTCGATTCCTGCGATCCCATTGATCGGGGTGTGATTGCAAGATGTCAACAGCCCATTCGGTAAACATCTGCGAATCTTCTTTAGGTAAACCGAGCATTGACCCAATAACGCGTACAGGAATATGCCGCGCATACTCTTCCGCAATGTCCACGACAGAAGTTGGGTCTATCTGGTCAAGTAATTCTCTGGCGATCTCACGAGTTCCATCGGCCATCTCAGCGACAGCTTTAGGGCTAAAAAAAGGCAAAAGCATACGTCTGGCATCAGCATGAAATGGGGGATCAGAAGTAATTGGCGGTGCAACTAGTATTGACGTCCCTTCTGGAGTCGAAGCAACTCCAACATCTCTCGAAGAGAAACTTTTGGTGTCATAAGCAACGGCTGCTATGTCCTCATATTTAGTTGGAAGCCATCCACCTCCATCAGATACCGATCGAGCTACTGGGCACTGCTCTCGGAGCTCTTTCCATATTTCTGGAGCACCTTGAACATAGGCCTGACTGAATAGATCTAAATCATCAAGATTGAAATTTCCATTCATATCAAGCTCCTTTATCTCACCGAACTAGCCCACTGCGTATGCTTCACCTATGTCATTAGCCCACAACGTATCAGAAACTCCCCAAGGCAATCTCAAAGAGATAGCTCCAAACGTGTTCAGCTATATTCAACCAGACGGAACATGGTTCATTAACAACATGGGTCTGATAGTCGGAAAAACCGAATCCATCAGCATCGACACGACATCAACAGAGCGTCGCAACCGCAGCTACATCAACGCCATTGAAGCCCTTACCCCAAACCCAGTTAAGCTGGTCGTAAATACTCACCATCATGCTGACCACACACACGGGAACTTCATGTTTCCAGATGCGACTATTATCGCTCATTCTGAATGCCGTAGAGTCATGGTCGAAACTGGAATCCCAAATTATCGATCAGCTTTCCCTGACGTAGAATGGGGCGAGCTTAAGTTCAGAGCTCCTGATATTACTTTCTCCGGTCTCACTGCTCTGCATCTTGACGATTTAACGATAGAGCTAGCCGGCCTCGGTTATGTGGCTCACACGGAAGGAGACTTGCTCGTATGGATTCCTGGCAGGCGGGTGCTCTTCACTGGAGATCTAATCTTTAACGGAGGCACTCCATTTGCACTCTTTGGTTCAATCGAAGGAACCTTAAGGGCATTAGACGTAATCGAAAATTATGATGCTGAGGTCATCGTTCCGGGCCACGGACCTGCATTTAACAAACAACAAACTAGTGAAGTTCTCGATAGCCAACGAGAATATCTTCGTTTTGTTCAAGCGACTGCACTGCTAGGAGTACGTGAGAACCGAAGCCCACTTGAGCAAGCAATAGCGACTGATCTAGGAATTTTTAGTTCCCTAACCGATTCAGAACGATTAGCTGGCAATCTTCATGTGGCTTACCGAGAGATTTCCGCTTCAGGCTATGTCTGGCAGGGAACTGCGCATGCTATTAGTGACATGATTGTTTATAACAAAGGAGAATTACCTCACTGCGTTGCTTAAAAGATTTTTATACTACTCATCTTTTTTTTCGAGTTCTTCGAGCTCTTCTTTAGTCATGAGCACATCCCTAGCTCTAGAACCAATTGAAGGACCAACTACACCCCGCTGTTCCAGCAAGTCCATTAAACGTCCAGCGCGCGCAAAGCCTACTTTTAATTTTCGCTGGAGCATCGAAGTTGACCCAAGCTGATTCTCAACTACGATTGCCATCGCTTTCACCATGAGCTCGTCATCGCTATCATCGCCAGAAGTTCCTCCCGGAATAGCTTTCTTTACTTCTTCTGAACCCTCAACTCCTTCGACATATGAGACCCCACGTGATTGCCTACGCCAATGCGCAACTATCTGGTGAACTTCAGCTTCGCTGACCCAACAGCCCTGTATCCGCTGAGCTATTCCACTGCTAGCACCAACGAGAAGCATGTCACCTTTACCAATTAAGCGCTCGGCACCTGCTTGGTCTAGGATCACGCGACTATCCGCAAGACTTGAAACAGCGAAAGCCATTCGACTAGGAATATTAGCTTTGATTACTCCCGTAATTACGTTTACTGATGGTCGTTGAGTAGCTATGACCAGGTGGATTCCCACCGCTCTAGCCATTTGGGCTAGCCGAGTAATCGACTCTTCTACATCTCTAGCAGCAACCATCATTAGGTCGTTAAGCTCATCTACAACAACGACGATGAATGGCATTCGTTCGAACTCGCGCTCTTCGTTTAGATCCGACGCAAGGCGCCCTTCGTCATACGCATCGTTATAGCCTGTAATATCTCTGAACCCAATTTCTGAGAGCACGTCGTATCGACGTTCCATTTCTTTAACGGCCCATGAGAGAGCATTGGCAGCTTTCTTAGGGCTAGTCACTACTTGAGTCAGCAAATGAGGCAGTCTGTCATATTGTCCTAGTTCCACTCTCTTCGGATCAATAAGAATCATCTTGACCTCATCAGGAGTAGACCTGACCAGCAAAGAACTAATAATCGAGTTGATACAAGAAGATTTTCCGGCTCCAGTAGCGCCGGCAATTAGAACATGTGGCATCTCAGCAAGGTTCGCCATCACAGCATTTCCGGAAATGTCTTGGCCCAAAGCAACATGAAGCGGATGTTTAACTTCAGCAGCTCTTCGACTTAAAAGTATGTCGCCTAAAGCCACGAGTTGCCGCTCGGAATTGGGCACCTCAATACCGATTGCTGATCGCCCCGGAATGGGGGCGAGAATTCGCACATCTGCTGAAGCCATCGCGTACGCGATATCTTTGTGAAGGCTAGTCACTCTTGAAACTTTGACGCCTTTACCCAACGACAGTTCGTACCTGGTAACCGTGGGGCCTACTTCCATCCCTGTCACGCGCGTTTCGACACCATGGCTTGCTAAAGCAGCCTCAAGGTTTCGCGCCCCAGATTGCAGTAACCGCTCGTCTACTTCATGGTGACTACTTCTCTCCAACAAGCTGAGACTTGGGATCTGCCAAGTCTCACCATCATTGGCAGCCAAGTCGATTGTCATTTGCTCGGGAATTACATCTAACTCTTCGTCAGTAGCTTGCTCAACGTTAGCTTCAAAAGATTCTCGTAAACCGGGTTCGCCGCTATCTACGTCTTCTCGATCCCAATCTGACTGTTCATCTCGTTCAGGCAGCGAAACTGGTATTTCAATTTCTGGTTCCGAAAATGAATCCAACAAAATTTCGCTTCTGCTAGCACCGCTCTCATTGCTAACTTTTCTCTCCCTCGTGGCTACTTCTCCGTCAGATCCTAAGCGCTGCAGATTGGCGGCAACTTTTCGAACGCTTCGAGATAGATACTTAAGTCCGATGCCCGTCCACGACAATATCTGGCGTACTCTAATATCGGCGATAACAAGCAATCCAAAGGCAGTAGCGAAAAGTAGAAGACACCAAGCGCCAGCATCATCAATCAGGCCACGTATCGGTTCTGCAGCGAGTGCACCAACGACTCCACCACTTGCTCGTAAGTCATCAAGACCCGAACCCCAACCAGATGCATCACCAGCTAAGTGAACTAACCCTGATATTGACAAACTCGATAGCAGGGCCCCAAACCCTATCCGCCATGTTCTTTCTGCCTCTTTGTCTCTAAAAATCTCATAGGCACACCATAAAAGGGCTGCAGGCACCACAAATCGGAATACACCTACGAGAACGCTCATTGCGTCTTGCAACAGGCGGCCTACGACCCCAGCTCTGTCTCCAAATAGCGCCAGAACACATATGACCGTTAACGCCACCAAACCTAATCCCGCTAGATCACTGCTTCTGCCTTTGAGCCCAGCCCGCGCTACGGCCTTGAAGCTGAACCCCACACGACTTTTTTTGATCTCTTCGGCTAGCGCTTGAGATTTTTCACTACTTGATGAAGGAGATTCAGTCGAAGTCTTTTTCATGCGAGAAGAGCGAGAGCGAGCCACACCCTCGAGAGTACCGAACTCTGCGTTACATAACGTTGAGGCGAGGCGTGTATCTTCTTAGAACCCACTTGCCGAAAACCTCTTGTGCCTCTCAGTCAACGATGAAAACAGTTGAAAGGATCGGAGGGCGACGTCGAGTACGATCGCCCACAAACCGACCAGTCGTTCTTCTTAGCAGCCTTTCCAAATCGCTTAAGGCTACGCCACTGCCAAGAGCTCGTTC
>Ga0315320_10005296_pt1 | contig 10580 bp, 8 predicted proteins | sample M140m21515metaG_FD_203458 | JGI IMG/M metagenome (GOLD analysis project Ga0315320, IMG submission 203458) | Ammonia-oxidizing marine archaeal communities from Monterey Bay, California, United States - M1 40m 21515 | ecosystem: Environmental > Aquatic > Marine > Coastal | place: USA: California...
GCGCCCGCGTCGACGACCGCTTCGACGGCGGCGCGCGGCACCGCGCTCGGCGCCGTCGCGAGCGCGGCGAACCGCTCCATCGACGCCGCGTCGCGCGTGCGCGCGTCGAGGATGGCGTCGTACGCGCGCCGCGCGTCCGCGCGCGACATCGCGCGCGTCGTCGAGTCGCGTTCAGGCGCGCGCGCCGTTCCCGCGAAAACGATTGACATTAACGCGCGATCGCGAATCGCGCGCGCGATCGCGTCGGCACACGCGCGCGCTGTACACGCGACGACGGTGAACGCGAGCGAAGCGCGAGGCGAACGACGCGACGGCGGCGATGGACGAGGACGAGGCGTACGACTTCGACGAGCGCAGGCGCGTGCTTTTGGAATCGGACGCGACGGATGCGCTGATCGCGGGGAAACCGGGACGGGAGACGGAGGTGTTCGTGAAGGGAATCGCGGCGGAGGCGAGCGAGAGCGACGTGCACGCGGCGCTGCGGAAGTGCGGGGCGGAGAGCGGGGCGACGGGGTTCGAATTGGTGACGGATAGGACGACGGGGAAGCATCGCGGGTACGCGTTCGCGAGGTACGACTCGAGGGAGAGCGCGGCGAACGCGGTGGCGGCGATCGCGAAGGCGGAGTGCGAGGTGAAGAAGATGAAGATTACGGCGAGCGTGAAACCGAGCAAGTATCGGGTGATGGTGACCGGGCTGCGAAAGGACGCGACGCGAGAGGAGATCGTGGAGGCGTTGCGCTCGCGAGGCGCGGGTTTGGAGTTTTTCGCGCTCTCGCGACCGCGATCGGCGAAGAAGAACGCCGAGAACGCGGTCGTTGAAAGTGGAGATCACAACGGCGGCCGGGGTTGGGCTTCGTTTTACAACGAGGCGTGCGCGGAACGCTTTATGAAGAACATGGCGGCGAACCGCGAAGAAAAGTTGCCCGTGGCGGACGACAAGGACAAGAGAGGTCTTGTGTGCGAATTTGTCGGACCAAGACCGCAGAAGAAAGAAATCGAAATCAAGACGTTGCACGTCACCGAGATGAACGAAGCGAACGCCACAGATCAGGGCTTGCGCGAGGCTTTCGAGCGTTACGGTACAATTCTCGGCACGCAGATTATGGAAAAAGATCGCACGAGAGGCTGGGTGTTTTACGATTCCGCCGAGAGCGTCGAAAAAGCTCTCGCGGAGTGCGAACCGGTTGAAGGCGCGGCCGAAGGTGACAAGGGTGGTGCCTTCATCTCCAGCGTCGACGGCTCCACCATCAAGGTGATGTCGTCGCGCAAATCGTACCGCTCGGACGCCGGCAATCGAGGTCGAGAGCCAAACTCGGGCCGCGGCGGTCCTTCTCGCGGCGGTGGTCGGGACGATTGGTCTAAATACAGAAGTGGCGACTCCAAGTACGGCGGCGGTCTCGCCCCGCGCGGCTCTTGGTCTGGCGCCAGACAAGTGAACGCAACGCCAGTCATCCTTCCCACCGGCCAAGTTGCCTACGCCATCGGCGGCGGCGGCGGCCGTGGACGAGACAACCGACGCAATGGCCGAGGTCGCGATAACAGACACCGTCCTTACTAAATAATTTGACGCGCTGCGCTACAAGCTACTTTGACTACACCTAGTTAATGTTGTGTTGATACATAATACCGATTTACGATGATTCATCCACCCTCTCCTCCTCGGTTTTTTTCTCGTACGACGCGAACACCGTCCCGTTCGCGCGCGTCATGCACGCGTCGAATTCATTCATGAAGATCTCTTCGCACGTCGACTTCACGAGCTCTTGATCTTCGTCTGGTAATTCCTTGAACAAGGCGTCCGCGGATGCGAGCAAGATTTGCTTTTCGCGCATGCGCAGCAACACGGCGAAGCGCTTTCGCTTTCCTGGAAGCGGCTCATCGTTCGATTCGTCATCGACACGTGCGACGTATTCGTTGTCTTCCGCGAGAGTCGTCGTATACGACTCTAAAAAGCTCGCCAAAGATTTGAGGAGTACGGCTTTCGTGCGCGCGTCGTTCTTGGCGCTCACCGAGGCGCCACTGACGGCGAGCGTCAACGACGTCGCGTCGCTCATTTCTGCCTCGTCCATAGTTATGACTCGCGTCGCCGCGAGCAAGTCGTAATCAATACTTCGCGGTTTCCATTCGAAGTTTCTCTTCTTCGGATCGAGACCGTGCAGACGTAAGAGCTCCTCTTTGGCGTCTCGAAGGGAGTCGTGATCGCTCACGCGCACCGTCGCCTCGACGCACTCGGCGGGATTCGTTTCCGGAATGAAACCGTATTGTAACAAAAAGTACTGCGACGGCTTGGTGTCGTAGTTGAACCTTAATTCCGTGTGCTCCCGAAACGCGCTCGCCGCGTACACCTTGACCGCGTTCGAGCGCGCGTCCCACTCCGGGCGCAACTTACCCCCTGGCGCGTGGTTCGCCATGTCCAACAACGGTACCAGCACGCGAATCGTCGGCGCCTCGGCGCTTTCGGTGGATAAATCGATCGCGCGCGACCAAATAATAAACCGCGCCCACGTAAACTTGTCAAACGTGTAATGCGCCGCGCGCTCGCCCCCGAAGACGTCTGGAAATTTTTCCCCAAGCGTCGGCACGTCGAGCGCGTCGTATTCCATCCTCCACTGCGCCTTGATCGCTCGCGTGAACACCACGACGTTCGATCCGCTCAGCTCGCTCAACTCGTCCTCGTTCCACCCCACCGTGCTGTCCACGTCTCTCGGCAGCAACCGCAACCACGGCCAATACGCGCTCTTCGATCCCGCATCGAACGCCTCCCGCAGCACGTGCGCCGCCAATATCGCGTCCCCGCTCGCCCCGATCGCCCCGATCGCGCGCCACAGCCGCGCGTCCATCCTCGCGCTCGCCGCGCACAGGCACTTCTCCAGCGGCACCTCCGCCAGGAGCTCCCCCGCGCTCACGTTCCTCGTCGTCGCCACGCCTCGACCCGCGCCTCGCGCCTCCGCGACGATTCGAATCGATTCCGACACGCGCGCGGCCGTCGTCGCGTCTTCCTCTCGCGCCGCCGCGTCCCAGCGTCGCGTCGGCGTCCGCGCCCAGCGCTCGAGCGCGAGCGCTCGTCCTCGCGCGTCGGCTTTCGCGTCGCTCGCGCGCGCGCCGCGCGTCGCGAGAACGACGCACGCGAGAAAGAGCGCTCGCACGCGCGCGCGCGCGTCGCGCGCGCGCGGCATCGCGCCGCGCCGCGACGGCGTCGCGGTCCGCGGTCGCGATCGCGCGGCGTCTCAATCGTGGTGCGTCTCACACACGGACACTCAGCCGCGCGCGTATTCGAATCCCCCGTATTCGAGCGCGCGCGAAGGCCATCGAACGCGAACGCGGACCATCCATCGCGACGGATCGCGCGCGCGGATTGGCGCGCGCCGCGCGCGGACGCGCGCGCGTCTTCACACGCCCGCGCCTCGCACGAGCCGCGCGCACCCGTCGACGACGACGGACCCGTGAACGCGTAAATTCTCGCGCGCGAACGCCCGACGAACGCGATGTTCTCCCTCACGACGGCTCGACACGCCATCGCGAACCGCGCGACGATCGTCGACGCGCGATCGACGACGCGCGCGCCGCGCGCGCGCGTCGCCGCGCGCGCGGCGAACGCGGACCGCGAGCTGTGGTACCCGGGAGCGGTGGCGCCGAAATATCTCGATGGGACGATGGCCGGCGATTACGGTGCGCGACGCGAGCGACGCGCGAGGACGCGCGCGATGGCGGGCGATGGGAGATACGATACGGTCGGATACGGCTGGGATGGCGATTCGAAGGCGCGGACGCGCGGGGCGGCCGCGCGGGGAGACGCGCCTACGCGAGCGGAAGAGGGCGGGACGCGGGACGAATGGAGGCGCGCGTGGATGTGTGACTGACGGATGCGGTGCGCGCGCAGGCTTTGACCCGTTGCGACTCGGGGCGAACCCGGAGACGCTGCCGTACTTGCAAGAGGCGGAGCTCATGAACGGGCGCTGGGCCATGGCGGCGACGGCGGGTATTTTGTTCACCGACGCGGTTGGTTTGCCGAAGTGGTGGGAAGCCGGTGCCGTGGATTACGGTATGGACTTCCAACAGCTCGTCGGGTTCCAAGTCGTGGCGATGAGCATTCTCGAGGCGGCGCGCACGCGCGGTTTCATGAAGTCGGGCGAATCCGGCGTGTTGAACGCGTTCCCGTTCGACCCGGCTGGACTCGATGCTCCGGACAAGCGCGTGAAGGAAGTGAAGAACGCGCGCCTCGCGATGGTTGCGTTCCTCGGTATGGTTTCCCAATACGCCGTCACCGGTCTCTCCCCGTTGGAGGGCTTGGAGGCGCACATGGCCAACCCGCAAGCCGTCAACTTGTTCACGAGCTCCGTCGGCGGCGAAGCCGTCGCCTTCATCGCCTTCTTGTCCACCGCCCCGACGTTCTTGCTCGCGCAAAAGACGCTCGGTGACGGCAGCGACGAGGAGTTCCGTCCGATCCCGTGGTAATCACTTACGGTTTAGCGTTGTAATTTTCGACGGCAAGGTCGTTATATAAAATTTGAGCGACGAACGCGCCGCGCGAGCGCCGTCGACGTCGCCCATCATCGCCCCGCGGTCGGTCTTCGACTCGCACGAGAGAACTACGTTAGTTTTTATTCGCGCGAGAGAACTACGTTAGTTTTTATTACATGATGATGATATATTGATTCATCTTCCAGACGACGACGACGAGCGAAGCGCGTGGACGAACCGAAGAAGTCAAACGCGCGCGACTGGCCGATTTCTTCGACCGAGTTTTCCGCGCGCGTCGTCACCGTTCGTTTCATCCCGCGCGCCCATCGCATCGCTAACCACGACGAGCATCGCATCTCATCGTTCCATACGATGACACTACTTCCCCTGAATCGCGCGAATCCCTTCGAATATCGTATCGACCCTCGGCAATTTCCCGCTCTGCAACTTTGAAGACACGAGCTCGCCGTCGTAAAACACCTCAAACGCCCCGGTGTTCAACACGTTCGCGCTCACGATGTTGAACACCCAAAAAGTCATGATGGCGGTTTGAAACTTATTCTCGCTCATCGACTTCAACCACGCCGGGACGACCGCGCTCTCGCCGAAGACGCGCGTCGCCGCCCGCTCGCCGAAAAACGTAGCCGTCCAGAGCGCGATTTGCACCCACGAGAACGCTCGACCGAGCGCCACCGCCGTCGCGCTCGGCGGCCAGTGCCCACCGGTCGTGGCCATCCCGAATTCATTTTCGATCGCGCGCGCGAGCTGGTTGAACCCGCCGCGGTAAGATCACGAGGTGCAAAACCCGACGACGACTTTCCCGGCGCCTCGGGACATCGCGCGAAACGTCTCGGACGGCGCCGTCTCCGTCGCCGTGGACGCGTACGCGCCGTAGATATCGCTCGCGACGATCGCCAGAACGATTCCGGACGCCGCGACGAGCGCGCGGGACGTCGAGGACGGCATCGCGGTCGTCGCGCGCGGCGAACACTGCGGTCGGGCGTCCCGAACGTTCGGCTGGACGGGACACCCGGCGACGCTTATCCGCGAACGACGACGCGCGCGCGTCGCTCGAGCGCGCGTCGCGCCGACCGCGCGTCGCGAAAGCATGCCTCACGCGCGCGATGTCAATCCCGAGAGCGCGGCGGCGGCGACGGCGTGGCGAAGACACGCGGAAGACGCGCATCGATTGAGCGCGACTGAAACCTTGGCGCGGTTGGGCGTCCTCGATCTCGCGCACGGGCTCGATCGCGCGGACGTGCAGCGACGGAGAGATGCGTGCGGGGCGAACGCGCTGCCGGCGCAGCGGGAGACGTCGTTCGCGTCGTTGGTGATTAAGCAATTCGACGACACGATGGTGAAGGTGCTGTTGCTCGCGGCGTTCGTGTCGTTGGCGCTCGCGCTGTGGGACGGTGAGGGTGGCTCGGAGGCGTTCCTGGAACCGGGAGTGATCGTGGCGATATTAATCGCGAACGCCGCGGTGGGAGTGGCGACGGAGAAGAACGCGGAGCGCGCGATTGAGGAATTGAAAAAGTACGAGGCGGACGTCGCCACGTGCACGCGCGACGGCGAGAAACGCAAGGTGAACGCGGAGGCGCTCGTGCCCGGAGACATCGTGGAGATTGCGACGGGAGAAAAGGTGCCCGCGGATTGCCGATTGGTTAAGATTCACTCCAACGTCCTGCGGTGCGATCAGGCGCTGTTGACGGGGGAGAGCGGAAGCGTGGCGAAGACGGAACGGGCGGTGGAACATCTCGGCGAGTGCGTGCTGCAAGACAAGACGTGCATGGTGTACAGTGGGACCACGGTGACCGTGGGTAAGGCTACGTGCGTGGTGGTCGGTACGGGTAGTAACACAGCCATGGGGAAGATTCAACACACGCTCGAGCAGACGGAGGAGGAATTGACGCCGCTGAAGAAGAAATTGGACGAATTCGGGAACTTGCTCGGGAAAATCATCGCGGTAATTTGTATTTTAGTGTGGGTGGTGAACATTGGACACTTTGCCGACAAGGCGCACGGAGGATTGCTGCGAGGTGCGGTTTATTACTTTAAGATTGCCGTCGCGCTTGCCGTGGCCGCGATTCCCGAAGGCTTACCCGCCGTCGTCACCACGTGTCTCGCCCTCGGCACGCGTCGCATGGCGAAAAAGAACGCTCTCGTGCGAACGCTTCCTAGCGTGGAGACCTTGGGGTGCACTTCGGTTATTTGTAGCGATAAAACGGGTACGCTGACGTGCAACGTCATGACTGTGATGCGCATGTGCGTCATCGAAAATTCGAGCACCGCAGAAGTTACCAACTACGGTATTCGCGGCGAGGCTTACGCACAGAATGGGGAAATTTTAGACTCTCGCGGCTTGGTCGTGCACGAACCAGCCGACGCCGCGGCGGTGGCTTATGTTGCCATGTGCTGTTCGATGTGCAACGATTCCACGCTGAATTTCGACAAGGAAAAGGGATCTTTTGAGAAGATTGGAGAAGCGACAGAGATTGCTCTTCGCGTGCTCACGGAAAAGATTGGACTACCTTCGGATTCCGGAATACTCGGGCGAGCTCAGAGCGACCAGGACATGCATAGCACACAATATTGGGATTCGGAATTTACAAAGCTCGCGACGGCGGAGTTTACGAGCGAACGCAAGCGCATGTCAACGCTATGCTCTCGAAATGATGAATCCATTCTATTCGTCAAAGGTGCACCGGAGAGTGTTCTGTCACTTTGCACGTCGGTTATGTCTAATCGCAACGGCCGAGCGGAAAGAATGACGGATCAAGTTCGCGAACAAGTGGCGGAGCAAATGCGAGGCTACGCCAATGACGCCCTACGCGTGTTGGCGCTCGCGATGCGCCCCATGGGTCGAGGCGTCACGACGTGCTCTGAGGCGGACGAAAACAATCTCACATTCATTGGTCTTGTTGGAATGATTGATCCACCGCGCCCGGAGGTGCGTTATTCGTTACAAACGTGCAAAGACGCGGGTATTCGCGTCATCATGGTCACCGGCGACAACCAACAAACCGCAGAAGCCATCGCATCGCAGATTGGCTTGAGCAACTCGATCGATCCTTTGACGGGTGGTTCAACTCAAAATAGTTTCAAGGGAAAATCTTTCACCGGTGTGGAGTTTGAGGCGATGACGATCGAGCAGCGCGAAGAAGCGGCGCGGACGATGTGCGTCTTTTCTCGCGTCGAGCCCGCGCAAAAGAGCAAGCTCGTCGAGATTTTGAAGCGGCAGGACAACATCGTCGCGATGACGGGCGATGGTGTGAATGATGCTCCGGCACTCAAATGCGCGGACATCGGGATTGCCATGGGAAGCGGTACCGCGGTTGCCAAAGGCGCCGCCGATATGGTGCTCGCAGACGATAACTTTAGCACCATCGTCGAAGCCGTCGCGGAGGGTCGCGCAATCTACAACAATACGAAGCAATTTATTCGCTACATGGTGAGCTCAAATATCGGCGAAGTGGTGTGTATTTTTATCGCCGCCGCCCTTGGGTTCCCGGAGACGCTCGTTCCGGTGCAACTTTTGTGGGTTAATCTCGTCACCGACGGATTACCCGCCACCGCGCTTGGTTTCAACCGCGCGGATGGTGACATCATGCGTCAACGACCTCGGAGTCCGCGTGAGCAGATCGTTGATCGATGGTTACTGATTCGGTACCTCATTATCGGCGTTTACGTCGGCATAGCGACCGTTGGGTCGTTCGGATGGTGGTTTATGTCGTACCCCGGCGGCCCGCAAATGACGTGGGCAGAGCTCACGAGCGCCTCGCGATGCATCGGAGACGCGTGTGAATCCTTCAAAGATCGTCGACCGAGCACGATGGCGATGTCGACCCTAGTATTGATCGAAATGTTCAACGCGTTGAACTCACTGAGCGAGAACAAATCGTTATTCTCCCACCCGCCGACGACGAATGTCTGGTTGCTCGTCTCCATCGTCATCAGCATGTGGCTCCATTTCATCATCATGTACGTCCCATCCTTCGCGAAGACGTTCACCATCACCGCGCTCAACTACGAAGAGTGGCGCGCGGTGTTTTGGTTCTCCATTCCCGTCATCTTCATCGACGAGGTTTTGAAATACGTCACGCGCGCGCACCGCGCCTCCATCAACCTATGGCTCAAGCGCGGTCGAGGCGACATCCTCCCGCGTTCTCGCGCCGCCAAAGGATTTTGAATCCCGAATGATTTTGAATCTCAGCGATCGTTCATAATAGTCAGATTCATTCCACGCGCATCCCGCGTCGAATCGCGCGTTCCCTCGTCGTCTCGTCCTCCGTCTCCCTCCTCCGCCGGCGCGCCCGAAAAATCGCATCTTTGTCCTCAAACTTTTTCACGACGACGACTCACTTTCGCACCGCGCCGCCGCACACGCCGCCGCGCGCGCGCCATGACGCGCGCGCGTCGCGCCCCGAACGACGCCGACGACGCGCCGTCGACGTCGGCGTCGTCGCCCGTCGTCGCGCGTCGGAAGCACTGCGTCTTGATGCTGAGCGACTTTTTCCTGCCGTCGATCGGCGGCGTCGAGCTCCACATCTACGCCCTCGCCGCGAGATTGCGCGCGCGCGGACACAAGGTGGTGGTGTACACGCACGCGCATCCCGGACGCGTGGGCGTGCGGTGGATCACGCGCGGGATCAAGGTGTATCACGTGCCGAGGGTGGTCATGTACGACAACTGTACGTTTCCAAATTTTCTCGGCGGGTTCAAGTTATTTAGAAAGGTGCGACGACGACGACGACGACGACGACGACGGCGACGCGCGCGCGCGAAGTTTCTTTCGTTTCGTTCGCTCGTTCGTTTCGTTCGCGTCGACTGACGCGCGAATTCTGATTCGAATTAGACGTGCGTTCGCGAAGGCGTGACGCTGGTGCACGCGCACCAAGGGTGCACGATGTCGCACGAGGGCATACTGTACGCGCGAACGATGGGAATGAAGTGCGTGTTCACCGATCACTCGTTGTTTGGTTTCGCGGACGTCGGGGCGATTCACACGAACAAGTTATTGGACATGACGTTGGCGGACACGCAGCACGCGATTTGCGTCAGTCACACGGCGAAGGAGAATACGGTTTTGCGGAGCGGGTACTTGCTCGGGGGCGAGCCAGGTTTGGCGCCGGAGCGCGTGAGCGTCATCCCGAACGCCGTGGACTCCGTGAGATTCACGCCGGATGTGACGAAGCGGAAGAAAGGACGCAGGACGGTGGTGGTGACGTCGAGATTGATGTATCGCAAGGGCGTGCATCTGTTGGCGGGGGTGATTCCGCTCGCGTGCGCCGAGCACGACGATTTAGATTTCCTAATCGCGGGCGATGGATCGATGCGGAAGCATTTGGAGAAGGCGATCGAAGATGCGGGTTTGACCGAGCGCGTCACCATTCTCGGGAGCGTGTCGCACGACAAGGTCCCAGAAGTGCTTCGTCGAGGCGACGTGTTCCTCAACGCCTCGCTCACGGAGTCGTTTTGCATCGCCATCCTCGAAGCGGCGTCGTGCGGATGTCTCGTCGTCGCCACCGCGGTGGGAGGCGTTCCAGAGGTATTACCAGAAGATATCATGTTCTTAGCGAAGCCGGACGTGCAGTCCATCCTGGACGCTCTCGACGAGTGTCTCGAAGCGCTCCCGCGCGCCGATCCGTGGCGGATTCACGAGCGCGTCGAGGCGTTGTACAACTGGGACGACGTCGCCCATCGCGTCGAGCTCGCGTACGACCGCGCGTACGACACGTGGGACACGTTCATGGGGCGTCTTTACAGGCTGTACCGCCGCGGCGTCGTGTTCGGAAAGATGTTGTGGTGCGTCGCGGCGGTGACGTACCTGTGGTGGCGCGCTCTCGAGTTTTTCGAACCCGCGGCGAGCATCGAGCCCGCGCTCGCGCTCGACGACGAGCGCTTCGACGACGAGCGCTTCGACGACGAGCGCGCGCTCGCGCGCGAGGAGTAACGAACGATTCATCCTCCCTCTCCTAGATCTAGCTAGTCCATCCATCCATCCATCATTAAAACCCCCGTCCCCGCCGAATCTACGATTTTTTCAATCCATCCCCTAACCGTCTTCGAAGCACCGCCGCGCCGTCGCCATCACCACCCGCGCCATCTCTCCCGAGCACCGC
>Ga0315320_10005300_pt1 | contig 10578 bp, 10 predicted proteins | sample M140m21515metaG_FD_203458 | JGI IMG/M metagenome (GOLD analysis project Ga0315320, IMG submission 203458) | Ammonia-oxidizing marine archaeal communities from Monterey Bay, California, United States - M1 40m 21515 | ecosystem: Environmental > Aquatic > Marine > Coastal | place: USA: California...
ATCTTAAAGATACAAATACCTCATTGTCTTCCTCTGCGGGGTGCTTAATTGATGATTCTGCATCTGCTACCTTAATTTCTTTGACATTTTTAACTTTTGATTTAGGTATTTGAGCTTTTTCTATTATTTTATTTTTTTTTTCAGATTCAGAAGAATGTAAAAAATCCGTCATATTTTGCTTTAAAGGATTAAAGGCTATCATCCTTAAGAGACATATTTCTAAAGCCTCTTTAGGATTTGGATGAACATGAAACATTGAGTATGCATTTACAGCTATTTCATAGATTAGCTGACAAAACTCTGGATCAATGATTGAAGCAAGTTTTTTAATTTCGTCTATATCGCTATCTCCAAGAACTTGTTCCAATGAAACTTTGTGAAGAATAGAGATTATGCTTTGCAAAATGTGATCATATTCTGGATTAAGCTCAGCAACTGAATCTAAATATTTAAATGCATTTAAGCCATCACCATTAATAACTGAATGCATCATGCTGTACAAATATGAATGATCAATAGTGCCAAGTAAAGATTTAACTTCATCTAGATTTATGGAGCCTGCACCATGAGCAATGGCCTGATCAAGCAATGTCAATGCATCTCTAACTGAACCATTTGCGCTTTCAGCTATTAAGCCTAGAGCATCCACTTCATTTGGAACATTTTCATCTTTTACTATAGATAATAAATGATTTTGTAGAATATTTTGAGGAACTATTTTCAAGTTTAACTGTAAGCATCTGGATAGCACTGTTTTTGGAATTCTATCTGGATCAGTCGTAGCAAAAATAAAAACTACATGCTCAGGCGGCTCCTCTAATGTCTTAAGCAATGCATTAAAACTAGCTTTTGAAAGCATATGAACTTCATCTATTAAATAAATTTTATATAAGCCATTTGAAGGTTTGTATTGGACATTTTCTATAAGCTCTCTCATGTCATCTACGCCAGTTCGTGATGCAGCATCTATCTCAAGAAACTCTAGATGCCTTCCAGCTTTAATTTCCTCGCACGCAGAACATTCATCACATGGATTAGTAACGGGACCATCAGCTGACTGGCAGTTTAAGCACTTAGCAAGAATTCGAGCTATTGTAGTTTTTCCTACACCTCGAGTTCCAGCTAATAAGTATGCTTGATGGATTCTGTCTTGGGAAATGCTATTGCTTAATGCTTGAACGACATGGTCTTGTCCAACAACTTCTTTAAAGTTAGTTGGGCGATATTTTCGGGCTAAAACCTGATAAGACATAGCGATAAATCATAACATGTCCTGTCGCATAACTGATTCAATTTCTTTAAAAGTAAAACCTCTATTTTGCAAAAATGTTTTTTGTTTCATTGATTCTTTAAAATCAGATGCAGGACCGTTTTTATATTTTTTTTTAAAAACACTTAATGCTGATTCGGTCCAGCCGCCCTCTTCAGCAATTGCTCCAGATGCAATATATTCTTTAACACCCTTTATGCTCAACTCATAACTAATCCTTTTAGGGCCAAAACCTTTCTTTTTTCTTGCAGATGTATACATTTCAGCAAACCTTGAATCGTTAATCAGATTGTTTGATATTAACTTTTCAATTACAGATTCTACAACCTCATCTGCATCAAATTTTCTTGTCAGTTTATTCAAAACTTCTTTAACTGAATGCTCTCTTCTGGAAATAATATCAAGAGCTTTGTTGTAAATGTCTGAATGAAGATTGTCACTCATAGTATTATTGGATTACAAACAGTTATAGCAGTTAATTGAGTTAGTAAGTTATTATCTGGGTAAAACTCTAGACTTGCCTCCAGACATAACAATTTTTACAGCCTGGCCTGCTTGAAAGTTGAAGTCAGCAGCTTCTTGAATAATTGATATATATCTTCCAGAATCTTTAAGAATTAAAAGTTCTACGCCTTCCATTTTAGTAACTGAGCTTCCAATTTCTGCTCCAACTTTTGAACCAATTAAAGATCCCAAAATAGCGCCAACTCCAGATTCAATCTCTTCATCACTATTAGATTTACCAACAGCACCGCCAATTACTCCGCCTGCAAGAGCTCCTAATTCTCTATCTCCCTCAATAGTTACTTTAGTAACATCCTCAATAACTCCAAAAACAACTGATTGAGCTTTCTGAGCAGTTGATCTATCAACAATATCTGGTCGCAAGGATGATGTTGAGCAACTGCTAATAATACATATCGCTATAACTAAAGTTAAAACATTGTTTTTCATACTTCTTTTTCCTCTACTGTATATTTTTTAAGTAAGTCTTCAGTAATAACATAATATTTTCTACCCTTAGAGTTCCCACTTAGAAGCTTCACCTTAAATATATTATTTTGATATAAACCTTCTATTATTTCTATTTGATAGCCTCTTCTTAACTTAACAAGATTTCTAGTGTCTATTATAGAAAACTGATTCCAGTCTCCAAACTTTCTACTTCTATAAGTCTCATAAGCACTATTTGGCATTAAATACAGCACTTCCCCGCCAACTGACATAGTGTTTCCAGATCTAGAACTTAAGGTCCATATTTCTCCTATATTAACTAATTCTTTCTCAGATTCTTCTGAAAAATTTGGAATTGCAAAAAATATAAGGGCTGTTAAAAATAAATGTTTCATATACTTATAGACTAACATATCTTTAATAAGTTCCTTTTAAAAACTAAAACTTATATACATTTTTTTATATAAATCAGGGTTGAAATCTTTAATAAATACCACATATAAGACTTGTAGATGCCATTTGGGTCTACGTATATAAATATAAAGCATGCCTTAGGGGTGCAACAAGAAGTCGCTTAAAAGGAGGACTAACTATGATACTTAAATTAACAGATCCGTTTTTCACAAACCGTGCATTAGGTTTTGAACCACTATTTGATAGGTTGCAAAGGATTTCAGACTCTACTGAAAGATCAACAAACTATCCACCATACAATATCCATAGGGATGGTAATGATATAACTATTGAAGTAGCTGTTGCTGGACTTTCTAAAGAAGATCTAATAATTGAATTAGTAGATGGAACCTTATCAGTAAGCTACGAAGGACCTAGGTCTGAAGTGGTGAATGATAATAGTGAGATTGTTTATCAAGGAATAGCTCAAAGAGCTTTCAAGCAGCAATTTACATTAGCTGAAAATATAACTGTAAATGGTGCTGATCTTGTAAATGGTTTACTTACCATAAATCTAGAAAAAATTATTCCTGATGAGAAGAAGCCAAGAACTATTGAAATAAAAACACCAAAGAAAATTCTTGGTAAGAAATAATTTCAACTTAAAAATTACTACGGGGTGTCTATGCACCCCTTTTTTTATAGACTCAGGTAACATGTATTTATGAAATTAAAGAGCCTACTTATTTCGAGTTTCTTATGGAGCAGCATTATTCTTGCAGCACCAGTAGATACCGGTCATGCTGAAGTTTCAATCATTAAGAGCGAGCAATCTGATAATTCTAGGATAGTTAATCTTGGTATTAAGATGGATATGAAAGCTGGTTGGCATACCTATTGGATAAATCCGGGTGATTCTGGAGGTGTTATTGATATTGAGTGGGCTTTGCCAGATGGCAATGAAACTAGTGATGTGTCCTACCCTTCACCTCATAAAATTCCTTATCCACCATTAATGACATTCGGCTATGAAGATTATGTAATCTTTCCCCTAACCTTGTCTCTAGATGATCCAAATCAAGATATACCGATATCTGCAAAAATTGATTTTTTAATTTGTGCGGATGTATGTATACCTGAAACAGCTTTAATTCAGACCTCTCTTAATTCAATTAAGAATGATATTGAACTTAATACATGGATTAATAAAGTACCCTCAGTCCTTTTACCAAACATAGCTTCTGTTAATGACAACAATCTGGAATTGAGATTCTCTTTTAATGAAGTGATTGAAAATATTTATTTTTTTCCGGAGCAGGAAAATATTTTTATTTACAATTTAAATCAAGAGCTTATAAAAGAGCAAAATAATTGGCTTTTAAAAATCCCTCTTATTAGTGACAGTCCTTCTAATCTTGACGGTATATTAATCATAAATAATCAATCATTCGTAATTAAATCTCAGTTAGAAGAATCATCCTCTTCTGCTATGGACTCTATTTCAATTTGGCAAGCCTTAATTTTTGCTTTTATAGGTGGGTTAATTCTAAATATTATGCCCTGTGTTTTTCCAATCATCTCCTTAAAAGCTCTTAGTTTTGTCTCTATGGGAGGCGGTTCGACTAGAAAAGTTAGGTTACATGCTCTGAATTTTTGTCTTGGTGTAATAATCTCATTCTTGGCAATTGCGTTAGCTATTCTTCTACTTCAAAAAGGTGGCACTATGGTTGGCTGGGGATTCCAGCTCCAGTCGCCTGTAATAGTGGCTTTCCTCGCTGTCTTGATGTTTGTTATAGGTCTTGTGTTGTTAACGGATATAAATATTGGCACTTCATTAACAAGACTTGGTTCTGTAGGAAATAATGACTCTTCCTACCTAGGATCATTTATGACTGGAGTTTTGGCTGTAATAGTAGCGTCCCCTTGCACCGCACCATTTATGGGTGCAGCAATAGGGTATGCCTTAATTCAGCCATCAGCTATCACCGTTCCAATATTTTTATCTTTAGGGGTAGGATTTTCATTACCCTATTTGCTCCTAGCATTGTTCCCTAGTCTGATAACTAGAATGCCTAGGCCAGGCGAATGGATGAATACTTTAAAAGAATTTTTTGCCTTCCCAATGTTTGCTACTTCTCTATGGCTTTTATGGGTATTTAGTTTTCAAACTACAACAGATAGTTTGATATCTCTTTTAATTACTATTTTATTAGTTTCAACAATCTTCTGGATTATTACAAAAAGTAAATCTAAAACTATAAGAATTTTAAGTATAGTAACTGTTTTGATTATTATTTCGATTCAGCTAAGCTCTATTAATACTTCTCGAGTAAACGCTAATACAAATAAACCTATCTCAACTACTAGTTCGGAAGCATGGAATATTAATATTGAAAATGAATTAAAAAAATTAGACCAAGCATATTTAATTAACTTTACAGCTGCATGGTGCATTACCTGCCAAGCAAATGATAAGTTGGCTCTTTCCAAGCCAGCTGTTAAGGCTTATTTAGAAGAAAATGATATTAAATACATCAAAGCTGACTGGACAAATCGTGATAATGATATTCTAAAAATTCTTACTGAATATGGAAGAACTGGTGTGCCTTTATATTTATATTGGAAGCCTGGGTTAGATCAAACATTAATACTTCCTGCAGTTTTAACAGAAGAACTCCTCCTGAATTCACTTTAAGAAGGACTTATTTATATATAAATAAAGTGGCATTTTTTATCTGCATAAATTAACATATTCCAACTAAATTAATACTTTCAGAGGTTATTAGTTATGGGAACTGCACCATTTGTTTTATTTGGAACCATCCATGTATTTTCTCTTGCACTTATTTTTGCAATAGTAATTGGTCTACCTTATATGGTTAATCGATCCAGTGACGGAAATAAAGACATAGTTACAAAAGTTATAGCCTTTCTCCTTCTAGCTCATGCTGTTGCAAGTCCTTATAAAGATTTATTTATTTTAGAAAATCCCTATCACTGGAAAGAGGTATTGCCATTTCATATGTGTGATTTTTCAGAAATTATTCTTGCTTGGTTCTTATTAGGAGGCCCAAAAATTCTTTTTAATTTAGCCTACTTCTGGGGTATAGCTGGAGCAACGATGGCACTTCTTACACCAGATGTAACAGTTGGTGGTGACTTAGATTATATATTTTTCTTTGCTGGTCATGGAATGATAGTTATTGCTGTTTTTTATGCCATTCTTACTCTTGGCAACCTTCCGACATTAAAAGATGCCCACCAAGTTATCTTAATCACAGTTTTTATACTTCTTCCAATCATATATGTAATAAATCTAATACTAGGTGATTTTGAACCATATGGAATAGATCCAGGTGGAGTCACTAATTATTGGTATCTGATGGCTAAACCAGATGGAGATAGTCTTTTAAATTTCTTCCCAGATCCGCCATATCACATACTACCTTCATTAGTTATTACGGTATGTGTTTTTTATTTAGTGTATCTCCCAATTGGGATAAAAAATAAATTAAATAGCAAATAGTGAATGTCACAAGTTAATCTTGATGACATTGAGCAGGCTTATTTAAGAATTAAAAGCTACTTAGGTGATACTAATATAGTCTCAAGTCACATCTTAGATACAGCATTAAATGCTGAAATTTATTTAAAGCCCGAACAACTTCAAAGAACTGGCTCTTTTAAGTTTAGAGGAGCTATGGCTGCAATGACTCTTCTTACTAAAGAGCAATTAAAAAATGGTGTAATAGCTTTTTCATCAGGCAATCATGCTCAAGGAGTAGCATGCGCTGCTAAAATTTTAAAAACATCGTGTGTCATTGTTATGCCAAGTGATGCTCCTGAAATTAAAATTAAAAATACAAAATCATTTGGTGCAAAAGTAGTTTTTTATGATCGTCAAAAAGATGATAGAGAGTTAATTGGAGAAAATATCGCTACCAAAGAGAACAGAACGTTAATCAAACCTTTCGATTCTTTGGAGGTTATTGCAGGCCAGGGAACTTCTGCATTAGAAGCTATTAGGTCAATTGAATTTCAGGATAAATCATTCGATGCTGCTATTATTTGTGCAAGTGGTGGCGGTCTAACTGCTGGATCAAGTATTGTTCTTAAAAAGCATAATCCATATTGTAAAATCTACACTGCGGAGCCATCTCAATGGAATGATCATGAGTTATCTTTTCAAGCAAACAAAAGAATAGCTATTACAAATACTCCACATGGAATATGTGATGCTTTGGAGTCATCTTCTCCAGGAGAAATAACCTTTGAGATTAACAATAAGAATAATGTTAAAGGTTTATCAGTTGATGATGAAGCTATCTTTCATGCTATGAAGTTTGCTTATCAAGAATTTAATTTTATTTTAGAACCTTCTGGTGCCATTGCGTTAGCTTGTCTTATGTCTTCAAGATCAGTTTTTGAAGGTAAAAAAGTTTTAGTTTTACTTTCTGGTGGCAATATATCTACAAAAGAATTTCATAATTACATATCCATATAATGGTTACCTAACTTTGCTATATGAGGCTAAAAAGCCTTAAAATAAGCTAACAATTTATTAAAAATAATTATGGAAAATTTTATTAATTTATTAAGTGATGTTTGGAATAGAGGATTCTACGGAGTAAACCTCTCAGATATTATTATTTCGTTAGTAGTTTTGTTAGTAGCCTTTTTACTAAGGGGTTTTATAATTTCTACCGTGCTTAATGCAATTGGAAGAATTGCAGCAAAAACTGAATCAAAAGTTGATGATGAAATTTTATCTGCATTAGAAAAACCTCTTGGTCTAGTTCCTGTAACTATTGCTTTATACATAATCACTTTAATCCTTCCTCTTTCAGGAACATTAGGTGATTCTGCAACAAATATTGTAAAAGCATTTGTTGTTTTCACCATTTTTAGCGCTTTAGCGAATAGCATTAAGCCAATTTTTGAAGCTTTGTCTACGAGCTCCTGGCTTACTGCATCAATGCAAATGTGGCTCGAAAGAGCATCAAGAGCAATAGTTTGGATTGTTGGTCTTGGAGTAATTCTAGATATCTTTGGTATACAGATAGGTCCACTGGTAGCAGGTCTAGGATTATTTTCTGTTGCAGTTGCTCTTGGTGCTCAAGATTTCTTTAAGAATTTAATAGCGGGCATCTTAATTATTGGTGAAAATAGATTTCAACCTGGAGATAGAATCCAAGTAAGTGGAAAACTTCATGGGATTGTAGATACAATCGGTTTTCGTTCTACAGTTATAAGACAATTTGATACGTCACCTATGATTATCCCAAATAAAGATTTGTCTGATGTAATGGTTATTAATCATGCTGGTATTATAAATAGGAGATTAGATTGGAAAATTAATTTAATTTATTCTACAAGCGTTGAACAATTAGAGTCTATTAGAAGTGAGATTAAAGACTATATTATTAAGAGTGATGATTTTGTATCTGATGGAGATCTTGAACCGGTTGTTAGAGTTATAGAACTTGGTTCTAGTTCAATAGATATTATGATTGTTTGTTACTCTGATCCATGTGGCTTTGCTGCTTTTTGTAATACTAAAGAAACTTTAATATTTAATATTATGAAGATAGTGGAAAAGAACGATTCAGAATTTGCTTTCCCATCTACATCGCTTTACTTAGAGAGTACGCCGGAAAAATCATAACTCTTTATGAGCGATCAATTCATATTAACTTTAACCCTAGTTATACTTTTAGGCTTTTTTATTTGGGGTAAGTTTCGATACGATGCTATCTCAATGGGAGCATTAGTTGTTCTTGTAATTCTTGGTGTCATACCTTCTGCAGATGCCTTCTTAGGCTTTGCTCATCCAGCAGTTATAACAGTTGCTCTTGTACTAATTATTAGCCAAGGTTTAAAAAACTCAGGTCTTACAGGTCTGGTAGGTAAGTTAATTGGTGGGAAAAAATTTACTGAATTACAATTTTTAATATCACTTCTTTTTATTGCAGCATTCTTATCTTCATTTATAAATAATATTGGTGCTCTAGCTATCCTTTTACCGATTACTTTAAATATTTGTCAACGTCTTGAATGGCATCCTGCTAAATTTTTAATGCCCCTATCCTTTGCTTGTATTTTAGGAGGTATGAATACTGCAATTGGAACTCCACCAAATATTATTATTTCAGAATACAAAGCTTCAATTAGCTCAATGGGATTTAATTTCTTTGATTTCTCTTATGTAGGTTTAGTTATAACTATATTAAGTCTTATTTTTTTGTGCATATTGGGAACTAAACTTATCCAATTAAGAGATCTGAAAGGAGCTGGCTCTAGTCTTATTAATTTAAAAGGTTACTTATTTGAAGTATGTATAAACGAAAATAGTGAATTGATTGGAAAAACATTATCAAGATTTAAAAAGCTTGCAGGGGAAGATGTTGAAATTATTGGTGTAGTTAATGAAAGAGGTGCGGTAAGTAAAGTTAAAAATAATACTAGAATAAGATCTGGACAAATTCTAGTAATTAAAAGTCCTCCAGATGATATTGGTGTACTGCTCGATAGATTTAATTTAACAATACCAAAAGAGCTTCATTCTTTTGATGATGATGATCTAGAAGAGATTGAAGCTATGATAGTACCTGGCTCAAGACTGATAGGTAGAAAATATGATTTTTTTCTAAAGCTAGCTTATGAAGAATTAAATTTATTGGGTCTATGGAGAAAAGGTGCTAAATATAGAACAAGGCTTACAAGAGAAACATTTAAATCAGGAGATGTACTACTCTTAGGAATCAGAGATTTAGATGAAGAAGATGTTACAAATAAGATTAAACATCTGGGATTAATGCCTTTAAGACAAAGAGAACTGCAAACCATCCCCAGCAGAAGTAGATTGCTGAAAGGTTTAATATTCTTCACTGTTGCAATATGCCTAGTTGCATTCAACGTTCTTTCAACAGCTGCTGCATTCCTTTTATGCGTCTTAGGCTTTGCCCGAATTAAAATTATTGATAGTAATTTTTATAGAGATATAGACTGGCCTATTGTAATTATGTTGGCTGCAATGATACCAGTAGGTACTGCTTTACAAACAACCGGTCTGACTGATGTCATATCATCGAGCATTTCTATTTTTGCTGGTGATTTAAGCCAATTCTGGATCCTCTTTACTATTTTAATAGTAACAATGGCGACAACTGACATTATTAATAATGCTGCTACTGCGGTGATTATGGCTCCTATATCAGCTGGAATAGCCTTAGAGCTTGGTTATCCTGTGGAGCCCTTTTTAATGGTTGTAGCTGTTGGAGCTAGTTGTGCTTTTTTAACTCCAATCGGACATCAATGTAATACTGTTGTGATGGGTCCTGGAAATTATAAATTTACTGATTATTGGAGGCTAGGTCTCCCCTTAGATTTATTAATAATCACCGTATCTATACCTATGATTCTTTTTGTTTGGACTTAGTACTTAAGTAAATTACTAAGAGTATCGCAATACTCTTAAATATTTGTCTTTAAATAAAATTATAAATGCCTTTATGAGCTAAATACTTATTATAATAAGTATTGATAATTGATTATAAATATTTATAATAACGCTTTAATCTATTAAAAGGAGCATTTAATGATTACGAATGTTAAAGAAGCAACAGTTGAAGAGACGCGTGAATGGCTAGAGAATGACTATTTTATGGCAATGAAATTTGATCCGTTGATTTTATTTGTAGTAATACCAGCTGTAATTCAAGTTGTGGTGATGGCGTTTATGTTGGCTTCAATGTATTTGAACGGCATATTTTTTGGTTAGGTTATTTAAGTTACTTTTCGGTTTAGGTGAAGCTGAAACAAACTTTACCCCTTCCCCTTCTAAGATTCTTGCGATTGCAATTTTATTAGGTTTTTGTTTTTTAGCAATCGTAACTACCTTAATTATAATTACAGGACAATTTTTATGAAAAAACTACTACTACTTTCACTTCTTATAATAA
>Ga0315320_10005301_pt1 | contig 10577 bp, 8 predicted proteins | sample M140m21515metaG_FD_203458 | JGI IMG/M metagenome (GOLD analysis project Ga0315320, IMG submission 203458) | Ammonia-oxidizing marine archaeal communities from Monterey Bay, California, United States - M1 40m 21515 | ecosystem: Environmental > Aquatic > Marine > Coastal | place: USA: California...
ATGAGGATCAGAACGGGGGCGAACAGTGCCCGTCATGCCAGAGCACAAACAGGGTGTGCAGATCGTTGACAAGCCGCGTGTGCTGCGTCGCTCAGTTGTCATGGCGGGCGATGTTTGTTTGACTGCACGGCTGACACGATTTGAATGAGCAGGAGCGCCGGCGCGATGTTTCGAGTGATCACGTGCAATACCAATGGCATCAGAGCGGCGGAGCGAAAAGGGTTCTTCCGCTGGCTTGCGAAGCAGCGGGCGGATGTAGTCTGCATTCAGGAAATCAAAGCGAAGGAAGTGCAGCTGACAGACCAGGCTTTTTACCCTAAGGGTTATCACTGCTTTTACAACGAAGCGGAGCGGCCCGGTTACGCGGGCACAGCAGTCTTTTCCAAGTATAAGCCGCAGAAGGTGATTACGCGTTTAGACTGGGACATTGTCGACTCCGAAGGGCGGTACTTGCAGATTGACTTGCCGGGGCTGAGCGTCGTGTCTCTGTACGTCCCGTCGGGGTCGGCGTCACCGATAGCCCAGGGCCGAAAAGATGGTTTCATGGAGCCATTTTATGACCACATGGCCGCGCTGCGCCGCAAACGACGAGAGTTCATCATTTGTGCTGATTGGAATACCTGTCATCAGAATATTGATCTAAAAAATTGGCGCAGTAACCGCAAGAATTCGGGATTCATGCCTCATGAACGCGAGTGGTTGGATCGTATTTACGATGACCTCAAATGGGTCGATATTTTCAGGGAAATAACCGACGAGCCCGACCTCTATACGTGGTGGTCAAACCGTGGGCAAGCCTGGGCCAACAACGTGGGATGGCGGCTCGATTACATGCTCGCTACCCCCGGCCTGTCGGGCAAAGGCCTCCGTCAGTCAATCTATCGCGATGAGCGCTTCTCCGATCACGCGCCGCTTACGATTGATTTTGATCTGTCCCTCGACGCATGATCTGCCAAACGGTCAGGTCGAGATGGCAGTGCGACGGTTGCCGACTCGATTAGCAACCACATATTGTTGAATAGCGGCTCAGGCCTTAGAGTGTCGCCTTCTTCAAGGAGAAGTGTTTATGTTTATTTCCAATGCCTATGCGCAAGCCGCGGCAGAGCAGCCTCAGGGTGGTGGATTATTTCTGCCGTTAATGATGGTTGGTATTTTACTGTTCATGTATTTCACGACAATCCGTCCGCAGCGCAAAAGACAAAAAGAACACGGCGCAATGGTGACGGCGCTGCAGAAGGGCGATGAAGTGGCCCTCTCATCAGGCATGATGGGAAAGATTAGCGCGGTCGACGACAACTACTTAGTGCTGTCAGTCGGTAACGGCGTAGAGCTGAAGTTTCAGAAGATTCATGTGACCTCCGTGCTGCCTAAGGGCACACTGAAGTCTGTTGGCGTCCAGTCTGATTGAGTATCCGCCTCGCCTCGATTTGGCGAGGCTTCCCACGCCTTTGCATCTGTTGCCGAGGGCGTCGGCCCGTTGGGGTGCGGGAAAGCGCATCTGGATAAAACGGGACGATCTGACCGGCTCTGCGTTGACTGGTAACAAAGTGCGTAAGTTAGAGTTCATCGCTGCCCATGCACAGGCAGCCAGTTTAACGACGCTGGTGACCTGCGGCGGCGTGCAAAGTAACCATTGTCGCGCCACTGCCTTAATAGCGGCTCAATTAGGACTGGACTGTCACGTGGTGTTGCGAGCGGATGACGACGCGGTCTCGACCACGGGCAACTTTTTATTGGACCAATTGGCTGGCGCTAGCTACGAGATTTTGCCATCTACTCAGTGGGGCCGGGGCGTCAAAGAGGCCTTTGGCAGAGCAGAGGCGGCGTGCCGCGAAGCCGGGCGGCCCGCACTGCTAATTCCCACCGGTGGTAGCGATAGCCTCGGAATCTGGGGCTACATTGCCGCCGCTGAGGAACTTCGAGGAGACTTGATAGCAGCGGGCATTGATCGCGCTACGGTGGCCCTCGCCACTGGCTCTGCCGGGACCCAAACAGGGTTGACTGCCGGTGCGGTATTACACGAACTGCCCGTATCGGTCGTGGGTTATGCGGTCTGTGATGACAGCGATTGGTTTAATGCCCGAGTCTTGGCTGACTGGCGCGCGTCGGTAGCGCGATGGCCGCAATTACCGGATATCGCGTTGGCGCCGATCACTCGCGACCATTCAGTTGGCCCCGGCTATGGACGAGCTGATCCGGCAATCTATGCGCTGATTACCGAGTTAACACGTCTCGAGGGGATCCCCTTAGATCCCGTTTACACGGGCAAGGCATTTCATGGCCTGATCACTGATATTGAATCGGGGCATTATGATGAGGTCGACGATATTGTCTTTGTGCATACAGGGGGTATTTTTGGCCTGTTCTCCCATGAGGAGCAGTTGCTCAAAGCCGCTGCAAGCGGTTCGGTTGCGCAGTGAAAGCACGGTAAAGCGGATCGCAGTGCGCGCTCTATGAGGCGTGGCCTATTGCAGGCGGATTGAGCAGAGCGAGTAAGATCAAGCAATGAAGTCCCGGCGGTTAACGCGATGAGGGCTACGCCTCGAGAGTGAAGGAGAGTAGTTAAGTGGAAGCGGTTATTACTGAAGTGAACGCGTGGGCTTGGGGGGTGCCGATGCAGGTGCTCCTGCTGGGCACCGGTATTTTTCTGACGCTCGGTTTGGGCCTGTTGACATGGCGCAAGCTGGGGTTTGCTTTTCGGTTGTTGTTCGGCGGGTTCAAAGGTCAGGGGGAGGGGGACATCCCACCCTTTAGGGCCTTAATGACCTCGTTGAGCGCCACCATCGGTACGGGCAACATTGCCGGCGTTGCGACCGCGATGACATTAGGGGGTCCCGGGGCGCTGTTCTGGATGTGGCTGACCGCACTATTTGGCATGGCCATGAAATATGCTGAGGCGGTCCTTGCCGTTCGGTACCGTGAGCAGGACGACCTCGGCGGGTTCAGCGGTGGCCCCATGTATTACATTCGTAATGGCCTGGGTCCGCGTTTTGCCATCCTCAGCGGCGCCTTTGCGCTATTTGGGGCTATGGCGGGGTTTGGGTTAGCTAACACCGTGCAATCGAATTCAGTGGCTCAAGTGCTGGGGGACCAGTTTGGGGTCCATTGGCTGACAACCGGCCTAGTGCTTATGGTGATCGTGGGTGCTGTCATTTTAGGGGGTATTCGACGGATTGCCGCCACGGCGAGTGCGGTGGTACCGGTTATGGCGATTGCCTATGTTGCGATGAGTGCACTGGTCATTGCGTTCAATATTGAGCAAGTGCCTGAGGCATTGGGTACGATCATCGATAGCGCTTTTCATGGCGCCTCGGCGGCGGGTGGTTTTGCTGGCGCGAGCGTCTGGGCGGCGATTCGCTTCGGCGTGGCGCGGGGCATCTTCTCCAACGAAGCGGGTTTGGGGAGTGCGCCGATTGCACACGCGGCCGCTCGCACCAATGAGCCGGTTGAGCAGGGCCTTATTGCGATGTTGGGCACGTTTATTGACACCCTGGTGGTGTGCACCATGACGGGCCTGGTGATCATGCTGACGGGCGTATTAGAGTCGGGTATCTCCGGCGCTAGCTTGACCGCCTCTGCCTTCGGCTCGGCGATTCCTGGCGGCGAGCTAGTTGTCACGGTGGGGGTAGTGTTATTTGCAACCACTACCATGATTGGCTGGTCTTTTTATGGTGAGCGCTGTGTGGTCTATCTATTTGGTACCCGGGGCATCATGCCGTTTCGGGTGCTCTGGGTGCTGGCGATACCCTTGGGTGCAGCAACCGACTTGGGCTTAATTTGGCTAATAGCGGATACGCTGAATGCCTTCATGGCCATCCCCAATTTAATTGCCTTGCTTCTGTTGTCACCCGTGGTGTTTAGCTTGTCAAAGTCGTATTTTTCGCGTCACTCGGATGGTGTTAGAGGGAACGTAAACTGATGGCCGATATCGGTGCGCAAAAGTTGGTGATCGCCATTTCATCACGAGCACTCTTTAATCTCGATGATGCGCACCATATTTTCCAAACGGAGGGGTTAGAGGCCTACTCGGCTTATCAGATTGAAAAAGAGGACGATATATTAGAGCCCGGTCAGGCCTTCGCGATGGTGAAAAAGTTGCTGGCGCTCAACCAGCAACTCAGCGAGCCCCTCGGTATTGAGGTGATTCTGCTGTCGCGTAATAGCGCTGATACGGGATTGAGGGTCTTTAATTCGATTGAGCACTACGGTCTGGGTATTACTCGGGCCGCCTTTTGTGGCGGCGAGCCGCCGTGGCGTTACATTGAGGCATTCGGCTGTCAGTTGTTCCTGTCGGCTGAGAGTGAGGATGTTCGGGTCGCACTGGCGAATGGGGTGGCGGCTGCGACACTGGTTTCCAGAGCGGCCGGAGATATGGGAGATCAGCAGCTCCGCATTGCATTCGATGGCGACGCGGTCGTTTTTTCAGATGAAGCAGAGCGCGTGTACAAAGAAGAGGGGCTTGACGCGTTTGCGGCCAGTGAGTCTGCTGCGCGAAAGCAACCGCTGATGGGCGGCCCGTTTAAGCAATTTTTGTCTTCTTTACAGCGTCTGCAGCAAGCGCTGCCGGCAGAGGATCCGCCATTGCGGACAGCGCTGGTGACGGCGCGCTCGGCGCCCGCACACGAGCGTGTCATTAGGACGTTGCGTGCCTGGGATATCCGCATTGATGAGTCAATTTTTCTCGGTGGCTTGACGAAAACAGCGTTTCTCACCGCCTATCGTGCGGATGTCTTTTTTGACGACCAACAGGCGCATTGTGATCATGCAAGCGGTCACGTGCCAACGGGTCATGTGCCCCACGGCGTCGCTAATAATAAATAATTTATTCTAAGAACTTCAATTTTTATTACCAAAAACTGGATCCCCCGGGCAAAGCCGGTTAGGCTTTTGACTTCAATAGTGCTCCGAGGAGCCTTGGTACTATGAAGTTGCAGCAATTACGCTACATCTGGGAGGTCGCGCATCACGACCTCAATGTTTCAGCGACGGCGCAAAGCCTGTTTACTTCTCAGCCCGGTATTAGCAAGCAGATTCGCCTATTGGAGGATGAGCTGGGGGTCGAGGTATTCGCTCGCAGTGGCAAGCATTTGACGCACATCACCCCAGCTGGTGAAGTCATTTTGGAGCTGGCGGGAGAGATGCTTCGCAAGGCGGATGCGATCAAGCGCGTGGCTCAAGAGTTCTCTGACGAGCGATCCGGTACATTGTCGATTGCGACGACTCATACTCAGGCACGGTACGTACTACCTGAGATCATTCAGCGCTTTATGCGCCAATATCCCGACGTCTCACTCGCCATGAAGCAGGGCACGCCGCCTCAAGTTGCGCAGATGGCCGCGGACGGAGAGGTGGATTTTGTGATCGCGACCGAGGCGCTGAATCAGTTGTCGAGCCTCATTACGTTGCCTTGTTATCGCTGGAACCGCTGTGTTGTGGTGCCTAAAGGGCATCCGCTTGCTACGATTCAACATTGCTCGTTAGAGGCCATTGCTGAGCATCCCATCGTGACCTATACAACGGGATTCACAGGTCGGACGAAGTTAGATGAAGCCTTCAATGATAGAGGCCTGCAGCCCAAAGTCGTTTTTACCGCAGTCGATGCCGATGTCATCAAAACCTATGTCCGGCTCGGTCTGGGTATTGGCCTGATTGCGGGCATGGCCTATGACGAGCAATTGGATCATGACCTCGTGAAGATCGACGCCTCTCATCTGTTTGCCACCTCTGTGACCAGCCTCGGATTCCGCAAGGGGACCTTTTTGCGTGGCTATATGCACGATTTCATCCATGAACTGGCGCCGCACTTAGGGCGAGAGCTGGTTCAGGAAGCGCTATCGAGGGCGAAGCTCGTCGACAGAGTCGCTTTATACGAGGGTATAGAACTTCCTGAGCATTAATGGTGGGCCTCTAGGGCCTCCATAATGGGCCCGATTTTATCGAGTGTTTCTTGGTACTCCGCTTCCCAGTGCGAACTGGCGGTGATGCCGCCGCCGCCCCAACAGTAGAGAGACGTACCTTTGGCCTCGAGTGTGCGGATGGCGATGCTACTTTGCAGCCAGCCGTCACCGGTCATCGCAAACAGTGAACCGCAATAGGCGCCCCTAGCATGTGGCTCGAGTTCGGCGATGATCTCGACCGCGCGCTTTTTAGGTGCGCCGGTAATCGAGCCGCCGGGTGATGAGGCAATCAGAACGTTCCCAGCGCTGATGCCGCTGGCAAGCAGCCCAGTAATCGTGCTGATCAAGTGGTGGACATTGTCAAAGCTATAGAGACCGCACAGCTCGGTGACCTTGACAGAGCCCGCCTCACAGAACCGACCTAAATCATTGCGCAATAGATCGGTGATCATGACATTTTCGGCGCGATCTTTATCTGAGCTCAAGAGGGCGGCGGCTGATGCCCGGTCGGCACTGATATCAAGGTGTCGAGCAGCGGTGCCTTTGATCGGCTGCGTTGTGATCACACCATTATGGATTTGCAAGAAGCGCTCGGGAGACAGCGACAGGATCGTGTGGTCCTCTCCGTGGCGCAAGAAGCCAGAGAAGCCCCCCGCCAGTTTGTCTCTCACTGCCCGATAAGCCGCCCAGGTATCGCCTTGCAGTGTTGCTTTGAATCGCTGCGCATAGTTCACCTGGTAGCAATCGCCCGCAACAATGTAGTCCTGTATGCGACGGATCGCGTCGCGGTAATCGGTTTTGCTGATGGAGGGCTTGAAGGGTGCGCTGATTGAAAAGGAGTCTTGGTTACTAGTCTGACTACTTTGCAACGCTTCTTTGCCACTCTGCACAATGGCACTGACGGCGTGTCGAGTGGCGTCGCAACAGTCGGGATGGAAGACCACCTGAGTCGAATGCGCGGCAAAATCCGACACCATGACCCAGTGGTAAATATGCGCCGCCGATGCGCCAGGTTCAGCAGCCTCGCCAACGAGATAACGCGCGGGGGTATCGTAATCGAGGTGACCGATCGCAATGCAGCCCCCCATGCTGAGGGAGGATTGCGCGGCGTCATCCGATTGGTGGGCGTGAGCCAGCGCCGCTTCAATCGCGGCCATCCAGCGGCTCATATCACCTGAATAATGCTGCAAGCTGTGGCGAGCACTTGGGAGGGCGGTAAACAATTCTCGCTCGGTGCCACCGGTCTGATTGCCACTGTCTAGGTAGGCAAAGCCAGGCAAGTGAGCAAATAAATTCGCCCATTCGACCAGGCTGGCCTCAAAAGGCAGTGAAATCGTGCGCTCTGCTAGCGACATAAATAACCCTTTGACCAACAGGGGTAAAATTGACAGGAAGTGGTAAGGATAAGTAATGTCGCGGTCTATGCACAGCGCGGTGTACACTTATTGGTTGATCAGCGCTGCTGTGCATAAAAGCACACCGTTATTTATCTGAGAGCCTGTCAATGAAGAATGGTACCGAAAAGGGCGCCCGCGAGGGTGTGACCGTGTCACTAGAAAACCCATTTACAGCCGCTCCGGTCGAGACTGAGCCTGCTGGTCGTTATGAGGCAACGCTGCGCCGTGGTGCAGAGCTGCGCGAAAAGCCCTTCGTGGCGGCCGGATCGCGTAATCGGCTTCGTCAGCACTTAAAGGGACGGATGACCGTTTGGGAGCGAATCCGGTATTTGGCTGACGATACGCCTCACGTGCTCTACCAAAACTGGGGACCGAATCTCGATGGTGCCTCATTGGTCACGGCGATCATGTCGGTCAACGGACGCGATGTCGCCGTTTATGGGCACGATTTTACCGTGCGCGCGGGATCGATGGATGCCACGAATGGCAAGAAACTAGCGCGTCTTTTTGAGTTGGCGGCAAAGCGTCGGATTCCCGTGGTCGGTCTCAATGACTCTGCGGGTGCTTATATTCCCGCGGGTGTCGGCGGCCTTGATGGGTACGCAGATGCCTTTACCGCTCTGCGTAAAATCAGCGGTATTGTGCCCAGTATCATGTGTATGTTTGGTTTCAATGCGGGGGGTGGCAGCTACTTGCCTCGGCAGGGCAGTTTCTTAATTCAGCCGAAGGAGACCTTTTTCGGACTGACCGGGCCGGGCGTCGTTAAGAGCGTCTTGGGTGAAGATATTACGCCGGACGAACTCGGTGGACCGAGGGTGCACAGTCAGACCGGCGTGACCGATTTTGTCGTTGAGGATGAAGTGGCAGCCCTCCGAAAGGTAAAGGAGTTGCTGCGCTATTTGCCCGACTCGAATCAGTCGCTGGCTCCCTACAGGGAAACCTCTGATCCGCTAGACCGCCGCACCGTAGATGTGGATATCCTCTTAAAAAAGGCGTTTAACTCGCCGACGGGATTCAATACGCCCTTTGACATCAGTATTATGATCCAACAGCTGTGTGATCACGGCGATTTTTTAGAAACGCAAGCGGACAGGGCGCGCAATACGGTCACGGCATTAGGGCGTATGGGCGGCAATGTGGTGGGGTTCGTCGCCAATAATTCTGCCGTTGCCTCCGGGCAAATCGACATCGATGCCGCGTACAAAAACGCCCGTTTCATTCGCTTCTGCAATTTGTACAACATCCCTGTGATCTTTCTTGAAGATACGACCGGATTTTTGCCGGGCCGAGAGCAGGAACATAGAGGCATCGTGCAGGCGGGCCGCGCGATGCTGGATGCGATTGTCGATCTGCGCACCCCTCGTTTCTTGGTGTTGGTAAGGAACGCCTTTGGTGGCGCGTATGCGTCCTACAATAATTATGCGACGGGCGCAGATTTTGTCGTGGCGCTGCCAACAACACGGGTCGCGGTAATGGGACCTGCAGGCGTGGAGTATGTCTACAAGGACGAGCTCAAAAAAATCCGGGCGAATCGCGAAGCACGTATTCAAACCGAGAGCCAGGCTCGTGTCGCTCAGGGTCTCTCCGCCGCAGAGGCAGGCGCGGAGGCGGCCCTAGCGGTTGACGCGCTGATTAAAGCAGAGGAGGCGTCGTTGGCTCAGCGCTACGAACAAGAAATCATGAACCCCGAAGAGGCGCTGAGTTTGGGTTCCATTTCTGAGATCGTTATGCCCGCAGACTTACGCCACGTGTTGGCGCGCCAGATGGCGTTTTGCCTGCGTCATTACCAGCCTGGGCCGATGCAATCGGTGCAGCGCGAATTTCATTGATCAGTGGTTGGGAGAGACATCGTTTTGGGTATTCAGCACTATCTCAATAATCCGCTTATTCACGCGGATCGGCGCAGCAAGCTGTCAGTGTCGCCGTGGTGTGAGCGTTTCTTATGTAACGACTTAAGGCCACTGATTATCTGCCGTGGCCCGATTCGTAAAGAAGCGATGGACGTGTTCGCCGAAATGGGCATCGATCATTACGGCATCTTATTATCCGAGAAGGATTCGATTGTGTATCGCGGCGCGTTGGCGCCGGAGCTGAGGGTTCTGACCGATCCTGACCGAGTCCACCGCGTGCCCGATTACAGCGGCGCGACCAAAGAAGAGCGCGAGCAGCGTATTGCTGACATCATCCATATTGCCCACCACCATGGCTACAACGCGATTTTCGCCGGTTATGGGTTTATGGCTGAAGATGAGCAGATGGTGGCGGCCATGGAGGCGGCGGGTTTGATCTTTATCGGCCCTTGCTCGCGAACCGTTAGGCAGGCGGGATTGAAAGATGAGGCCAAACGCACTGCGCTCCGAGTGGGGGTGTCGGTCACGCCCGGCATTGACAACGGCACTACGCTGACGTTGCTAAAAAAGTATCCGGATAAAGCAGCCTTAGCGGCCTTGGTCGCAGAGCATCAGCTGACGTTACCGCCCAGCGACACGTCTGATGATCAACTCGAGAGCTTTGCAGAGCGGGTTTTGATGGCCAGCTACAAAAAGGGCATCGATCTATACACGGTCGATGAGCTGAGTGAGACGCTGACCGAAGCAGTGATCAAGATGAGCGAGCAGTATCCTCAAAATCGCGTCCGTTTGAAGGCCATTGGCGGCGGCGGCGGTAAAGGGCAGCGAATCGTCGCCCTAGGTGACGCTGAAAAAACGCCTGAGTTGGTTCGGGAAATCCTCAATGAGGTCAAGACAACCGGCGTGGGTGACAACAAGAATGTGCTGGTTGAGTTGAATATTGAAACAACCCGACATCAGGAAATTCAAGTGATTGGTAATGGCGAGTGGTGTATCACTCTGGGAGGCAGAGACTGCTCGTTACAGATGCATGAGCAGAAACTACTTGAGGTATCCGTGACTCGTGAGTCGTTGCTCGCAGCACAACAAAGAGCGCAGCACTCTGGTGCGGATGAAGAAGCGGCTGTCTTGGCTCAGGACATCGTCACACTTGATGCGATGGAGGAAGAGGCAACGCGCTTTGGTGAGGCCGTTGGGCTGGATTCCGTCTCGACCTTTGAGTGCATTGTTGACCGAGATCAACATTTTTTCATGGAGATGAATACCCGGATCCAAGTCGAGCACCGGGTCTCTGAGCTCTGCTACGGCTTGCGCTTTTCGAACCCTGATGATGCAGAGGATAGCTTCGTCGTCGAATCATTGGTGGAGGCGATGGTGCTGCTGGCGGCACACGGACAACAGTTGCCCAAACCTGAGCGTGTGCCGAGGCTCTC
>Ga0315320_10005302_pt1 | contig 10575 bp, 9 predicted proteins | sample M140m21515metaG_FD_203458 | JGI IMG/M metagenome (GOLD analysis project Ga0315320, IMG submission 203458) | Ammonia-oxidizing marine archaeal communities from Monterey Bay, California, United States - M1 40m 21515 | ecosystem: Environmental > Aquatic > Marine > Coastal | place: USA: California...
ACCTTAAGAAGTCTTCTCGCATAAATTGCTCCCGAAGCACCGGTGACCCCAAGTACAATAGGTCCGCAAGGAGAATCATTCATGCTGAGTAAGTCTCTTTCTGTCCAGGAACGTTTGGCTCACCAGGAATGGTCGGTTTTGTTGCAATTGAAAGAGTGGCGATACCAAGAGTCAAAGGGAATTGGTCAACATGGTCGAAGCCAGTCTGCTTGATCAGTCGAACAAGAGACTCACCAGATGGAAACTCTTCTACGCTCTGATTTAGATAGCTGTAAGCATCAGCATGATTCTGGGCAATCGCATTGCCAATTCTTGGCAGGACATTTCTAAAATACCACAGGTAGCTTTTCCGAATAATTACGTTTTCTGGAAGCGAGAATTCGAGGATCGCAAGTCTACCTCCGGGCTTGCAGACGCGACACATCTCCGTAAGACCTTTGGCTGTTTCAGCGATGTTACGTAATCCAAAAGCGACTGTGACGAGATCAAAAGAGTTGTCAGGGAAGGGGAGTTCCATGGCATCAGCCTCGAGCCATTCGACCGGTACATTCCGCTTTGCAGATTTTTCGATTCCCCGGTCGAGCATTGGTTTGCAAAAATCACTACCAACGACGCGGACGTTCGGTCCGGCTTTCATTGCGTAAGCCAGTGCCAGATCGCCTGTTCCAGTGCACACATCTAAAATCGCACCCGTTGTTGGTGGAGGTGCTCGCTGCACAGTTATCCTTCGCCACCAGATATCAATACCTCCCGACAGCATCCGATTGACAAAGTCATAGCGTGGAGCAATCTCGGCAAACATTCCTTGCACTTTGCCGCCGCTCTTATCAACACTCTGTACTGTCTGGCTGGTAATGACATCTCCTTCTCGGGGCGTCTGGTAGGTTTACTTGTTAGAGACCTGAAGAAACACTTTACCTTGAAGAATGGTATGAGTACACAAAAAGAGTGCACGAATCGGCCTGTTCGGTGGTACACCCATTATCTCTCAGATAATATGCCCCGGGAGTCTGTAGCGGGAGGCATTGCGATTATTGTCGATGTTCTGAGGGCCTCGACAACCATTGTGACCGCTCTCGAGGAGGGGGCAGCTTTTGTAAGGCCGGTTGCGGAGGTCGATGAAGCTCGTCGTTTAAAGCATGGTGATTTTTCCTCGTGCCTTCTCGGTGGGGAGCGTGGTGGGCTTCAAATTGCAGGCTTTGACCTTGGGAATTCACCGGCTGAATATACTCATTCGATTGTTGCAGGTCGTGGTATTCTCATGACGACAACAAATGGAACCCTTGCAATCGAACGATGTGAGGCGGCTCGCGAGATTCTGGTGGGTAGTTTTGTAAATAGAACCTCCGTGGCAAGAACGGCTCTTCTCTTGGCAGCAAAACATGGGATTGATGCGATACATCTTGTGTGCGCTGGGACGAATGGTGAAGAAACAGATGAGGATATTCTTGGTGCAGGAGCGATTGTTGATGCTGGCATTGTTGCAGCTAAGGGCCGCTCTCTATTTGATCCTTGTAGCCAAAAGGCGTCTTCTGAGTTTCTTCGAGTTATCAACGGATCGGGTTATTCTCGAGGGCAGCTTGCAGCGAGGCTTCGACAGTCACTCGGTGGGAAAAACCTCATTCGGTTGGGGATGGATTCCGATCTCGTTTTGGCAGCAGCTGTTGATCGTTCTCGGCTTGTGCCGTATCAGTGCCCTCGCACGGGTGCACTCATGTCGTTTGGTGCCTTGGAGAGCATCGATTCATAAGAAGTGTCCGGCTCTCTGGTTTCTCAGTAGACCTAACTTCCGTTTGATCATTACACTGATTCTCGTCAAGTAATTCCGTTTGTTTCTCTTTGGAAAAACACAATAAATTTATGTCAAAGCCTGTTGATCAGTCACGGATGGATCGAATTGTTTCATTAGCGAAGCGACGTGGTTTCATATTTCAGTCGAGTGAAATCTACGGTGGATTGAACGGCTTCTGGGATTACGGTCCGCTTGGAGTAGCGATGAAACGCAATCTCAAGGAATGCTGGTGGCAGGATATGGTTGCTGGCCACGATGAGTTAATGACGATCAATGGTGCGCCCTCTGCGTATGAAATGACAGGCCTCGACTGCACAATCATCATGCACCCTCAGGTTTGGAAATGCTCAGGTCACTTCGATCTTTTTCATGATTGGATGGTTGACTGCCGTGAATCGAAACGTCGGTTTCGTTACGACCATCTTCAAGGAAAGTGGGCTACTTATCGGAAATCGAAAGTCTTCATTACGACTGATGTATCTGGCGATGATGCGGAGCCTGATCTTGTTGGGAAGGCTCAGAAGTTTTTTAAATTACGGGCGAAGCAGGTCGGAGAGATTGAGTGGTCTGGGAGTCTTGTAGCCCTGGCGGGTAATTCTCCTGATGATTCTATACCCCTCGGTGAGGCAGTTGCTCCAGATGCGAGCGAAAAGGGGACCCTCACAGATCCACGGGAATTCAATCTCATGTTTGAGACTCGTATTGGAGCGCTTGCTGGTGGAAAAGATGATCTGGCTTTTCTGCGACCAGAAACTGCGCAAGGTATATTCTTGAATTTTAAGAACGTTCTTGATACATCTCGTGTCCGCGTGCCTTTTGGGATTGGTCAGATTGGAAAAAGTTTCCGTAATGAAATTACGCCCAGGAATTTTACATTTCGTTCTCGGGAATTCGAGCAAATGGAGATAGAGTTCTTTTGCCGCCCTGATGATTCGCGGGCATGGTATCAATTCTGGCGGGACCGACGCTGGCAGTGGTATCTGAATCTTGGGCTTACAGAAGGTCGGCTTCAACTTCGCGAACATCACGAGGCAGAGCTAGCGCACTATTCTCGCGGCACAGCTGATATCGAGTACGCATTTCCATTTCTTGCTGATGGTGAATATGGAGAGCTTGAGGGCATTGCTCATCGGGGTGACTTTGATCTACGCAGTCACATGGAAGGAAAGCTTGTCCGTGAAAATGGCGAACTTGTGCTGGAAACCGATTCAGATGGGAAGCCAAAGTATCGGGGGAGCGGTCGCGACCTTTCATATTTTGATGATGTGAGCCGAGAACGTTTTGTACCACATGTTATTGAGCCCTCAGCCGGTGCAGACCGAGCCGTTCTAGCTTTTCTTTGCGATGCCTATCACGAGGACAGCGTTCCCGATGAGAAAGGAAATCCTCGGGAGCGCACCGTTCTGAAGTTGCACCCAAGACTTGCTCCTCTGAAAGCAGCGATACTGCCGCTTGTGAAAAAAGATGGCATGCCAGAAGTAGCGGCTGATTTGTATAGACGCATCAAGAAACGAATGCCGTGCATGTATGATGCGAAAGGGTCAGTGGGCCGTCGGTATGCTCGACAGGATGAGGCTGGCACGCCGTGGTGCATTACGATTGATGGGCAAACGATGAAGGATCAAACGGTAACCCTTCGAGATAGAGACTCTCTTACGCAGGAGCGCGTCCCCATCGATGAATGCGCAGCAATTTTAACGGAACGTCTCGTATGAAGCCGGCGATTTCTACGGTCTGTTCGCTTCATGCATCACTTGAATCAATTCTTGAGGATTATGCAGCAGGGCAGTGCCGTTCAGTTGAGTTGTGGTTGGGGCATGCTGAGCAATATCTTAACGGGCGACCACCTGAAGTACTTGCGGAACTTTTTTCCAAGTACAGTTGTGAGCCAATAGCAGCTACATTTCAAGGCGGATTATTAACGAGTCAAGGAGATGCCCGGCGGGAACACTGGTCTCATTTTGAGAGTCGCCTTGCTCTCTGCTCAGCTGTTTCCATACCCACACTGGTTCTTGCTGGAGATGTTCATGGGCCGCTCGCTCCTGAAGGTTTAGGCCAACTTTCAGCAAGCCTTGTTGAAGCCGCAAAGCGGGCGGCTGATGCGGGTGTTAGGCTTGCTTTCGAATTCGATGCTCGAGCTACTTTTCCAAACAATTTGCAATCGGCGGTCGCACTCATTGATGACGTTGGGCTGCCATCTCTTGGTATTTGTCTCGATTGGTTTCATTTTTCTGTAGGACCAAGCAAACTTATTGACTTGTACCTTCTCACACCAGAAACACTTGCTCTTGTGCAACTGTCTGATATCGCTGATGTTCCGAGAGAAATGGCACGTGATGCCGACAGAATCTTGCCGGCTGAAGGGAGCTCGCCGCCGCAGCAGTTGATAGCACATCTCGAAAGTATGAACTACACTGGTCCGATTTCAGTCGAGCTTCATAATCCTCAGCTCTGGCAAGTGCCTCCTCGGCAGTTCGGTGAAATAGCAATTACGGCTCTGCGGAAGTTGCTTGGTCAAGCGGAGATGCCGGTGGTAGGTGACCATCTAGACGAATGATTTTTTTCGGTTCGACATGCTCGGTCAGATTGTTTGACCGTGCTTCAATCGGATCAATTGGTCGGAGTTGATCGTCTGTGAAATTATGAGGCAGAAGATCAAAGTGTCTCGCCGATGTGAGGATCTCAATCATCTCCAAGCAATATCCTTGATGCGTTACCCAGAGTGTGGGATCAAATTTTCGCAGGTCAATTGATACTGAATAGGTGCGTAGTGTTTTTTCTCGTTTCAGTACGTATTGTGGAAAAAATGAAACTGAGAGTTCTCGTAGTGTTCGGTAAATTGGATCTCGGTATCGCAAAAATGGGCTATTGCTCTTTGAAATAGCGCCCCAATAGTTGCCTTGTTGAAAAAGTGCAACAACATGGTCCACGTCAGCCTCGGATGCGCCCATATCCATAAGCAGAGGCGGATGCCCTGCCATCCAAAGAGCACATGCCGCCACAAAAGCACCTTCAGCACAATGAGCCTGACGGAGCCTCAGTATTTCTGACACAGAGCGGGCAGTGTCGCCGTCAGGCTCTGTATTCCAGGGGATCGAATTGACAAAGTCTTGAATTCGTCCAGGAGTGCGTAATTCCGCCAACGTCATCGCCGCCTCTGTGGAAAGGCCGAGTTTTTTGCCAACTTTTACCGCTTTTTGCATCACGCTCTCTTCCTGACCATTTGGGAAGACGTACAAAATTTTTTCGGGAAAACGCCCCGCGTTAGTCACAAAAATAACGAATTCGACAATTTCCGTCCAAATTCAGAGTGTTGGTGTTTCTGCGTGGGAATAGCTTCTGGGTCGCCGTACCGTGAACAAAGGGTATCCTCGTGGTAGAGAATAGGTGCGCCCTGCAAATGATAGTGAAGATGTTTTTGGGTCAATGGAGCAAATAATACGTGTCAATAAAGAACAAATCGACTGACTCAGAGTGTATTCGTCGTATCAACCTTCATACCTCGACTGGCCGGGAAGAACTTGAGTCTCTCCGTCAGACCCTGATTTCGCAGGGCGATCTCGTCTCACCAGCTGGGCGACAGAAAACAATAGATGTTTTCGGGGAACCTCTTTCACCACGGCAGGTTGTCGAGAAAATCTGTGAAGATGTGAAACGGCAAGGACTTCCTGCGGTTCTTGATTATACAAAACGCATCGATCGTTCGAATGTCACGGCGGATACTTTTCAGGTGCCCTGTGAAAAACTCGAAGAATCACACCGCCGTGTGGCACCAGAATTTCTTGCAGCCATCAGAAGAGTGCGTAAGAGAGTTGAGCATTTCCAGAAAGAAATCCTTCCTTCGGATGTCTGTGTTTCACTTCATGGTGGCGGGAGCTTGCGGCAGCGATACCTGCCACTTGATCGTGTTGGTGTGTGCGTTCCAGGTGGTGCTGCGGCATACCCATCAACACTGTTGATGACTGTCGTTCCCGCTCAGGTCGCCGGCGTGCCGGAAATAGTTGTTGTTGCTCCACCGACCAAGTTTGGAGCGGAAAACGATCACGTTCTTGCCACATGTCATGAGTTGGGTGTGAAAACCGTATACCAGGTAGGCGGTGCCCAGGCCGTTGCAGCAATGGCTTACGGAGTTGAAGGCCTGCAGCGAGTCGACATAGTTGTTGGGCCAGGCAATCTGTTCGTTGCATTGGCAAAAAAATATGTGTACGGCGATGTTGCGATCGATTCTATTGCTGGGCCGAGTGAGATAGTCGTTGTTGCCGATCATAGCGCAAACTCTGAAACAATTGCGTCAGACATGCTCGCCCAAGCAGAACACTCGCCAGGATCGGCACTTTTGCTAACAGCAAGTGAGAGCCTTGCAGATTCAGTCGAGTCGGTTCTCTCCCGAAGATTAGAGATTCTTGAGCGGGCTGATTTGACCCGTGATAGTCTTGATCGCTTTGGGGCCATTGTCATTACAAGAAGCGATGAAGAATCAGCTACGCTAGCTGATGAACTGGCTGCGGAACATCTTTCAATTGATACGCGAGATCCAGAAGAGACACTGACAAAAATACGGCATGCTGGAGCAGCCTTTCTTGGTCCGTTTAGTCCAGTTGCTGCGGGCGACTATGCGGCTGGGCCTTCCCACGTCCTTCCAACAGGAGGTACTGCACGGTTTGCTGCTGGCCTATCGGTTAATCATTTTCTCCGGAGTGGCAGTGTCATTGCTCTCGCGAAGGCTGATCTAGCTGAAATGGCCGATGATATCCAGCTCCTTGCTGAGATAGAGGGCTTGACCGCTCATCGTCGAAGCGTTGAGGCTCGAGGTGAGCGATGAATTGAAGCAGGTGTTCCTATCGCAGCGATTGAGCCGGTGATACGGAACGTCGGGGCTTAATTCTAAGCTACACTTGGAGTGAGCAGTTAGCGTTGAATGTTTTTGTTGAGTAGGTCATATGACAGCACCATCCTTCCAGAATTTGGCATCTCTTGTGCGGCAAGAAATTGCGGCAATCGCCGGTTACGTTCCTGGCGAACAGCCTCAGGATACTGGCTGGACAAAACTCAACACAAACGAAAATCCATACAGTCCTTCTGCATCTGTTGTGAATGCCATCACTGCTGCTTGTGAGGGCCGAATGCTCGCGAAATACCCAGACCCTTTTGCTAATCAATTCAGGGCACAGGCAGCGGAAGTACTGGGTGTCGATCCCCGTATGATTCTCTGTGGTAACGGGAGCGATGATATCCTCACTATTCTGGTTCGGTGCTTTGTTGGGGCAGGGGATGCAATGAGAGTGCCCACGCCGAGCTACATCCTCTATCAAACGCTTGCAGATATTCAGGGTGTCTCATGCGACAAAGTGGCTTTTACGAATGATTGGTTGTTGCCACCAGCTTTTGCAAATCCGTGCACAGATAACGGTCAGCCAGTCAAACTTGCGATTGTTCCAAACCCGAATAGCCCTTCGGGCACGCTGATGTCACCAGAGAAGCTTCTAGATCTCGCAGAACAACTTTCGTGTCCGCTGGTGGTTGATGAGGCCTATGGTGATTTTAGTGAGATAAATTGTCTTGATCTTGTCCGGCAGAGCGATCGAATTATTGTGACGCGATCGATGAGTAAGTCATACGCATTAGCCGGAATACGTTTCGGCTTTGCCGTTGCCCAGCCAGGTGTAATCGAACAACTTGCAAAGGTGAAAGACTCATACAACTGTGATGCAATTGCGACAGCTGCAGCAACGGCTGCAATTGCCGATCAGAGTTGGCTAAGGAAAAACCAGGGCATCATTCGTGCGACACGAACACGAATGAGCAATGAACTTCGTCGATTCGGTTTTTTAGTGATTGATAGTCAGGCGAACTTTGTGTGGTGCACACATCCGGAACGTTCACACAAAGAGATTTATGAGTCACTGAAGGAAAATCGTATTCTTGTTCGCTATATGGCCTATCGTGGTTGGGGCGATGGTCTGAGGGTTACAGTTGGCACCGATGCAGAGATTGATGTGCTGCTCTCCGCGCTAGGCCGTATTCTAAAAGAAGAAAAGTAAGAAGGAGTATTTGACGTGGGACGAACTGCCGCCGTTACAAGAGAAACGACCGAAACGAAAATCAACCTTACTATCAATCTCGATGGTACAGGTAGGGCCGTAATCAGCACAGGAATCGGATTTTTTGATCATATGCTCACCCTGCTGGCAGGTCATTCACTCTTTGATTTGTCCATTACATGTGATGGTGACGTTCATGTTGACGGTCATCACACCGTTGAAGATGTTGGCCGGGCGCTCGGTTCAGCAGTCAAGGATTGTCTTGGTGATCGGCGTGGAATACGCCGCTATGGTCACACAATACTCCCAATGGATGAATCACTTGTAACGGCTGCAGTTGATCTTGGTGGGCGAGCAGCAACCGTGCTTGCTGTCGAATATCCGGTCCCAACAATTGGTTCGTTCGATGTGCAGCTAGTCGAAGTCTTCTGGGAAAGCTTTGCTGCAACAGCTGGAGCAAATGTTCATGCGGTGCTTCACCATGGCAGTAATGCACATCATATTGCTGAGGCAGTTTTCAAGGCAACAGCGAGAAGTTTGAGAATGGCTGTAGAATCAGATCCTCGTCAGTCTGGCGTGCCGAGTACAAAGGGTGTTTTGACAGATGAATAAAAGAAGGGCGTTGTGGAAATCACTTTCACAACGCCCTTTCTCAGCGATATCGAAGCAAATGGCTTCTGAGTCCGTTTGGTCGCGGCTCGTAGGATACGTTTATTCGTTCACAAATGTTTCGAGGAATCGAGCGAGGCTGTGGAAGTCGCAACCGGGTTTTACGTAACGAACTACGGTGACAAGTGTCTTCGGATCTACGAGTTCTTCAAAAGGGACATAGTTGAGATCAAGTTGACCAGAGACGCTCACCATCACGCCATTGAGGCCGCGTTCAGCAAGAGCACGATATCCGCCAACCCCTAGTTGGCTGCCGAGCATGACATCAAATGCGTGTGGTTTTGAGCAGCGGGCCTCGTAACCAATCTGCAGTCCGACAACTTTACGATCTCGGCCGGTTTGTTTCGCATATTCATCACCGACAAGTTTGGCAAACATTTTGCCAAGTTGAATTTGAGTTATTGAGATATGGCCATGATCATCTCGTGGTACACCTTCGAGCTGTTTACTTGGAAGAAATTCAGCGAGCCCTTCTGCAAGAACGATGACACCGTATTCTTTCCCCTCTTTTTCTTCTCTAACTCGCATTGTTTTGACGATTCGGCCAACGACCTCATCGACATTCATTACGGGCTTGGTGGTAGTATTGCCGTCAGCATCAGTGCTGGTTTCATCTGTACGATACTTTCCGTGTATGTCTTCAACACTGATGACGAGACTGGCTTCACCAGAAATAGCCGCTCCGTACGCTAGCCAGCCAGCACTACGACCCATTGATTCACAGATGAAATACGATCTTCCGGCGTCAGCATCATAAAGTAGGTTTCGGATTTCACCTCCAAGAAAGTCAACGGCTGTAAAGTAGCCAAACGTGAAATCAATGCCCATGTAATCGTTGTCGATTGTCTTTGGTAGATGAACGACAGGAATTCGGGGAGCATCAGCTGGGAGGCTGTCTTGGTACAGTTTGAATTTATTTGCTGTCTTTAGAGTGTCATCACCACCAATTGATATGAGAGCTTCAACACCAAGAGAACGGAGGCCTTCATAGACATTTTTGAGTGGTTGAACGCGTTGCTCATCATCGAAATGTTCAGGCGCAGAAATATGCTTGCCAGGGTTTGTTCTGGCAGTACCGAGCATGATTCCTTGACCGGATCGAGTCCGCTTTAAAAATTCTGGAGTTACATTGATATAGTCTTTACCTTCAACGAGTGGTTGCTCTGGTGAGAAGTCAGCCAGAGATGAGTAGCCATGTTTCATGCCGACGACTTCAGTGTCGTTTCGCATGAACGATGTGGCTGCTGTCGAAATAACAGCATTCGCTCCTGGAGCTGGACCGCCGGCAAAGAGAATGGCGACGCGACGAAAATGATGAGCTGCTTTTGGTGGGCGTGAGAGGGATTCGGCCATGGGCTGGGGGGCTCCACTGGGAAAGGAGGGAGGGTGTCAGGAACGTGAGAGAAATCTAGCAAGCATTGAGCCACTTTTGTAGGGGGTATGTTGCAGCAAGAGGGAATGGCTGCTCAAGGGGTACAAAGGTGCGATGGTGAGCAGGCTCAGATCTATTCGCGGTGCATGACTAGTCTGCGAGAAGTCGTTCCACAAATTTCGTGTCGATTGTTGCTTCATGAAAAGCGGAGTGCGAGAGGAGGTCCAGATGCAGTGGTACGGTGGTTGCAATACCCTTGATTTGAAGTTCACGCAATGCACGGGTCATCGTTTCAATTGCGGCTTCACGGGTTGGTTGGTGCACGATCAGCTTGCCAATAAGTGAATCGTAATACGGTGGAACGACATATCCAGCTGCAACATGAGAATCAAAGCGAACCCCAAAACCTCCAGGGGCAATGATTTGTTCGATCTTGCCGGGGCATGGCCTGAAGTTTGCAGCCGGGTCTTCTGCATTAATACGGCATTCAATTGCATGACCACGAGGCACAATGTCTTCTTGTTGGAGTGTCAGTTTTTCACCGGCAGCTACCCGAATCTGCTGCTTGAGTAGATCGATACCTGTGACCATTTCTGAGACTGGATGCTCAACCTGGATGCGGGCATTTACCTCGATGAAGTAAAAGTTGTTTTCTTGGTCAACAATGAATTCAACCGTTCCGGCAGAGTAGTATCCCGAAG
>Ga0315320_10005307_pt1 | contig 10573 bp, 5 predicted proteins | sample M140m21515metaG_FD_203458 | JGI IMG/M metagenome (GOLD analysis project Ga0315320, IMG submission 203458) | Ammonia-oxidizing marine archaeal communities from Monterey Bay, California, United States - M1 40m 21515 | ecosystem: Environmental > Aquatic > Marine > Coastal | place: USA: California...
TATGGAAACACACAAGATGACCGAGGTGTCAGGAGACATGTCATTTCTCGAAATGATGGATGTCCTGAATGGCAACTTAATCCGTGAGGGAAAGGAGCCTTTCGCTTTTGACCACGACTGTCGTGAAGGAATCTGCGGATCGTGTTCAATGTTTATCAATGGAGAAGCACACGGACCAGGAAGAAATGTAACGACCTGTCAGCTTCATATGCGTTCTTTTAAAGATGGCGAAACAATCCATGTGGAGCCATGGCGATCAGCTGCATTCCCAGTCATAAAAGATCTTTCAGTAGATCGAAGTTCATTTGACAGAATTATTCAATCAGGAGGGTATGTTTCTGTGAACACATCAGGTGAGACTATAGATGCAAATGCCATCCCCATTCCCAAGCATGATGCTGACGAAGCGTTTGACTCGGCAACTTGTATAGGTTGTGGGGCCTGTGTTGCTACTTGCAAGAATTCATCTGCCATGCTTTTTGTGGCAGCAAAGGTGAGCCAGTTGTCTCTTCTCCCTCAGGGAAAACCCGAAAGTAAGGAGCGCGTAACCCGCATGGTAGATCAAATGGATCTAGAAGGATTCGGCAACTGTACAAATACTGGAGCGTGTGAAGTCGAATGTCCGAAAGGCATAAGTATTACAAATATTGCACGTATGAATAGAGCGTTTCTCTCTTCAAACTTGACATCAAAGTAGAAGATTGATTTTCACAAAACGTGTTACTTATGCAGGGGTACGAGCATTCTTAACTTAACTTGTGTTATGAAGAATTTACTTTTATTGATTTTCAGCATCTTTTTGGCGCATCAAATATCTGCTCAGAAAAAAGCGGATGTTACTTTTGAAGTTGGCGCAGTATGCGGAATGTGTGAAACGCGGATTGAACAGGCATATGATGTTAAAGGCATCGTGATGGCTGATTATGATCTCGAATCACACAAGCTTCACGTGGTTTATAAAACAAAACATTTCCCCAATATTCTTGATGTTCACCGTCTTGCAGTGAATGTAGGTCACGATACAGATTTGATTAAAGCTTCCGAAGAAGTCTATGCAAAACTTCATGGATGCTGTAAATACAGGGACGAATCTAATACACAAAAATGTTCAGGTGATCACGAGCATTAGATTGCTTTTTAATTATAGGATGTAACCTATAGAGATAACATGAAGCATTTAAAACACCTCTTCGTACTCTTATTTATTGTCAGCGGGCTTGCGATGCCAACGATCAACGCACAGAAGCAAATTAAAGGCAAAGTTCTCGCGCCGGAATCTCATATCGGGCATGACCATGATGCAGCCGAACATGAAGGGGAGGTCGTATATGACATTCTTCCTGGCGCAACAGTGATTTGGAAAGGGACGTCAGTAGGTACAATGACTGATGTTTTCGGTTTTTTTAAGCTTCCCGCTCTCAATCTTGGGGATACACTGCAAGTAAGTATGATAGGGTATGAGACGGTGGGCCTTGTATATACAGGCTGGGATTATTTGGACATCCCTCTTAAGCCGGGGATTCTATTAAATGATGCGCAGATAGAAACCAAGCGGTCCACGACTTCTATTTCTCTTCTCGATCCATTAAATATTCAGCAGCTAAACAGGAAAGAACTCGCAAAAGCAGCGTGTTGTAATCTAAGTGAAGCATTCGAAACCAACGCTTCTGTTGACGCGTCTTTTACCGATGCCGTTACGGGGACGCGTCAGATTCGCATGTTAGGTTTAGATGGAAAATACACGCAACTTCTTGTCGACAACCTTCCAGGGCCACGGGGGTTAAATGTGGTACAAGGGTTGTCTTTTATTCCTGGGCCTTGGATAGATAACATTTCTATTTCAAAAGGAACGGGGTCAGTCACAAATGGCTATGAAAGCATCACAGGACAAATCAATGTCGCGATGCGAAACCCTGAAAACGCAGAGCCTCTTCACGTGAACCTTTATGTAAGTGGCGACGGAAAAATGGAATGGAATCACGTGAGTCGCCATCAAGTAAGCAGGCGTTGGAGCACAGCTCTTTTGTCCCACGCTGAGCTAGGCACTGCGATCAATGACGGCAATAACGACACTTTTCTCGACACACCTCTTAAACGTGATCTCGTCTTGAGGAATGAGTGGAAGTTTCGTGGAGACAGAGGCATTCGAGGTGAGTATACTATTTCTTCTGTCATGATGAACAGGCTCGCAGGTCAATCCTCGGCATACTCAGATTCGGATTCCCCGTTCAGCCTTTTACAATCCTATTTAGAAAATACAGATTCATTATCACCTTGGACTGCAGCGACAAAGATTTCTAGATTAGAAGCTTCGGCAAAAACAGGATTTGTATTCCCTGAAAAGTCTTGGCAATCGATCGGGACTCAATTTTTTGCATCGACGCATACGCAAGAACATACGTTTGGCAACAGGAGCTATGAGGGCACTGAAAATTATTTTAGAGGCAATGCCCTCTTTTCGGGCATCATTAACAATACGGATCACAAATTTACCACCGGCGTTAGTTTTGTGTATGATGATTTTAACGAGATAGGCACATGGGGGGCAGAATACGACGCGTGGGACAATGAAAATGATACATTGTCTCGAACAGAAATTGTACCCGGAGCTTTCTTTGAATACACCTGGACTGCTGGAGAACGCCTTATAGTTGTTGCTGGATTAAGAGGAGACCACCACAACCTTTATGGCAATTTTGCCTCACCACGTTTGCATGTGCGTTATTCTCTTGCTGAGGAGACATCTGTTAAACTCGTCGCGGGCCGAGGGTTCCGAACTGCAAATGTGTTTATGGAACAACTGGGCTCTTGGGCGAGTAACAGACGTTGGGATATTCAAGAAGAATTGTCTCCAGAAGTAGCAACGAATTTGGGAGTGAACCTGGTATCTAAATTCCGACTCAACGCGAGAGATGCTTCCCTTTCTTTGGACGGATACTTCACCAATTTTGACAACAGAATTATTGTAGATCTATACAATTCTCCCCATGAGGTAAGTATCTACAACCTGAATAACTCTGGGGGATACCCTTCTCGATCGAGCTCAACGACAGTTCAGTTGGAGTTCGACTGGTCTTTTCACAGGCGATTAGATATCAGGGCTGCGTATAGATGGGTGGATGCGGTCACTGGCTATGCTTCAGGTGATTTTGATGCAGGAAATGGGTTTGAAATGCAGCAAGATCCATATGTTTCTAAGCACAGAGCGTTTACCCAATGGAGTTATGCGAGCAAAGCGTCAAAAGAAGGCTACCAGACAAGAATTGATGCCACCGTACAATGGATCGGGCCTCAAGCGCTTCCAGTTCCAGGCGCGATGGAAATGGTCCCGGGCAACCCAATGGAGCCGATGCCAAATATGCATCCGAGTGTCTCACCTTCGTTCACCCAGGTCAACCTTCAATTCACTCAAATTTACCCTGGAAATTTAGAGTTTTATATCGGGGTGGAAAATCTGACGAACGTGAAGCAAATGTCCCCTATCGCAGGCATGAATACTGGAGACCTAGACCTTGAGAATTTTGACGCCAGCCTTGTTTACGGTCCTATTTTTGGCCGAATGTCATATGCTGGACTAAGGTGGACACTGGGGAGTTAAATAGAAAGGCGGAAGCTATCCGTGCATGGTTTCTACAATCCCGTATCGTTTGATGACTTCCCCTTCGAAATCAAGAAATTTCTGCCAGCGTGCATCGACATCAATGTCGCCGCCATATTTTCGCGCGAATTTTAGGAAAGTGGTGTAGTGGTGGGCCTCTGAGATCATTAACCCTCTGTAAAATTCAACGAGATCAGGATCAGTAAGTTTTTCTGCCAAAAGACGGAATCTCTCACAACTTCGGGCCTCGATCATGGCAGAAAAAAGCATCCTACTGACGAGCTGATTTTCTTTTGACCCGCCCTCACTCAACATATACTTATATAACTCTCCCACGTAATTGTCCTTGCACTCATATTGAAGCTTCACGCCTCTGTCCTTCATTTTCGCGCGTACCATATCGAAATGCTCGAGTTCTTCAATCGCAATCTTCGTGAGCGCCTCTACCAAATCCGTGTGCATCGGAAACTTTGTGATGACACTGATGGCATTTGATGCTGCTTTCTGCTCGCACCAAGCGTGATCATTTAGAATAGAGTTAATGTTGCTTTCACAAAGCCTGACCCATTTCTCATCCGTCGCAAGTCTCAACCCCAGAAGAACCTTTTTTGCCTTCTCGTACTTTTCAATTTCTGACATTGGAATGATTGGCTATAGTTCGACGCGTATTAAAGAACCCGTGGAAAGCAAGTGTCCATCACTTGCCTGTAAACAAAGCTCTCCACACTCAGTGGAAGCATTTGGCAACACACTTCGCCAAAGCGTTTCAAGTGTAGAGGGAGGAAGTCCAGAGTAGGTATTCATCACAATAAACCCGTCGGGCTCGACCACTTGTGACACGAGCTCAACAATTTCTACCAAGCTGTGCTCAAGTTTCCATTTCTCGTTTTTAGGACCGAGTCCCCATGTCGGAGGATCGAGAACCACCCCTGAATATTTGTTTCCTCTTTTCACTTCACGGCGAAGAAACTTCAGCGCATCCTCGACGACCCATCGAATTCCGGTCAAACCACTCAGCTCCATATTTACGCGTGTCCAATCGATGACTTGCCTGATTGCATCGACGTGCGTGACGTCTGCACCTGCGCTTTTTGCGGCCAGACTGGCCCCTCCGGTATATGCAAATAGATTGAGGAGTTTATCTCCTTCTTTGATTTTGCCTGCGATATACTCCCAGTTGCAAGATTGTTCAGGAAAGATGCCGATGTGCTTAAATCGGGTCGTTTCAAGGTTAAACTTCAGCCGAAGTGAAGGATGTTCTTCGGATTTGTACTCTAAGTTCCAGCTGTTTGGGACCTTTCCGTTTTGCTTCCAATACCCCGCAGCTTTACTCGTGGATTCAAAGCTGGAGTGTGCTTTATCCCATTCTTTGAAAGATTTTTTTCTATCCCAAACTGCACTCGCTTCGGGCCTGTCGAGAACGACGTCACCGAACTTCTCTAGTTTGGCCCCCTCCCCAGAATCGAGTAACTCATAGTCCTTCCATGTGTCGGCTACAAACCGTTTTATTTTGTGTGATCCCATATGATGCAAAGGTCGTAAATCGAATGGTTAACTCGCACTTAACGTTCTAATAATGACGTAGTCATGCTCAATTGAAAATTTCGCCTCATCTTTGTGCAACATATGGGAAGGAAAAATAGAGGAAGCTGGCCTAAAGGGAATAAATCAAATAGGGGTAGCAAAGGCCAAAGAGGTCAACATGGGGTTTCGAGTTCGAATTCGCCAAAAGATTTACGCAGAACGATTTTGGATGTGTTTCGAAAGAGCCCATCCAAACAACTCAATCACAAGCAGGTATCTTCTGCTTTAGGCATACTTAATCACGATGTCAGAAAACTCATCACTGAGCTACTTGTTGATTTGGCGACAAAAGGTAAACTTGAAGATTTAGGGCGCGGGAAGTATATGCTTGCTGAACAAGAAACTCAACCCTGCTCGGGAGTCATCCAAATCACGCGCTTCGGAAGAGGGTTTGTCATGCAAGAAGATGGCTCGGAGATAAAATTATCTAAGGGCGATACGGGCAGCTCGTTTTGGGGGGACACCGTCGAAGTCGAGTGGTCAAAAAACCGCCGCAGACCTACGCCATATGTTTCGAAGGTTATTCAACGCCTGCGCAAGGTGTATGTGGTGACCATCGAACAAGTCAGAGATTATGCTTTCGGACATCCTTCAGACACAAAACTTCACACAAACTTCTTTATCCCAGGTCGCTCGCTGAATGGCGCCGTCCAGGGGGACAAGGTTCTCATTGAACTCGACTCGTGGGACTCACAGGACGATGCGCCTCTCGGGCGCGTTGTGAAAGTACTTGGCAAAGAGGGAGACAACGATGTGGAGATGCATGCGATTTTGGCGGAGTACGGATTGCCTCTTGAATTCCCCCCTGAAGTTGAAGAAGAAGCAAAACAATTTACGCCTAGCGCAGAAAGTAATGCAGGGCTTGATAAAAAGGAAATCGCCAAACGCAGAGATATGCGTGATGTTCTGACGATGACGATTGACCCTTTGGATGCCAAGGACTTTGATGATGCTTTGAGCCTGAAGAAATTGAAAAACGGAAATTTCCAAGTAGGCATTCATATTGCAGACGTTGCGTATTACGTCAAACCAGGAAGTGCAATCGATGAGGAAGCAATCAGTCGTGCAACGTCTGTATATCTCGTGGACAGAACGATTCCAATGCTTCCAGAAGTCCTTTCAAACGATCTTTGTTCTCTTCGCCCGAACGAAGATAAATTTGCGTTCAGTTCGGTCTTTGAGATGGATTCTGAAGCGAACGTCATTAATGAGTGGTTTGGACGTACGGCAATCCATTCAGACAGAAGATTTGCATACGAAGATGCGCAAGTGCGCCTCGAAACAGGGGAGGGGGATTATGCAGATGAGTTAGGTTTACTCTTCACACTGGCGACCAAGCTTCGCAAAAGGCGCTTTGAAAATGGGGGAATTGATTTTAACAGTGAGGAAGTAAGATTCGAACTTGACGACACAGGAAAGCCGCTTCGTGTCGTGATTAAAAAGATGCGAGAAGCGAATAAACTCATCGAAGACTTCATGCTTTTGGCGAATATTCGTGTCGCCCGTTTCCTTGCAAAAGTCCACCCAGAAAAGAATACGCCTACCCGCACAAGTATTTATCGCATTCACGATAATCCAGATCCAGAGAAGCTAAAATCTTTGAGACTGTTTGTCAGAAGGTTTGGTCACGAAATGCCCAAACCCAACCCTGGAAACGCAGAATCACTTATTCGAGACCTCTTGGTCGCGACTGCTGGAAGCCCGGAAGAGGGGACAGTTAAAACGATGGCCATCAGATCGATGGCAAAAGCGGAATATTCTACGGAAAACATAGGTCACTATGGGCTTTCCTTTCCGTATTACACACACTTTACATCGCCCATAAGACGCTACCCAGATATTATCGTACATCGTCTACTCCAGCATTATTTAGATGGCGGAGTGGATGCTGACAAGGGAGAAATAGACGCAAGATGTCACCACAGTGGCATAATGGAAAAACGTTCTGCCGAAGCTGAACGTGCAAGCATTAAGTACAAGCAAGTCGAATACTTAATGACGAGAATAGGCGAAACGTATCAAGGGCTCGTCTCAGGTGCTGTTCCAAGGGGCCTCTTTGTGGAAATCCAAGAAAACAAATGCGAGGGCTTTGTTTCAAAAGATGCGCTGCCTAAAGATCATTGGGTGTACGATGAAGAAAAAATCGGCTTCGAAGGAATGCAATCAGGCCGTACAATTGCATTGGGAGATGAGGTGACAATTAAGGTTGTTTCTGCAGACCTTGCAAAACGTCAGTTAGAGTTTGAGATTCTCGTAAATTAATCAGTACTTTTGCCCCTCGATTTGCGCTTGTAGCTCAGTGGTTAGAGCAGTGGACTCATAATCCATTGGTCGTAGGTTCAAATCCTACCAGGCGCACTGACGAGACGCCGCGGAGATTAACGCTCGGCGGCGTTTTTTTTGGCCCCGTAGTTCAATGGATAGAATAGGACTTTCCTAAAGTTTAGATGCAGGTTCGATTCCTGCCGGGGCTACTAAAGTTATTCCCTGCATCCTAACAGATGTGGGTTTTTTTTATGCTTAAAAGTCTATAAACACTGTTAAAAGAGGTGATCTTTGGAATAAAGCCAAGCAAAGAATCAAAGTCCTTCAATCTATCCACCGCAATGAAAGGATGGATTACATTGTCTTAAAAAAGCGTGTATACACTCAGGAAGACTTGTCATTCAATATCCAGGAGCTCACAGTAGACCTTGGGTGCGATCTGATTAAGGACAATAGAGTCCATAGTCGGAGAGGAATAGGAGCAGATCCGAGGTTGTCACGATACCATCACCATCGAGGTCGCTTTGGCAAGTGTTGATTGGCAAACACTGATTGGTAATAAAGTCGAACATCGTGCCCGGCCCGCATAGAACGTTCGAAATGGATTCTGGAGATTGATCCACAGGGCACAGACCGTTGACCTTGATTAGCACAATGTAATGCACGTCCAATGAGCTGGACCAGCCGTTGGCGACTCGCACGGACCAGAAGCCTTCACCATCGACAAATTCAAGGTTGTCAAATGGCACGGTGGCCTCAAACAAATCAGTAGGTGTTGTCGCTGCCCAGGTGCTGGGATATACTTCCTGGTAGTTGCCAATCGAATTGGGGCATTCGCTGAAGTCGAAGCCACCAAATTCAATGCACTCACCGCTTGGCTTTTGAATTTCGACAAGCATGTCACCGGGCCAGGAATTTGAATTCAGGGCGTTGTACAGCAAACTGATTTCTACCCCAGTAATTTCACCTGAGGCCAGAGCGTACATGTTGGGGCTGTATTCGCCCCCTGACAGGGTGTCATTGATATTGAATCCCATTTGGCATGTGCCACAACCCACGCAATTGTATTCGCTGACGCAATCATCAACGTCGTCACAGATTCCATCAAGGTCAACGTCGTTGTATTGACAAAAGCTTGGGTCGTCGAAAACGCATCCATCTTCGATGGGGAAGAAATTGCAGGCGGCGGGGTCGGAACAATAGGGCTGAGCGATGTTTCCATCACAATCGCATTCTCCTTGTGGGATCTCTGTACATCCGCATTCATAAATCGCTCCTGGCCCGTTGCAAACGCCACAAGCATCTATGGTGCCGACACAACCATCAATGTTATCACATATGCCATCTTCATCCAAGTCGTTTTGACAATCCCCTCCACAGACACCAACAGCATCAAACACTTCATCTGAGCCACAATCGCAATATGGGTAACTCAGATACAAACAGGTGCCATCATCCGCAGTTGCTTCCGGCAAGAAATTGCAGGCGGTGGGGTCTGTGCACCCGAGGCAGCTGTAATCGCAACTTCCATCATCTTCTGAAGCCTCGGAATCGTAGTTGCATGCAGATGCATCGGTGCAACCAAAGGAAACAAAAGGTGAATAGACACAGGTTCCATCATCAAAGGTAGCTTGAGGGTTATAATTGCTTGCCTCTGGATAGGTACATCCACCGATGCCAAGCCTTATTTCAATGCAGGTTTCGCCAGGATCTGACTGGACAAACGAATTTTGATTATCCCAAAGGCCATCAAAAAACAACCCTTGTTCGTTAAACAGCTGAAGGTTGTTGTTGCAATAGCCATAACTGCCGATGAGACCAATTTGATTTACAACCCAGAAATGTTCATTTTGAATTGTCTGAAAGTTGAGGACTTCTCCCTCAGGTGCTCCGCAGGGGTAGAAAAGCTGCCAATCCAATTCTGCGAGGTCAAAATCTCCAACTCCATATTGGCATTCGTTTTCGTTGGAATAATTAGCGATCGGATTGTAGTTGCATGCAGACGCATCGGTGCAACCGTAAATTGCAGGCTCAAGCACAAAGCAACCAGAGCTGCCATTGGATGTTGAGAAGTTGCCTTGGGAATTTCCAGTGATGGCATCAAAAGTTCCGCTGAGATTGAAAACCAGAGATCCAGAGGAGGAATTATCCGTGAATTCCATAGTGATGTTTGGCCAACACAGGGAGAAGTCCCCAATATTCCCAATGAGGCCATTTTCATTGAATTGAACAATCGTTTCTGACTCGGTGGTTCCATCGCATAAGTAGTCAAAGTGAATGAGCCAGTCAGAATAGTTGAAAAGGTAATTGTTGGTGGAGTATGTGCAGCCATCTATGGGGGTGCACCCCGCGTCGGGGTTAAAATTGCATGCGTTAGGATCCTGACATCCAGATGGAATACAGGTTCCATCGTTTTCATTCGCTTCAGGGTTAAAATTGCATGCCAAGGCGTCGGTGCAGCCCGGGGTGACTGGAGTCACAGAAACACATCCGTTGGTACCCATAAACTCAATCGTACCTACAGAGCTTAACGTACCAGACCCTAGGATTTCCAGATTGAACAGAGCATAAGACCCGTTTGAAGTAAGAGCTTCTATAACCAGTGTGTTGCCACAAGTCGAAGACCTTGCGTCCAACCACCAAAAAGGCCCAGTATGATTGGTTTGAAGGGGCGTATCAGAGGTGAATTCGACACTATACTGCTCTTCAATCGTGTCATCGCAGTTTAGATCAACAGCGATATTGTAACTGCTCAAGTTCAAATTGTAGGGTGAATCGTTGTAGACACACTCATCAAGCACACATTCACCTTCGGTGAAGTTGCAGGCAATGGGGTCTGTACAAGCTTCGTAGGCGCAATAGTTCTCTTCGTGTATTTGTGCCTCTTCGCTGTAGTTGCACGCTTGTTCATCGGTACACCCGTAACTGGCGTTTGCGGGTTGCATGGAGATCAATACCCCAACCGGGTTTTCACCTTCGTAAATCTGGCCTGAAAGAATTGTTCCTTGCTCTGGGAAGGTGCCTCGATACTCGTAACTGCCATCGAAAAATGAAAAGTTGTGATTGCAAGTTGTCCAGGTGCCAGAAGAGAGCGGTCCGTCTGTGTTCGTTTGCCCTAGGAACGTC
>Ga0315320_10005308_pt1 | contig 10572 bp, 6 predicted proteins | sample M140m21515metaG_FD_203458 | JGI IMG/M metagenome (GOLD analysis project Ga0315320, IMG submission 203458) | Ammonia-oxidizing marine archaeal communities from Monterey Bay, California, United States - M1 40m 21515 | ecosystem: Environmental > Aquatic > Marine > Coastal | place: USA: California...
ATCTCAACGAGTCCGTCTGCAACTGGCTTCGTGACAACGCCCGACGAGAGGGTGTCGGATATCGAATTCTCGAGGACACCATTTCGTACAACCCAGGAAAAATCCAGCAGGTCGTCATGGGTGAGGAAGGCAATGCCGATGGCTCCGGGGCTGGGTCCTCTTCCGGAAAGAATGCCAGCAACACCCCTTCGCGGGGCCGGGGCAGCGGCAGCGCGCCCACGATCGGGTCCGGCAGCGACGGTGGCAGCAAGGGTGCTGGTGGCAAGCTCGCTGGTGGGCGTGATACCGCGAAAGCCGGTGGCGCAGGCCTGACCATGGGCTCAGGTGCCGGCAACGGCGGTGATGCTCCCGTGGACGACGTTGACTTCGAAGACGACGGCATCGCCTCCAGTTCCTCCGGCCGAGGAAACAGCGGAAATCGAAAGACCCTCGGCAACCTCGATGGAATCGCACCTCTCCCCGGCAGGCCCTCTCTGTTCAAGACCGGACAGACCTACTACCGCGGTGAAGTGACCTTCCGAATCGAGATTCTCGATCCAAATGCACAGAACGACGGAGGCGAAGGCTGACATGGACATGAATCTCGAACAAGTCAAACCGATGATCGGTTGGATCAAGGAGCATCTCTTCATCTTCGTGATGAGTCTTCTGATCGTTCTTTTTCTTGGCTGTGGATGGTATTTCTCAGGTGGCTTGAACACCCAGCTGGCCAGCGACATCGATGACCACAAGAAGAACTTCCAGAAGCTCGAAAAGGCGTCGAAGACCTCCGTCACCCTGCCGATGACCAACGGTGATTTCACGGCTTCTGGAACGCTCAACCAGGCTCTTCTGGACAGTCTCGACGAATTGAGCAGCAAGATGTCCGAGGACGTCACTGAAGCCCGTCGCATGGTGCTCGCCCACAATGGCGACCCCTTCCCTGACACGTTTCCCCACCCGGAATTCTCCGACCGACAGGCCGGACAGAAAACAGGAGCGAAGCGGCTGCTGGTTTCCGAGTCGGAATTCCCAAGCCCCCCTCAAAGCCAGCGTGAGAACCTGCCCAACAAGATCCACTCCGCTCTGGTGACGGCTTATGACGAGATGCTTGAAGCGGCAAGCGCCGGAGCGCCACCCGCGCCGACTTCCGTCGAGGCGATGCTGCTCAGGGAACAAAGTCGTTTCGTGGAAACTGATCTGCGCAAGGCCAGTCGCGAGGAGTTGAATGAAGCGGAGGTTTCCGAACTGACCGCGAAGCTCACTCAGGACCGGCTTCAGCTCTACAACGAAGAGGCCGGAAAGATCAGCTTCTATGCAACACCCCGCGCGTTCAAACTGGTTGACAGCCCCTTCGTGACCAAGCAGAATCATTCCTTGGCGGAGATGTACACCTGGCACTGGGACTGGTGGGTCGCCGAAGACCTGATTTCGGCGATCGCAGCGGCGAATTCCGACCCCGTGTCGGGGAAGACCCTGACCGTCGTCGAAGCACCAGTCAAACGACTGATTTCGGTCCAGACACTCGATGCGCCGTTCGTCGTCGAGAAAGCCGACAGCGGAAACTCCGCCGGCCGACAGATGGGTGGATCCGGTCGCGGAAACGCCTCGTCCATGAGCGCAGGAGGACCCCTCGCCGAGCCCATGGTCGACATGAACGGGTCACTTGACACCGACTACAAGGTCTCGCTCACCGGGCGCACCTCCAACAACGTCTTCGATGTCCGTAACGTCCGAGTGGTCCTGATCATCGAAACGGACAAACTGCCCCGTTTCGTCAACGCGCTCGGCAATGAGAATTTCATCACGATCACCGATGTCTCACTGCAGCCCGCGAATGCCTTTGCAGCCGCGGATCGTGGATACATCTACGGTGCCCAGCCGGTATCGAGGGTGACCCTCGATCTGGAGACCTTGTGGTTCAGAAAATGGACCGCGGCATGGATGCCTCAGGAAATCCGAGATGCTCTTGGCATCAAGGCGAAGAACGCGGGTTGAGCCGTGAATTGAAGGCGCTCTCATTCGACGGCGTCGACGACCTTCGAGAATTGCACCAATCAGTGGTGCGCAGATAGGAACCGAGAAATCATGAGAATGAAGTCCACTCCCCTCTGGGAACAGCACATTGAAAAAGCCGTTTTCGCAGTGCTGCTGATTCTGCTCCTGGCTCTGCTGGTGATGCAGTTCATCGGAAGCCCCAACAGTGTCGACGTCCGCATCTCCGGTGCAAACAAGACTCTGGCTCCCGGCGAGCTCAACGACGAACTGATCACCGCCGCGGAACTCATCCGCACCCGCCAGGGCGAGAACGCACCACCCATGGACGACCCTCCGTCCATCGATTCAATCCGACTGATCAGCCCGCAGGTGGGGTCGATGATCTCCGGTGACCTCATGGCCGATGGGAGCGTGCGCCGAGGCGCACCGGTTCTGGCCTCCGCGCTTCTGACTTCGGGATCCTCCTCCAGCGAGCCCTTCTACGAGCCCTCACCTCCATCCCTCGCGATGATGAGCGTCCAGTCGTTCCTCGACGAGGTGACCTCGGAGGTCGTGGCTGAGAACGAGGAACTCGACAGGAAGCTCGAGCCCGGGTCGAACGAGATCACCTGGTTGACACCTGTGGCCACCATCAACATGTCGTCGAGTCGTTCGGAATTCGAACAGGCTCCCGATGGCCTCGTCACGGCTCCACCGCATTGGCGAAACGGGATGTACATGATCGTCGACGTGCAGTTCGAACGTCAGGAGCTCGGTGTTGATGGTGCATGGGGCGACCCTCTCATGCTCGCACCGTTCTTCGCCACGCAGGCATCCCGCCGTTCGGAACTCATCGAGTATGCCGGAGGCATCACTTTGATGGGAGATGATGAGCAGGAAGTCGCCCAGGACGAGCTGAGAACGATGCTCATCGACACCTATTCAAAGCCTCGTCTTCAGCGCGAACTGCTCCAGCCGTATTTCGTCGACACCAAGTTCGGTGCCGCCACCCAGTTCCTCACGGATCCGATGGGGGGGGCCGGCGACGATCGTGATGTGAAGATCATCGAGCGCGAGATCAAGATCATCAAGCAGCAGCAGCGTCAGGACAAGCTCTCAGCCGAGCTGGACGCACTCGGCGGCCCACTCGCCGACGAGGAAAGACCCGGGCGTGACGACGACGGGGGCGGCCGTGGCGGTCGTGGCGGCAATGGAGGCGGCGGCAAGGGCGGCGGTCTCGGCGGTGGCGGAAAGACCGTTGACGGCAACAAGGACTCCGCACAGGATGAGCGCACCAAGCGCCAGCGCCGAAGCAGGACCCGGCAGCTCAACGACCTCGGAGACGAGATCGATCGCATGCTCGAGGAACTCGCCAAGATCGCACCCGACAGTGACCTGCTCAACACGGATGGCGCGGAGAAGGTCGCTTCCGAGCTCGATCTGCTGAACGACGACGTCGTGGTCACATGGACGCACGACATCGATGTTGAATCAGGCAGGACCTACCGATATCGCGCCAGCGCGAGCTTCTACAGTCCCTTCTTTGCTCGAGGTTTCCAGCTTGATGCGGAACAAGAAGTCTTGGGCATGCGACCCTCCATCGAGACGGTCACTGGCAACTGGGGTGAGGCGGTCACCGTTGACTCTGGCACTGAATTCTTCTTCACCGCGGCACGACCAGGCAGCGATGCCATGATCGGAGAGGCGGTCGTCGAGGTCTTCTCACAGCAGAACGGCAGGTACTGGAGTGAAACCTACACCGTGCGACCTGGTGATCAGATCGGCACGGAAAGGCGCGTTGGTGGGGGTGGCACGGTGGACTTTGGAACCGGTTGGTTCGTGGTCGACATCATCCCCTCAGGCCTTGATGCGAAGGGTGACTCGATCTTCGAAGTCATCGTTCAGGAAATCGGTGGGGATGAGCAGGTTCTCGTTCGGAAGCCCGAGAGCGAATCTGACAGCTCTCAGTTCAAGGCGATGGAGCTCAAGGTCAAGAATGCTGAAGCGCTTCAGGGGCAGGCCTCCGCCTCCGAGGGCAATGGCTGAGTTCACTCGAGTGACTCATGCGCCTTGTTTTTCAGGCGTTTCAATCAACATCTGACGAAAGGGCACGACTCAGGTCGTGCCCTTTTTCATGGATTGATCACCTTGGATTCAGAGAGAGTGGCGCGGCAGAGAAAAGACCCCGGAGATCTGTGGAAACGCACGCGCGATGAATCAGATTGGAAAGCAGGAAAACTTTGATTTCTTTGTGTTCAAATCTACGCGGGAGCTGAGTCAGGGAGATGAAAAAACGAAATGAGAGTGATCCCGACTCGCGGCGTCTGTCGTGGAAAAAGTGCACTTCATTGCGCCAGAGCGCCGTTTTTCTCGGAACAATGAAGTGCTCCATGGCCGATGACCGCCCATCAAGCAGGCGAGGGCCGACGAAAGCATGAGAGGAGAGGGTGCTCAGGATCAAAAAGTCCAAGAATCGGATCAAAACGATGCTCCAAGCAGGTTGACAGCATCTGAGAACTCGATATCCTTCCCGATCTGCACCAAACCTTCGGGCAAGGGCAGGGGACCCCCTCAACCGGGGTTTCGATTCTTTGACAAGTCACGTTGTTAGTCGCGATCAAGTTCGATCGAGTGTGTTCTCTCGTTGTTTCAACGAGGGTCATTCCAATGACGGACTTGGTCTGCAAAAATTGCAAATATAAGCAAAGAGAATTCATCGAGAGATTTATTTAAATTTTATTGACAGGCCTGAGAAAGCTGCCGAGATCAATCGCAAGATTGATGCTCGGTTGTCGGGGGAAATCGTCCTCCGGCATGGTGTATCAAGGCGATTCTGTTGAACCGTTTCGTTTCCGCACATGGGTGCCAGGCGAAGCAGCCAACGGCGTCGGGTTGATGCGATCAAGTTATTAAGGGCATACGGTGGATGTCTTGGCGTTGAGAGGCGATGAAGGACGTCGGTAACCTGCGAAAAGCCTAGAGGAGTTGGTAACCAAGCATTGATTCTAGGATGTCCGAATGGGGAAACCCGGCCCGCAAGGGTCATCCATACCCGAATGCATACGGTATGGAAGCAAACCCGGAGAACTGAAACATCTCAGTACCCGGAGGAAAGGAAAGCAACCGCGACTCCGTTAGTAGCGCCGAGCGAAAGCGGATTAACCAGTAAATCAACGTGAGTCGTCTGGAAAGACGGACCACAGAGGGTGACAGTCCCGTAACGTTGTGGCTGGTGAGGCCTAGAGTAGGTTCGAGCTCGTGAAACTCGGATTGAACATGGGGGGTCCACCCTCCAAGCCTAAGTACTCCTCAACGACCGATAGTGAACCAGTAAGGCGACTGAATGATGAAAAGCACCCCTATAAGGGGAGTGAAAAGTACCTGAAACCGTATGCTTACACAGCGGTCGGAGCCCTTTCGAGGGTGACGGCGTGCCTTTTGCATAATGATCCTGCGAGTTACTCTCTACAGCAAGGCTAAGTCGAACCCCGACGGAGCCGAAGGGAAACCGAGTCTTAAAAGGGCGTCGAGTTGTAGGGAGTAGACGCGAAACTGGTTGATCTACCCATGGGCAGGTTGAAGGGAGGGTAAAACCTCCTGGAGGACCGAAGCCTTGAACGTTGAAAAGTTCTGGCATGACCTGTGGGGAGGAGTTAAAGTCTAATCATAACCAGAGATATCTCGTTCTCTCCGAAATAGCTTTAGGGCTAGCCTCACGTTACATCTTGTAGGGGTAGAGCGACTGATTGGGGCTGGGGGGCTACCCGCCTACCCACCCCAGTCAAACTCCGAATACTACAAGACTTGTCGTGGGAGTCAGACTACGGGGGACAATCTCCGTGGTCAAAAGGGAAACAGCCCAGATCGCCAGATAAGGCCCCTAAACAAACCTAAGTTACTAAGGTAGTCAGAGTGCCGTGACAGCCAGGATGTTGGCTTAGAAGCAGCCACCATTTAAAAAGTGCGTAACAGCTTACTGGTCGAGGACTTTGGCGCCGATAATGATCGGGAATAAGGTTTGTGCCGAATCTGCGAGCGCGCAAGCGCGGTAGGAGAGCGTTGCTGTCAGCGTTGAAGCCATCCCGGAAGGGTTGGTGGAGCGGCAGCAAGTGAATATGCAGGATTGAGTAACGATAAACGGAGTGAGAATCTCCGTCGCCGAAAGCCTAAGGTTTCCTGGGGAAGGTAATTCCGCCCAGGGTTAGGCGGTACCTAAGGCGAGGCCGAAAGGCGTAGTCGATGGACAGCAGGTTAATATTCCTGCCCTTATGTGTGCGGTTGATCCGGCGTGACGGATCGAGAAGTTCAGCGGGACAGTGAAGCGTCCAGGCCCTCGGGCCGTTGCTGGGTAGATCGGTCCCAAGAAAAGCCGTCCGGTGACAATCACATAAGCCGTACTAAAACTGACACAGGTAGGCGTGGCGAAAAGCCTCAGGCGCTCGAGATAATCGTCGTGAAGGAACTAGGCAAATTGACCCCGTACGTTCGCAATAAGGGGGCCCTACTCGTAAGAGAGGGCGCAGAGAAAAGGCTCTGGGAACTGTTTATCAAAAACACAGCACTGTGCTAACTCGCAAGAGCACGTATACAGTGTGACTCCTGCCCGGTGCCGGAACGTCAAGGGAGCAGGTTAGCCTTCGGGCGAAGCTTGCGACCGAAGCGCCGGTAAACGGCGGCCGTAACTCTGACGGTCCTAAGGTAGCGAAATTCCTTGTCGGGTAAGTTCCGACGCGCATGAATGGAGTAATCATCGGAGCACTGTCTCCACGACGAACTCGGTGAAATAGTAGTGGCGGTGAAGATGCCGCCTACTCGCAGCAAGACGGAAAGACCCCGTGGACCTTTACTGTAGGCTTGTAGTGATCACGAATTTATTCTGCGTAGGATAGGTGGGAGGCTTTGAAACCGGGCTTTAGGGCCTGGCGGAGCCAACCTTGAAATACCACCCTGACTATGTTTGTGGTCTAACCCTGATTCCCATGAAGCTGGGCAGGGGACCCTGCATGCTGGGCAGTTTGACTGGGGCGGTCTCCTCCTAAAAAGTAACGGAGGAGCGCAAAGGTCGGCTCAGTGCGGTTGGAAACCGCATTTAAGAGTGTAAGAGCACAAGCCGGCTTTACTGCAAGACAGACAAGTCAAGCAGTCTCGAAAGAGGGCTCTAGTGACCCGGCAGTTCTGTGTGGAAGGGCTGTCGTTCAACGGATAAAAGGTACCCCGGGGATAACAGGCTTATCGCTCCCGAGCGTCCATAGCGGCGGAGCGGTTTGGCACCTCGATGTCGGCTCATCGCATCCTGGGGCTGAAGGCGGTCCCAAGGGTTGGGCTGTTCGCCCATTAAAGCGGTACGCGAGCTGGGTTCAGACCGGCGTGAGCCAGGTCGGTCCCTATCTGCTGTGAGCGTTGCAATATTGACGGAAAATGTCCTTAGTACGAGAGGATTGGGACGGACATACCCCTGGTGTGCCAGCTGGACCGCTCGGTCCACCGCTGGGTAGCTAAGTATGGCAGGGATAACCACTGAAAGCATCTAAGTGGGAAGCCTATCCGGAGATGAGTATTGCTTGAGACCCCCGGAAGACTACCGGGTTGATAGGCCGGATGTGTAAGAGCAGAAATGCTTTCAGCTAACCGGTACTAACGGTCAAAGACTTGATCGTATCTACCGGACGCCCTTGGCGTTCGGCAGCTTGATCAGTCTGTCAATGAGATCATTCGATGAATATCTCAGCGCATATCTGCACTTTGAACAGTCTGTAAGAAGACGCGACGTAGCAACGTGATAGTTGCTTCGCCGGGCGAGAGCCCAGCGAGGTAATTGTCGGTGACTAGAGGCAAGGGGTGACACCTGTTCCCATTCCGAACACAGCAGTTAAGCCCTTGCCGCCGATGATACTGCTCAGTGGGAAAGTAGGTTATCGCCGACTTTACGAGCCTGATCGGGTAATACCCGGTCAGGCTCTTTTTTTTGCCTTGATTTCAGGCTCTGCGCCATCCAGGCGGTATTCTTGTAGTCGCTCCTCCAATCCTGTTTTCCGGGCGTTGAAGATGTAAAGGGGGTTGCATCCCCTCGCATTTCTGGAAAACTATGGAAGGTTTCTCTTTTTTTATTGTCCCGGATGCTCCCGGCTCACTAGGTTGATTTCATGGGCAAAGGCCTTTTTAAAATCTATGTTGGGAACCTTGATTACAAGGTCACGGAATTTTCCGTCCGACGTCTGTTTGAACCCTTCGGTGAGCTGGAGGACGTTGCGATGGCCACCGACAAGGAAACCGGCAAGCCTCGTGGTTTCGCCATCGTGATGATGCGTGACCATGGAGAAGGTCACAGTGCCATTGAAGGCGTCAAGGGACGGCGTCTCATGGGGCGCCCACTTGTCGTGAACGAGGCCGTGCAGAAAAAAGGTGGCAAGAACGGTCCGAAGATCGGCCCTCCAAGTACGGATTCTTCATCTTCTGAATCTCATGAGGGGGCTTTTTCGGCTCAGACGCCCTCATCGACCAGTCCGTCTTCCGGCGTCGGTCTCACAAGGACGCCTGATTCCCGGGCGTCGCATCGTGGTTCTGGCCAACCCTCGAGCCGGAACCCTCGGCGCACCGCCGGGCGAAATCCCCGACGCAGTACTTGAAGGGGCTTCCCGGTTCATCCTGCCCACCCGCATCCTTCCTGTTCTGCTTCTTTCGCCGTTCAGCATAGAATCGCAACGATGACCGACGACTCTTCAGCTTTCGAGGACGGTGTTCACGAAGATCCCTTTGATCTGCTTGGACTTGAACCTCGATTCGATCTCGATCTCGAGAAGATGCGCACTCGCGTTCGACGTCGTGTCGCGGCATGTCATCCTGACTTGTGCGCCGATCCTCTCGAGCAGGCGGAGGCAACCAGGCTGAGCGCACGACTCAACCAGGCTCGTGACGTGCTTGAAGACGACGAACGTCGCGCGAATATCCTTCATGAACGTTTCGGAGGACCCACTGCGCGGTTGGATGGTTCGCTGCCTCCTGATTTCCTGATGGAGATCCTCGACATACGCATGCGCCTTGAAGAAGCGATTGAGTCTCGAAATGAAGTGGAAGCACTGGCCTTGAGGACATGGGCGATGGATGAACGCAAACGATTGAAGGCAGAGGTCGCAATTGGCCTGACGCGGATGGCTGCAGGTGAAGATGTCGGATCGGATGTCCGTGGTTCCCTCAACATCTGGCGTTACATCGAACGAATGCTTTCGCAGCTCCAACCCACCATCGGTGGCGGGGCGATGGGCTGATCCATGGGAACACTTGATGTCATCCTGATCGTGATGATGCTTCTGCTGCTCGTGGGAAGTGGTTTCTTCTCCGCTGGGGAGACCATTCTCTTCGGTTTGTCCCAGACCGACCGGATAGGAATCGGAAAACGAAATCATCTGACGGCACGAGCCGTCGAAAGTCTTCTTGAAGATCCCCGGGGTCTGCTGATCACGGTCCTGCTCGGCAACATGACCGTCAACACGGCGTATTTCGTCCTTGGTTCCGCGCTCTCCATGAGGTTTTCCGACAACGTCCTGCTTGCCGGCGTCATTGGTCTGTCCACCGTGCTGTGCATTGTGATCCTCGGGGAGGTGATCCCCAAGGTCGTGGCGACATCGCTTCGTGTGCGGCTCGCCGTTGTCATGGTGCCTCCTTTCTTCGCGATTCATCGCGCCATCACTCCACTTCGCGCATTTCTCAAGTATGCGGTCGTCTCCCCGTTGTCACGCCTGACCGCTCCCTCCGCGACGCCCCCGGAACTGAACCCCGAAGAACTCGATGCGCTCATCGAACTCTCCGACCGTGATGGTGTGATCAACTCCAATGAATTCGCGATCCTTCGTGAGGTGCTTCGCATCCGAGATCTCAGAGTGTCCGATGTGATGATGCCTCGGGTCGACATGCTCGGCGTGTCTCTGGGGTGTTCCCGCGAGGAAGTGCTGGATCTCGTTTCGCCAACACGCCCATCCCACATCGCCGTGCGGGGTGACGATGGGGATTCGGTCATCGGACTTCTGTCAGTCCGTGATTTCCTCCTCGACCCCCGAGGTGAACACGCACCGATTCGTGGTCATCTCGAACCACCTCGATTCGTCCCCGAACTCGCCTCCGTCGAGGCGCTTCTCGAGCATTTTCGAAAGAGTGGGACCTCGACCGCCATCGCCGTGAACGAATTCGGTGGTGTCGCCGGGCTTGTGGAACTCGAGGATCTCGTCGAAGAGATCGTCGGGGACATCCAGGTGGTGGGGGAGAATGATTTCGCACGCCCGGAACGTCTGAGTGAAGGTGTCTGGCGTGTCGCCGGAGGCATGGAGATCGACGAGTGGCATCATCAGTTCGGAGGTGAGCTTCTGGACGTCAAGGTCCGCACCGTCGGAGGCCTCTTCCTCGACCGTTTTGGACGCATGCCCTCAGAGGGCGATGTCATTCAGATCGGAAACGCCTCGTGCGAAGTCGAGCACATCAACGAGAACAGGATCATCAGTGTTCTGGTCAGACTTGATGGACAGGATCAATCCGGCGGATCGGAGGGTGCGTGATGAATGACACGGCTTTCTGGCTCTGGTTCCTCGTCGCTTTCACAGGTCTGCTGCTGAGTGCGGTCTGTTC
>Ga0315320_10005312_pt1 | contig 10567 bp, 11 predicted proteins | sample M140m21515metaG_FD_203458 | JGI IMG/M metagenome (GOLD analysis project Ga0315320, IMG submission 203458) | Ammonia-oxidizing marine archaeal communities from Monterey Bay, California, United States - M1 40m 21515 | ecosystem: Environmental > Aquatic > Marine > Coastal | place: USA: California...
GATCAGCATGACTCCCCACATGCATCTGAGGGGAAAATCGTTTCGCTATGATCTGGTTGATTCCGAAACCGACAAAGTCATTGAGACGCTACTTGATGTGCCGGCCTACGACTTCAATTGGCAATTGAAGTACATTCTCAAGAAACCCAAACTGATTCGGCCTGGGCAATTCATTCGTTGCACCGCTGTATTCGACAACTCGGCAAACAACCTGGCTAATCCCGACCCCTCCGTAGATGTTAGATGGGGTCCGCAGAGTGAAGATGAAATGATGATCGGCTTCATGGAGTACATTCCGCTTTAAGCCAAAAGAAGGCAACATGCTGCCGAATCTCCACCGGTGAAATCGCCGGACTTCAGACTGCACATTGTGACGTTTCTATTACTGTGTTAACCGTTACTGCGTCAACCGACCCCACGACTACTGCATGATCGTTAAAAAATCAAAGCGTTTCATCAACTTCCTGAAGACGACCGCGATCGGCGGGCTGCTATTTTTGTTGCCACTGATTGTGTTAGGTGCATTGGTTGGGCAAATCGCCCCGATTGTCGTATCGGTTGCATCGGCACTCAACAATTACATTCCGGTAAAAACAGCCACTGGAATCGCTATTCTTGTCGGACTGTCCATCGCCATCATTCTGCTGCTGTGTTTCGCCGCTGGTATGTTTGCACGCTGGTCGCTCGGGAGAAAAATCTCAACCGCTTTCGAGAAAAAGCTCGCGCTCTTCTTCCCACGCTACTCGATCCTCAAGGATCAGATGGCTGATACGATCGGGGGTGATGAGACGAGACCGCAAATGAAACCCGTGCTTGTGGTGTTCGACGAATGCCAACGCATCGCCTTTGAAACAGAACGTGATGAAAAGCAGGGCTTGGCCACGATCTACTTGCCCGGTTCACCTGATCCGTGGTCAGGCAAAGTGGTGATACTGAAACTTGATCGTGTCACCCGTTTGGATGCGGATTTTGGGCATGCCGCTGCGACCTGCGAACAAGTGGGCCGAGGCTCGATTGCGATGCTTGGAAAGTTGGCTAAATCACCCACAGCTTAAAGTTACCCCGAATCGCACAGCAAATCAGACTTGCACAGCGGATGAACGGATCACGAGCGAACAGCATGGCGAGAACGGACGATCTGTGATGGACTTAAATGCTTGCATTTCCATTTCCGTACTTTAGCCACGGTTGGCAAGGTTCGTGTTTTGGGAATCCGACAAACCCTCTACACTGTGCGTTCTGCTCAGCTTAAGAATTATTCGCACCGGGAAGGACTCCACGAAGATGTTTCGTCACGCGTTTCCATCACTTCTGATTGCCATTTGTTTGATTTCAGCCTCTGCTCCGCAAGTTGCCTCGGGGCAACAAATGGAAGCCGCGACGGTTCAATCAGCGACCTCCGTATTAACCGAGGCGATGACAACTCCAGGAAACAAGATTCCTCAGGCGATGCTCTCTGATGCTTACGGGGTTGCGATCATTCCCAACGTGATCAAAGGTGGCTTCGTGGTGGGCGCCAGGTTTGGCCGCGGTCTGTTGTTCATTCGCGATGCGAACGGCATTTGGCATGCCCCTGTCTTTGTCACCCTGACCGGTGGAAACATTGGTTGGCAAATAGGAGTCCAATCCTCCGATATCATTTTGGTATTCAAAACATTGAATAGCGTACAAGGCATCTTGCAAGGGAAACTAACGATCGGTGCCGACGCAGCTGCGTCAGCTGGCCCGATTGGGCGGCAAACCGCTGCGGCGACGGATGGTCAACTCAAAGCGGAAATCTATACTTATTCGCGCAGTCGAGGATTATTTGCCGGTGTTTCCATCGATGGCTCAGTGGTTCGCACTGATCCGCTGGCCACCAGTTCTTATTATCACAGTGCTGGCCCTGGCACTCCTTTGGTGATTCCTCCGGCTGCCTTGCAATTAACCCAATCCATTGCTCGTTATGCCGGTACCGTTCCTCAAACGGTCCCCACAGCAGGAACGCCGGCGGCACCCGTAGGTGGCAATCCGGGCATTCCTTTTGGAACTCCCACTGCCGGCAATCCCCAAGCACCATCAGGAATCCCGGCGACTCCGGCAAGCACGGTGACGGTGAGCACTCAAAACCCACCGATTGTCCGCCAACAAGTCGGCTCAGAAGCTGATGTTCTGAGAACACAACTCACAAAGCTGGCGCCCGAGCTGTACGAGAAACTGGATGATAACTGGAAGAATTACCTCGCCCTGCCATCATCCATTTTCTTGACGGGTGGGCACCCCACAGCAAGTGAGATCGCAATCGTTGTGCAACATTTCGAAGCGGTCGCGACCAACCCTGCCTACAAAGAGCTTGCTTCTTACCCTGCATTTCAATCAGTTTACGGGGTTCTGCGACACTACCAGCAAACGATCACCAATGCGTCTGCAACTTTGAATCTTCCGCCTCCGCCCACTCGTTAATTTTTTGGCAGTCGTATTTCCCTCAGTCAGGGGGATACCCCGTGAGCAGTCCAAGAATCGGGTAATCTGTCCGGAAACGCTACTGCATCAAGATTCAAATGCATCATCTCCTGCGTAATCAACAGTTGCTTCAGCTACGGATTACGCTTCAATCATGATGCTTATCACTGACTCATCAAAACCTTATTCAACATGTACACCTCTGCAGCCACGCCCGTAGCAACCTTGTGGTCGGTTGCCCGTGAACTGTGGCGTCATTTTATCGCGGTCGTACTCTACGTCAGCTTGATTGAGGGTCTCGACATTCGCTACGAATGGAAAGACACCGCGTATCCGCTTCCAGTGATTGCGATCCTGGGTACCGTGATCGGCTTACTTTTGGCATTTAGAACCAACTCCTGTTACGGTCGTTGGTGGGAAGCCCGCATTCTATGGGGTGCAATTGTCAATGATTCCCGCACGTGGACACGCCAACTTCTTGAGTTTGCATCATCGACTGATGCCGAAACTCAACCAGCAATAACGCGGATGTGCCATCGCCAGATCGCATGGTGCTACTCGCTAAGTCGCAGTCTGCGAGGTCAAGAGGCGACGCAAGACCTCGACACGCTGCTGACTGAAGAAGAAATGAGGGAGGTCAGTAAAAAGCATGTGCCGAACCTGTTGCTTTTGCAGCAGGGTCAGGAACTTCGAGCACTGAAACAACAAGGGTATCTGGAAACATTTGAGTTCATCGAACTTGAAAAGACTCTACTCAGGCTGACCAATGCCATGGGCGGTTGCGAGCGAATTCGCAACACAACGTTTCCCCGCTCTTACAGCCGAATGATAAATCTTCTGATTTACCTATTTGTCATTTGCCTTCCTTTTGGACTTGTTGACCTACCGTGGTTCGGACTGGTCTCAACATCAATCAGCTTTGCAATTGCATTTTTGATGGTAGACCGGGTCTCGATTTTCCTACAGGATCCATTCAGCAATCGTCCGTCAGACACCCCCATGTTGAGCATTGCACGAACAATTGAGATCAACATCCGTGAAATGCTGGGGGAAACCGAGTTACCGGAAAAGCTGAATCCCGTGCGCGGCGTACTAATGTAACGATGCTGTCCTCGCAGAAAGACAGCTATGCGTCCTACCACAGTCTCTGAAAAGCGAGATACGCAGCGCCGACCATCTCGCGGTTACTTACAAGTGTCTCATTGCGTTGGATTTTTCAGCGAATTTATTGGTGAACTGCTAACAAGCGTTCCTGCGACTTCATGCTCCACACGTCGTTTAAAAATCGTTGATTTTCCTCTGTGAGGATCGACCCCAAATCAATTCCCAAAAATTGATGCTTGAGTAGCGGTTGATCGAATAGAAGAACACACGAATTGCGAAAAAGAAATGCTAACGAAAACAAATAGCGTAGTCCCGCAAACAAAACTGATAACTTGCGGCAATCGCGAGTTAACGCGTCGTGCAACAGGAGCGGCTTGCTAAAAGAAGAACGTCGATTTGGGAGATGAATCACCCGCCCCTCTTGGCCTTTACCACTACGCTAGTGCTACAATCGAGGCAGGCGGATTGTCGATGGAGCCGTCTCGTTGTCCAGCTACCCGAAATATTGGCGATGCGACATTAGCGATCCGTCCGGCGCGAGCGCCCCCCCCATTGCCCGGCGTTGGGCTATCACGACGGAGTGTGGGCGAGTCATTTGAGACTGGACAACCAATCAGCCCGGGCGCACCATTGCCCGCAACCATGCTTCTCTTCCTACCTGTCGATGATCTACGAGCACTTGTCACTAAGAATTCCTGATACGACCAAAACCATGAAATACATCACATCTGCCGCGCCGCTGGTTTTGCTGGGTACTTTCCTAGCTTTACCACAATTCTCCTCTGGGCAAAATCCTTCGCCATTGGAAACCCAGCTCGCAGCGACACCTAAGCCTCCGATCGAAGTTGCGGAAGAACACAAACCATTTCTTGCTAGTGCCCAAGCATTCGTTGACGCTTACGCAAAACGCGATTCCGAGGCGATTGGGAATATGTTTACCGCAAACGCTGAGTTTCTGGATGAATTTGGGGAACTCACTCAGGGTCGTGAAGCAATTGTCGCGGTTTTTGACAATGTGTTTCGTAATTCACAAAACGCAACAATCGATGAAATCGCAATCGAACGGATACGGAAAATCACGGACCGTGTTGTGCTGGAAGAAGGCGTCGTCTTTACGGCCGAATCTTCTGACCACGTGCGGACTCAGAGTCGTTATGTCGCGTTACATACGTTGGAGCCGGATGGCAAGTGGCGGATCAACTCGCTCAAGAATTTGCCAACCAGTAATGTCAGCCGCAAAGAACAACTTGAGCAACTTTCATGGCTGACAGGGAACTGGGTCAATGAAGATGATGATTCGGTAGTTCATACAACCTGCAACTGGTCCGAAGATGGAAACTACCTGCTACGACGCTTTAGCGTGCAAACGCGAGATGGTAATGAGATGAACGGAGTCCAGCGTATTGGGTGGGATCCAGCTAGGAAAAAAATTCGCTCATGGACCTTTGATTCCCATGGTGGATTTTTTAGCGGACTGTGGACCAAACACGACAAACAATGGCTACTGAATTCCGCTGGCGTTACAGCGAACGGTGAAACCGTCACCGCAACAAGTGCATACACCCTGCATGACGCCGAGATGGTGACATGGCAATATCGCAGTCTCATTGTGGCTGGCAATGTCCGCGAAAATATGGAACCAATCACAATGGTAAAACGTCCACCACCGCCGACCCGATCACCTAAGTGATCAAGCATATCCCCTCACGCAAAAATCCACACTTTTGAGATCCGACTGATGATGAAGACAGCATCCTACTTTCTGCTGGCTGGAGCTTTGCTCATAACGCCGATCAGCGAACTGCAAGCTCGCGGACGAGGCGGTGGGGGTGGCGGTGGCGGTCGCGCCAACATGAGCCGCGGTAACATGAGCCGCGGTAACATGAGTCGACCCAGCGTGAGTCGACCCAGCCCAAGCTTTAGCCGGCCCACACGACCAAGCTCAGGGATGCCGTCTGTCTCACGTCCCTCCATGCCCTCGACTCGACCATCTTTCCCTTCGATGCCTTCCACAAGGCCGTCTTTTCCATCCACACGGCCTTCGATCCCATCCACACGTCCTTCGATCCCATCCACACGTCCTTCGATCCCATCCACACGTCCTTCGATCCCATCCACACGGCCTTCGATCCCATCCACACGGCCTTCGATCCCATCCACACGGCCTTCGATCCCATCCACACGGCCTTCGATCCCATCCACACGTCCTTCGATCCCATCCACACGGCCTTCATTACCGGGAGACAGGCCATCCACACGGCCTTCGTTGCCCGGAGACCGACCAGGTAATGGCACTCGGCCTGGCACAGATCGTCCGTCGGTGCGTCCCAGTCTGCCGGGTCTAGATGGTGGTCGTCCTTCAATCGGCGACCGCCCCAATCGCCCGGACAGGCCAAACCGTCCAGACCGGCCCAGCATCGATGATCGCCGCGCCTCGTTGAACGACCGTTTGGACCAACGTCCGGGCCATAATCACCCTCACCACGACCGACCAGGTTACGGCTGGGACAACTGGTACGACCACCACTACAGCCACCACCACCATTGGCACCACGGTTCGTGGCATCATCCATGGCGGCCGCCTACCTGCTGGAACTACTGGTGGAATCGTTACCCAGCATTGACCACATTCGGCCTGACGACGTGGGGCATCAATCGTGTCGGTTGGGCGTTTGGTTACAACAACTATTACAACCCGTACGTGACTCCCAGCACTGTCGTGATTGACAACAGCGTTTACGACTATTCGCAACCGCTCATCATGGCTCCTGGCGAAACCACGCTGTCGAGCAACCCGACAGACGCACCACCTGCAGATGTTCCGGAAGCTTCGCTGACTATCTTTGATAAAGCTCGCAATGATTTCTACTCAGGTGATTACACGGCAGCCTTAAAAGCAACCGATCAAGCTCTGAAAGATAGCCCCAATGATGCAGTGATGCATGAATTTCGAGCGTTGACTCTGTTTGCACTGGGGCAATACCAAGAATCGGCAGCCACCCTGTATGCAGTATTGAGTGTTGGTCCCGGTTGGGATTGGACAACCATGATTGGTCTCTACCCACAGGTCGATATCTATACGGAGCAATTGCGTAAACTCGAGCAATTCGTCACGGATAATCCAGATGACAATGCTGGATTGCTGGTACTTTCGTACCAGTACATTACTGCCGGACATGATCAAGCAGCCGCGACCGAATTGGAACGATTGGTCGCTCTGACACCAACCGACCCAGTTGCAATCCAGTTGCTGCTGAGTGTCGAACCGAATGCCAAAATTCCTGACCCACCCAAGGAGGTGCTTCCGCCACAACCGACGGCCAAGATTGCCAAGGACCAACTCGACGGATCATGGTCGGCAGACAGGAATGGACGTGGCTTTGAAATGGACCTGAAAGAAGACGGAACTTTTGCTTGGACGTACTCTCAGGGCGATCAATCGCAGGAAGTCACCGGCGTCTGGGATGTCGATGACAAGGGAATCTTGGCAATGGAAATGAACGATGACGGTGTGATGCTGGCTCAGGTTCTATTGAAAGACGGAAAGCTCGACTTTTACATGATTGGTGATACAGAGGGAACACCACCGCTGGAGTTCACCAAAGGGTAAATCGATCGGCTAAGAGTAGGAATGCCATATTTCCTCAGGACATAGGGCTTTTTTTCATTGCACAAACTGCAGGGCACGTTCCCAGTGCCCTGATGCGTGGTAGCCTGTGCCCTATCACCCTGTTTTCCCTGCGACCGGCGATTGATCATGAAAGACAATGAATTCCCCCGAACGATGCCACTTTTTCTCACAGGTGCTGTTCTTACCTTGCTGGGCTGCCTCGCATTCGCGGCGCCAAGCGTCGCTGGAACGTGGGTGGTAGTAGTGATTGGCGTGGTTCTGCTGATCGCTGGAATCATTCAATTGTTGACGGGCTGGTGGGCTGAGCATTGGTCGCAAAAAATCTCACCAATCATCATCGGTTTGGTTTCCACCGTCTCCGGTATTGGCCTGCTTACCGAATCTTGGATCGGGCCAAAAATGGTCATCTTGGTGATGTCCATTTTTTTCGTGGCCGGTGGTGTTTGGAAAATGGTCACCGCTTTTAGTTATCGCCCGGCAAAGGGTTGGCTCTTGCTGTTTTTCAGTGGTGTCATTGCAGTGGGTCTCGGATATTGGATGTACACACGAACGGGCGAACAAGCGTTGGAGATCATTGGCATTCTAGCCGGCATCGATTTTCTGCTGACCGGTATCTCCATACTGGCTGTTGCAATCACCGTGCGTCAACTAATGGCAGTTGTACAGGATGTATCAGAGCAGACATCGCAGGACCCGAACTCGGACAACTCGCTGGTTGATTGATTACGTTCACCAATGTTGACGAAAAAGACTTTAGTAAAAACCGTTGGGGATTTCAGACGTCATTGGCCTCAACTATTTCTGACGAATGGACTCTATACAGTCATCGCAGTCGTCCTTCTGACACCACTGTTGGCTTTGTTATCCCAATTGCTTCTCCGCCTCTCCGGGCAGGCGGTACTTGCAGATCAAGACATTCTCTTTTTCTTGCTTGGACCGGCGGGTTGGATCTGTCTGATCACGTTGGGTGCTTTGTGGCTGGGAATCATCATTCTCGAACAGGCGGCACTGATGGCCATTCTCGCAGCCCCCCTCGACCATAGGACGGGCACGGTCGTTGCGATTCGTTTTGCAATGGCACATACATGGCAAATCAGTCAGGTCACGGCCCGACTTATCTTCCGTATTGGGCTGTTGGCAGCACCGTTTCTCGGCATAGCCGCCGTCACCTACGCGATGCTGTTGAGCGAGTTCGACATCAATTTTTATCTTCAGGAAAAGCCAACTGAATTCATTGTTGCTGTTTCGATCGGAGCGATTCTGGTCATTACCTTGGCGATTTTGATATTGAGATTTGTCTTCAGTTGGATACTCGCTTTGCCATTAGTACTCTTTGAGCAGGTCCCGGCCTCACAAGCACTTCAGGAGAGCGCCCGTAGGACGGTCGGATCGCGGTTTCGAATCGTCTCACTGTTCACCATCTGGATTCTTGCTGGATTCGGCTTATCTGCCTCGGTGACATCAGCGGTGGTTTGGGCTGGTCGATTTATCATCACGGACACAGTCACCTCCCTCAGTCTGCTGGTCATCACGCTGGGATGTTTCCTGCTGATTTGGGCGATCGTCAACTTAGTGATCCAGATGATCAGCAGTAGCCTGCTTGCCGCGCTTTGGTTGAACCTGTATCGGGAAATTGGATGCGACGACGGAAACTTCAATTTCACAAATTACAATTCAGCAATCTCATCTGACACACATAGCGGAATCCGCATCACGGGCAAACGTCTCATCGCAGGCAGCCTGATTGGATTGACAGCGGCAGCAATCATCGGAATCTGGACGCTGGAAAGTGTTCGTCTCGAAGATGATGTTGAGATCATTGCCCATCGTGGCGCCTCTGCTGTCGCTCCTGAAAACACTTTGGCTGCGATGCGGCAAGCCATCGACTATGCCACTGACTGGGTTGAGATCGATGTACAGGAAACAAGTGACGACCAGGTCGTTGTTTTCCACGACAGCGATTTCATGAAGTTGGCCAAGATCGATCTCAAGATTTGGGATGCAACCATGGCTGACCTCGAAACGACTGACATTGGCAGCCACAAAGATCCCGCATTCAGTAGCGAACGTGTTCCGACCTTGTCTGAGTTACTCACTACCTGCAAAGGAAAAACAAAGGTCGTCATTGAACTGAAATACTACGGTCATGACAAAGACCTCGAGCAGCGGGTGTTGAACATCGTGAATGCTCATGAAATGTCATCTGATGTGATGTACATGTCTTTGAATCTGGATGCCGTGATCAAAATGAAACAGTTGAATCCAAAGTGCCGTGCGGGTTTGCTAATGTCGGTACTGGGCGGCAAGATCCAGGACACCAAAGCAGACTTCCTTGCCGTCAATGCAATGTTCGTCAATCGATCCTTTATCCAACGTGCTCACGCCAGTGGAAAAGAGGTTTACGTATGGACCATCAATGATGCTGTAACCATGTCCCGGATGATCGGTCTTGGCGTGGACGGACTCATCACGGACAAACCCGACCTTGCACGGCAAGTGCTGGCTGAAAGATTAACTTTGAATCCAGCAGAACGACTGTTGCTGGAACTATCCGAAACGTTCGGTGTAGCACCTGTGGTAACCGAACAGTAAACCCCGCTGGACAGATTTTAAAACACTGCTGCAGCTAAGCTATTCGGGAAGCGACACATCGGTCCAGTTCCAACGACACTCATACTGCCGATTGCTCTTGGGATTGATCAATTGAAATGTTGCGATCGAACCAATTGGTAAATCAACGGTTGTTGCTGGCACCACCATTTCGATCAATTCAGGTTGTCCGATGGGGTACGACCAAATCTGAAATTGTTCGTAAGGCCTACCCGACGGCATCAGGATCCATATTTGGGCCAGTCCGGTGTCGTTGACAATAGTGAATCGAAACCGGCCCTGATTCTCAACCACTTCTGCCATGTCTCTTGGAAGCATGGTTTCAAAAACGCCAACTGTTTCAACACTTAGTGGGATGGAGGTCATATCGAAACGAACGCCCCAGTGATACTTACCCGTCTCAGCTTTTGATCGGTAAAACTCGGGGATCAATGATGGGGTACGGCACCGGTACTGTAAATTCTCATCAATCGTGGCCAGATGAAATCCCAATTGGTCATTCTCCGGAGAGTCAGCGATCCGTCGCATTCTGATTCGACTGTACGAATAAGGTTGCCACTCTTGAGCACCTGTCGTCGCACCCCAATCCCTCAAATCAAAAATACGATTGTCAGAGATAACTTCGACGCCAAGTATCGAGGGTTCTTGCAGCGCCTCAACTTCTTGATAAGTGACGTCTGCAATTTCGTGGACAGGCTCTGAATCCAGCAACTCCAGAATTTTCTTGTAAAGTGGACTCGTCCTGGTCACTGCTTCCAGCACATAGCTTTGCTGAGCAGC
>Ga0315320_10005313_pt1 | contig 10567 bp, 8 predicted proteins | sample M140m21515metaG_FD_203458 | JGI IMG/M metagenome (GOLD analysis project Ga0315320, IMG submission 203458) | Ammonia-oxidizing marine archaeal communities from Monterey Bay, California, United States - M1 40m 21515 | ecosystem: Environmental > Aquatic > Marine > Coastal | place: USA: California...
CCTGTATTTTCTGCATTGAAAATAGCTGGAGAAAGACTTTATAAAAAAGCCAGAAGAGGTGAAAAAGTGATGATTAAAAGTAGAAAGGTTTCGGTATATAAATTTGATATTTTATCTTTTAAAGATTTAAATATTGATTTTGAGATTGAATGTAGTACAGGAACCTATATTCGCTCAATAGCTAATGATTTTGGTAATGCTTTAAATTGTGGTGGCCACCTTTCAAAACTATGCAGAACAGCAATTGGAGAATACCAATTGTCAAAATCAATAGAGATTTTAAACTTTGAAGATATTTTAAATAAGTAAATTTACTTGACTTTTGCTTTACAGTCTATTATCTTTGTAGTTAATAAATTAAAATGTAAATTCCATGAAATATAAATTATCAATGTTCAATTTTAACTTGCCAGAAGCAAGAATTGCAAAAAAACCAGCTACTGAAAGAGAAGATGCAAAACTTATGGTAGTACACAAAGATACTGGAGACATTGAACATAAATTAATTTCTGATCTTAAAGACATTTTTGACGAAGGAGATGTTGTTGTTTTAAATAACACAAAAGTTTTTCCTGCAAGACTTCATGCAAATAAAGAAAAAACAGGTGCGATGATTGAAGTTTTCTTATTAAGAGAATTAGATAAAGAAAATAGGCTTTGGGATGTACTAGTTGACCCTGCAAGAAAAATAAGGATTGGCAATAAATTATTCTTCGGAGAAAAAGATGACCTTATAGCTGAAGTAATTGATAACACCACCTCAAGAGGTAGAACTTTAAGATTCCTTTTTGATGGTACGCATGAAGAATTTAAACAAACTATTACAAATCTTGGAGAAACTCCCATTCCTAAACATCTTGGTAGGGAAGCAACTAATCAAGATACTATAAGATATCAAACTGTATATGCAAAAAATGAAGGTGCTGTTGCTGCACCAACAGCTGGGCTACATTTTAGTAAGATTTTAATGAAACAACTTGAATTAAAAGGGATTGAATTTGCTGAAACAACTCTACATGTTGGCTTAGGAACATTTAGCCCAATTATGGTTGAAGATTTATCAAAACACAGAATGGAGTCTGAAGAAATTAGTATTCCACACAAAGCAGTTGAACAAATTAACAAGGGGAAGGCCGAAAAAAAGAAGATTTGTGCTGTTGGCACAACAGTGATGAGAACATTAGAATCTTCGGTTTCAACAAAAAATGAAAGTCTTCCTTTTGAGGGGTGGACAAATAAATTCTTGTTTCCCCCTCATGATTTCAAAATTGCAAATTGTATGCTCACAAATTTTCATTTACCACAATCAGCAATTATGATGCAAGTGGCGGCTTTTTCCGGTCTAGATATTTTAAAAAAGGCTTACAAAGAAGCTATAAAAAAGAAATATAATTTTCACACTTACGGTGATGCTATGCTAATTATTTAAAATGAAGAAAGTTGCCTTAATAATTGCTGGTGGAAAAGGGGAGAGAATGGGTTCAGAAATTCCAAAACAATTTTTAGTATTAAAAGGTTTACCAATTTTAATGCATACTATTAAAAAATTTTCTGACTTTGAAGAAAAATTTTTGGTTTTACCTAAATTACAGTTTGATTATTGGAAAAAACTATGTAAAGAGTATAATTTTAATGAAAATTACACATTAGTGGAGGGGGGTGAAAGCCGTTTTCATTCTGTCAAAAATGGGTTAGAAAAAATAGAGTTAGGCGTAATTATTGCAATACATGATGGTGTGCGCCCACTAATTTCTAAAAAATTAATTCATAAAACTATGGCTTTAATAAAACCAGGCGTGGGGAGCGTTCCTATTTTTCCAATCAAAGAGTCCATCAGGAAAGTTGAAAATGAGACTTCGAAAAACATAGATAGAAATAATTATTATTATGTGCAAACTCCACAAATTTTTATAAGTAATGGCATTAAAAAAGCATACTCTAAAAAAAAATTAACTTTTTTTACAGATGATGCGTCTGTTTTTGAATCAAGTGGAGGCGAAATATCAACAGTTTTAGGAGAAGAAAAAAACCTCAAAATTACAACAAAAAATGATTTGAAGATTGCAGAAATATTTATGCAATAATTTCCACCATACTTAATTCATTTATTAAGTTTACTCCAGGTTTTTTTCCTCTTTCAAATGTGCCGAGGTCCTTAAATCCTAAAGCCTCTGCGCCGTTTTTAGCAGATATTTTTAGCAGCGTATTTAAGTCGAAATTAGAGTTTTTTTGAATTATTTTTAACTCTTCAAGAATAGATAGAGAATTATTAGACGCTAGACTATCCGTACCAACGCATAACTTATCTGCTTTAAAAATTGAATAGTCAGGCAAAGTGTTCTCTATAAACAGATTTGCTTTAGGACATGTACAATAAAATTGATCCTTAATATCTTTCTTCGCTGCAAATGTATTATGCACTAAAAGTACTTTTCTATAATCTAACTCTTTTAAAATATCAGTTGAATTATTTCTTTCGTCCCAAATACTAGTACAGCCCCCATTACTAGTAAGCCATGTAAAAAATTTACCACTCTTATTCTTAAAAAGAATATTTTCATCAGATGTTTCTTGCATATGAACACTAAAAAGCTCATCTTCATCAGTAAAATTTCTTTTAATATCTTGCATTAACCTTGGTGGAACTGAATATGGAGAATGTGGAGTAATTGTTGCTCTAAGCCCATTTTTAATAAACTGATCTTTTAAAAATTTAATATCGGTAATGATTTGATCTGTTTTATTTTGTTTGACTCCAAAAGCTTCAATAAAGTTATAGTAATTTAAATTTCCCCTTTTTTTCTGAATAATAGTATCAGTTGTATTACAAATATCTCCAACTCCAACTATACCATTTAATACCATTTGGTTTTCTGCGCGCATAATTGCATCAAGAATACTATCCTTCGAAAAGCAATTTCTTTTTTTAATACCTGAAATAAATTCTACTAAACCACTACCTTTATCAATCTCACCCTGCAAGTGACTTAGTTCTAAATGGCAATGAGCATTTACAAATCCTGGGCATAAAACACCCTCAAAAAATTCTAATGAATCTTGTGAGAAATCATTTCTGTCTGTATAAACATCTATAATTTCTCCTTTAGAAGAAATTTGTAAAACCCCTTCCTTTATTGGGTCTCTATTAAGTGGATATAAATAATCTGCTGTTAAAAACCGCATATACAAAAGTAATATATCTTTGTGAATAATTATGCTTACCAAAAAAGATATCAGAAGCTTAGATTTTAATGAAATTTTAGTGTTTTGTTTAGAAAAAAACCTACACAAGTTCAGAGCAAAACAAATATGGGAATGGATTTGGAAAAAAAGAGCTATGTCATTTGAAGAAATGACATCTTTATCAAAAGATGTGCGGTCTATATTGGAAAGCAACTTTCTTATTAATCCTGTTAAAATACATAAAGCAGAAAGAAGTTTAGATGGGACAATAAAGTATAGTTTTGAACTATGCGATAAGGTGTTAGTTGAAGGAGTTTTAATTCAATCAAAGAAAAGATTAACAGCTTGTATCTCATCACAAGTAGGTTGCAGCCTAGCTTGTACATTTTGTGCTACTGGCACGTTAAAATTGAAGAGAAATATATCTGCTGCAGAAATATATGATCAGGTTTATATACTTAATGAGGAGGCTATTTCTTGCTTTGGGAAACCAATATCTAATATAGTTTATATGGGCATGGGAGAGCCATTATTAAATTATAAGGCGGTCTTAAATAGTATAAATTTTATAACAACCAAACAAGGGCTTGGTATGTCACCAAAAAGAATTACAGTTTCAACGGCTGGAATTTCAAAAATGATAAAAAAAATGGCAGACGATAATGTTAAGTTTAATGTAGCTATTTCATTACATTCTGCAAATGATAGTAAACGTGACAGCTTAATGCCAATAAACAAAAAAATTAAATTAGCTGAACTAGCAGATGCTGTCAGATATTTTTATGATAAAACTGGGCTCAGGTTAACATATGAATATATTTTGTTTAGAAATATAAATGATAGTATTGAAGATGCAAAAAAATTACTTCAATTTGCAAAAATATGCCCTTGTAAAATAAATCTTATTGAGTACAATAATGTTGATGGTCTTCCCTACCAAAAATCATCAAATAAAGTTACCGAAAACTTTATTAATTACTTAGAAGAGCATAGCATCATCGTAAATTTAAGAAAGAGCAAGGGAAAAGATATTGCTGCTGCATGCGGACAATTAGTAAACAAGTTAAAATGAAATTTTATAAAAAAATAAGAGTCCTCTAAAGGAGTATTTTTCTTTGTATATTCGCACTTATATCTATTACTAAACTTGTCTACATTAAAAAAAATAAAATCTCCTATTAATTTAGAAATGAACTTGTTTGAAAGCAAGTTTAGACAATCTTTAAAAAGTAATGTTGCTTTACTTGATAAAATCATGTACTACATCATAAAGAGAAAGGGCAAACAAATGCGCCCAATGTTTGTTTTTCTAACTGCCAAACTCTTTGAGAAGTTTGAAGATAAAACCTATAGAGCGGCTGCAATGATTGAGCTATTACACACTGCTACTCTAGTTCATGATGATGTTGTTGATGAGGCAAATTTTAGACGAGGATTCTTTTCAATTAATGCGCTTTGGAAAAACAAAATTGCAGTCCTGGTTGGAGATTTTCTATTAAGCAAAGGCTTACTGCTTGCGGTTAAGAATAAAGAGTTTGATTTGCTAGAGATTATGAGTAATGCAGTACAAGATATGAGTGAAGGCGAGCTTTTACAAATAGAAAAAGCAAGGAATTTAGATATCACAGAGGAAGTATATTTTAATATAATAAGACAAAAAACTGCATCATTAATTGCGGCTTGCTGTGCAGGAGGAGCAGTATCTGTAGGCGAAAATATGCAAAATGTAGAAAAAATGAGAGAATTTGGAGAAAAAGCTGGTATTGCATTCCAAATAAAGGATGATTTATTTGACTATACAAATAATTCTATAATTGGAAAGCCTACTGGAGTTGACATTAAAGATCAAAAAATGACGCTCCCATTAATTTTTACAATAAATTCTGTTAACACTAAACTGAAAAAATATATTATAAATATTATAAAAAATCACAATAAAAATTCCAAAAAAGTTGCAGAAGTAATTGATATTGTAAAATCAAGTGGAGGGATTGATTATGCTGAAAAAATAATGTATAAATACCATAAAGAAGCCATTACCATTCTTAATGATTTTGATAATAATGATGCTAACAAATCATTAAAGCTTTTAATAGATTACGTAGTAAATAGAAAAAGATGATACCTCAAGAAACTATAGACAAAATTTTTGAGGCAGCTAGAGTTGAAGAAATAATAGGGGATTTTGTAGACTTAAAAAAAGCAGGTGTTAATTACAAGGGAAGATGTCCTTTTCATGATGAAAAAACACCATCTTTTGTTGTCTCTCCCACAAAAGGTATTTATAAATGCTTTGGCTGTGGTAAAGGTGGTAATAGTATTAAATTTATACAAGATATAAATGGGGCAAACTATCCTGAAGCTCTTAAATATGTAGCTGAAAAGTATAATATTGAAATAATAGAAGAAGAACTTACTGCTGAACAAACAATGAAGATGTCAGCTAAAGAAAGTCAATATATTGCTACACAGTTTGCGTCTAAATATTTTGAAAAAATGTTATGGGACACAATAGAGGGAAAAACTATTTGTCTAAGCTATTTTAAAGAACGAGGATTTTCAAATGAAATAATTAAAAAATTCAAATTAGGCTATAGTCCAAAAAAACAAAATTCGTTTGAACAGGCTGCATTAAAGGCTGGCTATGACAAAAATATTCTGTTGGAATCTAGTCTAATTGGAAAAAATGAAGACGGAAAAATTTACGATAAGTTCAGAGAAAGAGGGATCTTTCCAATACACTCATATTCAGGTAAAATAATTGGATTTGGAGGAAGATCATTTAATAGTGAAGCAAAATCTAAATACCTGAACTCTGGAGAAACCTTAATTTATGACAAATCTAAAGTCCTTTACGGACTTCATTTATCAAAGCAATCAATAAGTAGAGCTAATAAATGTTATATTGTAGAAGGCTACACAGATGTTATATCGATGTATCAAAATGGAATTGAAAATGTTGTGTCTGCATCTGGAACGGCATTAGGAGTGGCTCAGATTAACCTTGTCAAACGCTCAACTAACAACATAGTTTTGTTGTTTGATGGCGACAATGCAGGAGTAAAGGCTACCATACGCTCAATAAATCTTTGTTTAAAAATGGATATCAATGTTAAAATAATATCATTCCCTAAAGGCGAAGATCCCGATTCATACTCAAAAAAATTAACAACTAATCAATTTGAAGATTTCTTAGATAAAAATGCTTTAAATTTTGTAGATTATCTAATTTATATTTATAAACTAAACGAAACTACAGACCCTTCAAAAATAATCGAAATTAAAAAGAAAATTATTTTTAGTCTTTCTGAAATACCCGATGTTTTTAGTAGAGAAGAATATTGCAAAATATTTCATGCTAAATTAGGCATGTCTGAAGAGGTTCTTTTGAATCAGGTAAGTATGGCCCGCGCAATGGAAAAAAATGTTTTGAATAAAAGTATTATAAATAATCCAAAGAAAATCATACCAAATAAATATTCTAAGAATACAAACGCGAAAGAAAAACTTGAAAAACAAGAAAAGGAAGTATTACGACTTTTAATTAATTATGGAAATAAAAAATTTGTATGTGAGGGTCAAGAAGAAAGTGTAGCAGGTATGATAATTAATGAACTATATCAAGATAAAATTAATTTTACAAATCATAAGTTTCAAAAACTTTACACTGAAATTGTTGATAACATTAAAGACTCTGGATTGATTGACACTAAAAAAATAACTCATCACAATGATGGAGAAATTAGCGAAGAAGCTATTGATTTAATAGCACAAGCTCATGACATAAGTGATAATTGGAAACAAAGACATAATATTTTGACTGGTAGGGAAGATGAAAAACTACAGAAAACAACTGAAAAAGCAATTTTGTCTCTAAAAAAAGGAATTATCGACTTGCAAATATCAAATCTACAACAGCAACTAAATAATGATAATATAAATAACGAGATAATTATAAAACTAAGTAATTTAACTAAAATAAAAACTCAAATTGCTAAGGTTCTAGGTAGAAATATTGGGTGAGTTTTTTAAAATATTTTCTCACAATGACTATTTAATATCAACTAACACTAATTGGAGATTTTTTTTGCCTCTCCATTCATTCTCACCAATAGAATAACAGACATCAAATCTGTTGTAATCTTTAATTTTATCAAAAAAATGCCCCATACCAAATCCTACAGCAGAAATTGAGCCATTTTGTTTTTTAATATTAATTCTTAAATGTGACTTATCAGCACCTATTTTTTTTCCAAATCCATTATCTACAACTGCCTTACTTATAAAAACTGGAGATAGATTTGAAGGTCCAAATGGAGCAAATTGTTTTAAAATTCTATAAAACTTATTATCTATCTCATCTATATCAATTTGCATGTCTACATGTATTTTAGGTCTTAATTGATCTTCATTTAGACTTTCAGAAACTACTGATTCGAACTTATTAATAAAGGCGTTAAGATTTTCTTTTTTAATACTTAGTCCTGCAGCATACTTATGACCACCAAATTTTTCACATAAATGAGAACATTTTGAAATTGCTTTATACAAATCAAAATCGTGAACAGATCGAGCTGAGCCAGTTAAAACACCATTTTTTTCTGTAAGTACTATTGTTGGCCTATAATATGACTCTATTAGACGTGATGCTACAATACCAACTACCCCCTTGTGCCATTTTTTACTAAAAACAACTGTTGATTTTTTATTTTTTTTTATCATCTTAAGCGCGTCATTAGTAATTATTTTATCTAAATCTTTTCGAGTCTTGTTATTTTCTTCTATCTCTATAGCAAATAACTTTGCTTTATCATAGTCTGACTCTACTAATATATTGACTGCTTTTTTAGCATGATCAATTCTGCCTGCAGCATTAATTCTAGGTGCAATACCAAAAACTAAATCTGACATAACTAGTTCTTCTGTTTTTTGTGAAGCGTCTATTAAAGCTTTAAGACCAACTCTTGGCCGGAAGTTGATTTGTTTTAAGCCATAAAACGCTAACACTCTATTTTCTCCCGTAAGCGGAACAATATCAGCTGCTATACTTACAACTAATAAATCTAAATATTCAATTATTTTGTTAAACGAAATATCGCAAAAAAGGCAATATGCTTGTATCAGCTTAAATCCTACTCCGCATCCAGAAAGATCCTTATAGGGATATCTACAATCGTGCTGTTTAGGATTTAACACTGCAATTGCATTTGGAATTTTATCCGAAGGATTATGATGATCACAAATAATGAAATCAACACCTAATCTATTTGCATAATCTACCTTGTCAACAGCATTTATTCCGCAATCAAGCGCTATTATTAAAGAATATTTTTTTTCATATGCATAATCAATCCCTTTAAATGAAATTCCATAACCCTCCTCGTATCTACATGGGATGTAATAGTCTATATTTTTGGTATATGTTTTTAAAAAAGCATACATCATAGCAACAGAAGTTGTCCCATCAACATCATAGTCTCCGTAAACCAAAATTTTCTGATTTTTAGATATAGCTATTTCAAGTCTTTTAACAGCATGACTCATATTCTTCATCATAAAAGGATCATTTAAATGTGATAACTGTGGTCTAAAATAGAGTCTTGCGTCTTCAAATGTTTTAATCCCTCTTGATACTAGTAGATTAGCTATATTTTTACTTACATCAAGAGCCTTTGCTAATTTTTTAACTATGCCTTCATCAGGCAAATTTATCTCCCACGCTCTATCTATCATCTCATAATTTTTGTTTGAGTAATTATCGAATACTTATGAATCAGCACATAAAGCTCCTCTACCATTTGAGGATCCATCTCTAAATTAATTGCAATCAACTTTCTAGTTTTAAGAATCTCAAACCACCTTTCTATTTGAAAAATAGTTAGCCTGTTCTTGTTTTTGAAATTTGCAATTGTTTCTACTATTTTTTTTCTATCATTTAATAGGTTTATAATTTGATTATCTAATAAGTCAATCTGGCTTCTAAATTTTAATAACTCATCTTTAAAGGCCTCGTCTCTTAATTTAGTATCTCTAAAAATTAAATTTTTTAGTAACATTTTTAATTTTCTTGGAGTTATTTGTTGATTAGAGTCACTTAACGCTAGCGCTGGGTTATTATGTGTCTCAATCATTAAGCCATCTAAATTGATATCCATCGCAGTTTGTGATATATCCTCAATTAGTGATGCTTTACCTGTAATATGGGATGGATCACAAATAATAGGCAAATCACGAGCCTCTTCTCTTAATTTTATCGGTATTTCCCACTTTGGGTCATTTCTAAAAACTGATTCATTATGATTATAAAAACCTCTGTGAACTGCGGTAAGTTGTTTAACTCCTACCTTGCTGAATCTTTCTAAAGCTCCAAGCCAAAGACCTATTTCCGGATGAATTGGGTTTTTAACAAATATTGGAATGTCTACCCCCTTAATAGCCTGAGCAATTTCTTGTACATAAAAAGGGTTTACAGTTGTCCGGGCTCCAATCCAAATCATATCAATTCCTGCGTCTAAACAAAGCTCAACATGCTTAGCATTTGCAACTTCTGTAATAGTTTTTAATCCAGTTTCTAATTGTACTTTTTTTAGCCATTTGAGAGCATTTTGACCAATCCCTTCAAATGAATTAGGTCTAGTTCTTGGTTTCCAAACTCCTGCTCTAAACACATCTGTTACATCTTTAATGTCATGAGCAATTGCAAGAAGCTGAGCTTCTGACTCTGCACTGCAAGGGCCTGCAATAATATACGGTTTTTTCTTTATAAATTTTTCTGGATTCATTTATTCCCTTCTACTATAATTACAAATTCTCCTTTTGGTTTTCTTTTCTCAAAATGCAATGCTAGTTCTGCAGTAGTTCCTCTAACGGTTTCTTCAAATACCTTGCTAATTTCTCTAGAAATTGAGATATTTCTGTCTGAACCAAAATATTCAATAAAATTATGTAATGTTTTGACAATCCGGTGTGGTGATTCATAAAAAATCATGGTTAATTTTTGTTCTTTTAATATCGTCAATCTTTTTTTTCTTCCTTTTTTAACAGGTAGAAACCCTTCAAATATAAACTTATCATTTCCCAATCCTGAATTTACCAATGCTGGCACGAAAGCAGTTGCACCAGGAAGGCACTCAACTTCTACCCCTTCTTTAACACATTCTCTAATAAGTAAAAATCCTGGATCAGATATAGATGGTGTTCCGGCATCTGAAATTAGTCCTAAGAATTCTCCTGATTTTAATCTATTAATAAACTTCATCAAAACTTTATGCTCATTATACTTATGAAAAGAAACTAATGGAGTTTTTATATTGTAATGTGAGAACAACTTTTTAGAAGTTCTAGTATCTTCTGATAATACTAAATCTACTTCTTTAAGCAAACG
>Ga0315320_10005316_pt1 | contig 10565 bp, 11 predicted proteins | sample M140m21515metaG_FD_203458 | JGI IMG/M metagenome (GOLD analysis project Ga0315320, IMG submission 203458) | Ammonia-oxidizing marine archaeal communities from Monterey Bay, California, United States - M1 40m 21515 | ecosystem: Environmental > Aquatic > Marine > Coastal | place: USA: California...
ATGGAACCGGACACGGAAGAGTTTTACGACTTGATCGATCTCATGGGTTCCTGGGAGGAGCAACTCGCTTCCTTCGAGCCCGAAAAAATGAATGCCCGGATCGAGAAGATCATGATGGGCATGGGCTTCTCGATTGCCGATATGGATCGTCAACTGGAGGAGTTCTCCGGAGGCTGGCAAATGCGGGTCGCTCTGGGCAAGTTACTCTTACAAACCCCATCGCTCCTGATTCTTGACGAACCGACCAACCACCTAGACGTCGTGTCCCAACATTGGTTGGAACATTACCTGAAGCGTTATCAGGGGTCGATTTTGGTCATTTCTCACGACCGTGCTTTTCTGGAGGCGGTGACCGAGCGTACCTTGGAGCTGAAGATGGGAGCCTTGAATAGTTACAAGGGAAACTACGGATTTTACCTGAAGGAAAGCGCCGCGAGAATAGAGAGACAGAGAAAAGCCTCCGTGAACCAAAAAAAGGAGATCCAGAAAGAAAAAGAATTCATCAACCGCTTCCGTTCCAACATCAAGAAAGCAGCCATGGTCCAAAGCCGGATCAAAGCTTTGGAAAAGATGGAGGTCGTCAAGGTCGAGGCGGAGGAAAAAAAGATCTACTTCCGTTTCCCTCCTTCTCCCCCTGCCAGCCAAAAGGTCGTTGAGATCGACAACCTCTGTAAATCATATGACGAGCTTGAGGTCTTCAGCGGTCTTGACTTGAGAATAGAAAAAGGAGACCGCATCGCCGTGGTCGGGGTAAATGGAGCCGGGAAATCAACCCTGGTTCGAATATTGGCCGGAGTCGAACCCTTTCAGGAGGGAACTCGGGACATCGGGGTGAACACCGTGATCGGTTACTTCGCCCAGCATCAGGCTGAGGAGTTGAACCCGGCCAATGACGTGCTTACGGAGGTGGAGGAAGTTTTGCATGACAACCCGGATGCCAACCCAAGGGCCGCCCTCGGAGCCTTGCTTTTCAGTGGGAACGATGTGTTCAAGAAGACTTCCGTTCTCTCGGGTGGGGAAAGAAACCGCGTGGCATTGGCCAAGCTTCTTATGAAGCCTTGCAACTTTCTTATCATGGACGAGCCGACCAATCACTTGGATATTCGAAGCAAGGAGGTATTACAGGAAGCCCTGAACTTGTTCGAGGGAACGGCCATAATCGTGAGTCATGACCGGTTCTTTCTCGATGGCGTGGTGACCAAGGTTTTGGAGGTTTCCCCCAACAAGACCCGGATGCTTACCTGTAACGTCACTGAATACATGGAACGCCTCGATACCGAAGAGGCTTGAAATCTCACCCAATCGGGTGAATGTTCGGACATTCGCCATGGCCAAGTTATATTTTCACTATTCCTCGATGAACGCGGGCAAGTCCACCGCCTTGCTCCAGGCAAATCACAATTATGGCGAGCGAGGAATGTCCACCATGCTCTTTACGGCCAAGCTTGATGACCGGGATGGGGTAGGGGTGATACGCTCGAGAATAGGGATTGAACACGATGCTCTGGTCTTTGGCTCGGATGATGATCTGCTGGGCCTTGTGAAGCTCGAGTTGGTCAAGAGACCCGTTGATTGCGTGTTGATAGACGAGGCCCAATTTCTGAGCAAGGCCCAAGTCGATCAGTTGACCAAGGTCGTGGACGAGCGCAACGTGCCGGTTTTGACCTACGGCATACGGACGGATTTTTTGGGGGAAACTTTCGAGGGGAGCAGATACCTGATGGCCTGGGCGGACGAAATTAAGGAGATCAAGGCAATCTGTCATTGCGGCAAGAAGGCAACCATGAATGCCCGCATTGATCCCTCCGGCAGGATGGAGACTGCTGGCAAGCAAATTGAGATCGGTGGTAACGAGCGTTACGTTTCCCTTTGCCGAAGCTGTTTTGCCAGTTCGGACACGGGTTCGAGCCAGGTTTAGCCGACATTGCTTCTCTGCAGACGTTTGACGTATGCGGAAAACCGTTTCAAATTGGTTTTCCATGAAAACCATGCTGCGCTTACCCCTTCTCCTTTTGCTTGTCTCGTTTGCCAACCTTTCGTTCGGTCAGGTGGAAATCCATGAATGGACGAACAAGGGTGGACGAACGATCAAGGCGAAATTCGTAAGCGGTGATGCGTCTACGGTCACGATCTTCCTGAACGGTCGAAATTTCGTTCTCAAGTTGTCCGACCTGAGCGAGGAGTCGCAAGCCTTAGCCCGCAAGCTTTCCGGTCCTCCTCCGTTTCCTTCCCCGTCTTCCTTCAAGCCGGCTTCTTCCTCCGAGCCCGAGCCTTCCCCGGTTCCTCCAACCGGAAAGCCCGTCGGTTCAGGCGGCAAACTCGTATTGCCCACGCTGGGTTCGGGTAAGTGGGCCAACTACCATTCCGTACTGGAGACTTCCACTCATGACGTCGCCCTTCATGGCAGTGGGGTGTTCCACCTTTACCTCAAGGATGGGAGTGAGAACCTCCTGCAAGGCCGACCGCTGGTTCTGAACTTCGATCACGGGTATTATTCGAAACCTCATCCCAAAGGGTCGGTTTATGCCTACCATACGACAAGGAGCGACTACCATTATCACTACCGCAAGATCATCGGGTTCGAGAGCCCGCCCGAGCCTTCGGAGAAACTCGGGCGTCTTAAACTAAAGGCCAAGCTTGAAGGCGGGGTCACTATGGAGATCGAATTCGAGGCTGGATCGCGCCGCATTGCGATCTGGGGTAAGGCGGATGATCCATCGAGTGTCGATCATCCGACGGTAGTTGCTCTGAGGTTGTCCGTGCCGGAAGCCATGCCGGTCAAGGAAGGCGATGGTCTTGCCGAATGGGAACCCATCGTGGACGATACGTCGATTGAGGTGGTCGCCAGTTCCCGGGCCAAGGAAACCATACCTTATCTCGAGAAGTGGGTTGACCTGAAAAAAAAGTTGAGTTTCTCGAGGGGGATTGAGTCAGCGGTGACTTCGGGCAAGCTTTTGGGACGCAGGAAAATGACGGTGGCCCCGAAATCCCTTCGCAACTCTTCCATGCAAGTGGGTAGCTACTCGGGGGTCTTTCCTTTCCAACATTACCGATACTATTACCAAGACAAGGCGGGGGGGGGGATCGACAAGAACCGCCGTCTGGAAATCGAAATCAAGTGAGCTGACCTTAGCCTGGAAATCAAAGCGATGACATTATCCTTCCTATGAGAGATAAGCGCGGAACAAAGGAATGCGCCTACTTGTTTTTGACTGGTTTTTTAATGGGTAGCGCCGATGTCGTCCCAGGGGTTTCCGGTGGAACGATTGCCTTCATAATGGGAATTTATCAAGAACTTATCAATACGATCAAGCTCTTCAATTTGAAGCTCCTGCGGATGGCCTGCAAAATTCAATTCAAAGAAGTTCTCGACTATCTTCCTTGGAAATTCATTGGTTTCTTGGGAGCTGGCATACTCTTTGCCATCGCGTCCTTGGTGCATTTGATCAGTTGGGCGCTTGAGCATCATGAGACTTATCTTTTGTCTTTGTTCTTTGGGTTGGTGGCAGCGAGCATTTTCATCGTGCTTAAAGGATTGAAGCCGAACATGGGGGTTTTCGCATCTGTCTTGATCGGAAGTGTCTTCGCATGGTGGTTGGTCGGGTTGCCGCCGAGCGAAAGCAGTCACACGCCCATGATTCTTTTTTTATCCGGCATGATTGCCATTACGGCAATGATTCTGCCTGGGATTTCGGGCTCTTTTATCCTTCTTGTCTTGGGTCAATATGCTTACGTCATCAAAGCAGTCAAGGAACTGGAATTCTTCACTCTTGCCATGGTTGCGGCTGGATGCGTTGTGGGAATCACCGGGTTCAGCCGAATTTTGAGTTGGTTGCTTGCATGTCATTATCAAATTACGGTTGGGTTGTTGGCGGGCTTTATGATTGGCTCATTGCGAAAAATATGGCCTTTCAAGAACGAACTCTCCTTCATGCAAAAACCAAACGGGGATTCCATTCCGGTAACTTTTGAGAATACGATGCCAGATTTTTCTACCAACGCATGGTGGATTTGTCTGCTCACGGCATTTTTGGGAGGGGTTCTTATTCTTGCTTTGCACGGATTGCGGAAATTCCTTTCGAATGCCTCGACCTAGGAATCCGTTTGCCCGGGATCGGGCAAACCATTCCCTTCGATGGGTGAGCCCTGGAAGGGATCCTACGAATTTTCGTAAACGGAGGGCTTGAGGGTGCCTACATAGGGCAGTTGTCGAAAGCGTCCGGCATAGTCCAAGCCATAGCCCACCACGAATTCGTCCGGGATGGAGAAGCCCGTCCAGTCGGACCTGAAATCATTTTCCCGCCGGTCCGGTTTGTCCAGGAACACGCACGAGTGAACGGAGGCGGGATTTTTTGCGAGGACTTCGTCATGTACGCGTTTCATCGTATTGCCCGTATCGAGAATATCGTCGACCAGCAGGACGTGTTTGCCGGAAACGTCGGTTTTGAGGGAACTGAGAATCCGGGGAGCTGTTTCCGGGTCAGTCGAGTCCCCGTAGCTCGATACCCTCATGCAATCGAGTCTCAAGGGGATGCTTAGGTTGCGGATCAGGTCGGCGGTAAAGACGATGGCTCCGTCGAGGAGGGTGACGATAAGGATTTCCTTCCCCTCGTAATGACGGTCGATTTCGAGCCCCAATCCGGTTATGCGCTTACGGATGTCTTCCTCGCTCAAAAGGATTTTTTGAATGTCGTTTTTCAAGACAGATGATCAAGTAGTTGATGGACGCTGGATTGGGCGGAAGAGGCATAGCCGCCTCCGAACAAGTTAAAGTGATTGAGCTCGTGGTAAAGGTTGTAGAGAATCTTGCGAATCTTGAAGCCGGGGTCGAGAGGATAAACTGCGTCGTAAGCTTGGTAGAATGCATTGGAGAATCCACCGAACATGTGGGTAAAGGCCAAATCGGTTTCCCGGTCCCCGTAATAACTGGCCGGATCATAGACAAAAGGGGTGCCCCGTTTGTCGCATGATGCATTTCCGCCCCACAAGTCTCCATGAAGAAGAGCCGGTTTCGGGGAGTAATCGACGAAGAAGGCGGGAAGGTTTTCCAAAAGCTCGGAGCTTCCGGCAAAACTTTGTCCTTTGTTTTGAGCCAAGTCAAACTGGTGGGCAAGTCGATGGTTCGCGTAAAAGGAAACCCAGTCTTCACAGCGGTGATTGGGCTGTGGCGTCGCTCCGATACAGTTATCCCGGTGCCAGCCGAAATAAGGCTGCTCGATTTTGTGAAGCCGGGCCAGTTGGGTTCCAAGCTCAGCTTGACTGACGGGAGAGTCGGATCCTTCCTCCATCAAGGAAAGGACCAAAAAGGATGACTGCCCGGTTATCCCGAAGGCAATGACCTCGGGAACCGTGACGGTTGCGGTTGCCTCGATTTCCTGAAGAGCCTCGGCTTCCGCTTCGAAGAAATCATGGAAGGCCAAATCATTTTGCTTGAGAAAAAAAGTTCGCCCGTCCTTCCCCGTAAGCCGGCTCGCCTGATTGATGCAACCTCCCCCGATCGCAGATGAATCTGCGAGGACAAAGGGGGTTCCGGTTTCCTTGGATATCGCCTCGGCGACGGAAGGAAAAGAAGCAGGCTGAGTCAAGGTTTCAGGAGGGGGTGAGCTGGCTTTCCAGTTCATCCAAAAGCCGGGAGCATCCGTCTTCAAGAAGGTCCAATACCGTCTCGAATCCAGCGGCGCCACCGTAGTAGGGGTCGGGGACTTCCTTCACTCCATTGGAGACGTAGGAGCAGAATGGCTTGATCTTGGCTTTGAGCTCGGCGTTCGGAGCGAGTGAGGAAAGTTCGGAGAAATTGAAGTTATCCATGGTGAGGAGGAGGAACGATTTCTCAAAGTCATCGTCCGTTGCCATTCGCGCCGTTCCGCCAAGAGAAAGATTACGGGACCGGGCTGCCTTTTGCATGCGTGGATCGGGAGGGTTGCCATGATGCTGACCAATGGTCCCGGCGGAATCACAGGTAATCTTCTTTTCCAGTCCCCGTTTCTTGAGCAACTTGCGAAAAGTTGCCTCGGCGGAAGGCGAGCGACAAATATTTCCCCAACAGACAAAAAGGATATGCATGGTGTTTTGTCTACCTCTTGATCTTCGTGGGTTCAAGGCAGAACCTGTTTTAGATGCGGGCAAACTTGACTATGCCAAGGGTATGCTGAATATGATGGTTTGTGAGTAAATGCATAACCATTTTCGGATGTGGGTATTTGGGGCAAGCGTTGGCCGGGCGCTGCTTGGAAAAAGGATGGCGTGTATCGGCTTTGACCAGAAATCCCGAAACCGCCGAAGCGCTTCGCCGGAAAGGGGCAAGCAACGTTGTCGAGTCTGAGCTCGGGGGAACCGAATGGCACGGGCAACTCGATCCCTTTCAGGATTTCGTAGTGAACTGCGTGGGTGCCGCCAGTCGAACCTTGGACGGTTACCGTCAGTCTTACGTCGAAGGTCAGGAGTCCGTTGGGAAATGGTTGGCCAAGGGGAAGGCGGGGACTTTGCTTTTTACCAGCAGCATTTCCGTTTATCCCCAATCGGGAGGCTTGTCCGTCGACGAATCCTCCTCGACCAAGGGTGCATCCGAGAGGGGACGTCTCCTTTTGGAGGCGGAAGAGAAATGCCTTGCCCCGTCGGTCAACGTCGGTCGGAGTTACGTCTTGAGGTTGGCGGGTCTTTACGGACCCGGGCGACACCTGATGGTCGAGAAACTCAAGGCCGGACATCCTTTTGAGGGCAATGCGAACCGCACGCTCAACCTGATTCACGTGACCGATGCCGCGGATGCCGTTCTCCGTTGCGTGGATGCGGGGTCGGACATCCGGGGCGGTATTTACAACGTGTCGGACGGCAGTCATTTTCCCCGGGGGGAGATTGTTGCCTGGTTAGCCGACAGACTCGGGGTGGAAGTCACTCCATTTTTGGAAAATGACGGAGCACTTGTTCCCGACCGCAAGGTTTGCATCGGCAAAATCAGGAATGATCTAAAGTGGGAGCCTCGGTATAATTCTTTTGTCAAAGGCTACGAATCGATATTATGCTGATCATAGCTCAACAAATAATTAACCCAAAATTCAAAAGATCATGGTAGGCGTAGGAAAACTTCTCAAGCAAGCCCAGAAAATGCAGCAAAAGATGGAAGAGGCTCAAGCTCTTTTGTCCGAAGAAATCATCGAGGTTTCGGGAGGAGGCGGTGCAGTTTCCATTAAAATTTCAGGACAGGGAGAATTCAAGGAACTCAAGCTTGATCCGGAGTTTCTCAAGGAGGATGCGGAATTCGTTTCCGAAGCCATTCTTCAGTCCATCGTCGATGCCTCCGAGCAGGCAAAAAAGAAAAACGACGAGGCCATGAGCGGTTTGACCGGCGGCATGCAAATGCCCGGCCTCTTCTAGGCAGAACGATTCTTGACTCCGCGCTACGATCAACTGGTCCAGCTTCTCAAGGGATTGCCCGGTTTGGGATATCGCTCGGCTGAGAGGATAGCCCTGCACCTTCTTGTCGAGAAGACCGACTTGGTGCGAGAGCTTGTTGATTCCTTGGCCTGCGCATCCGAGGAGATCGGGCCCTGCGGTTCATGTGGAAACCTGACCGAGTCGGACGAATGCGAAATTTGCGCTTCCACTGAGCGTGACGATTCGATCATTTGCGTACTCGAAAGCGTAACCGACCTTTTTGCCATGGAGCGTTCGGGGGCTTATCGCGGGAAATATCATGTCTTGCATGGAAAACTTTCTCCTATCCGCGGGGTGGGGCCCGAGAAGCTCAACATCGAAACCCTGCGGGACAAAGTCGAAGGCAACAAAGTGAGCGAAGTGATCTTGGCGCTGGGCAACGACATGGAAGGGGAAGCCACTTGCCATTATCTGAAAGAAGTGGTCATTGGTGATCGGCCCATCCGGGTATCGAGAATCGGTTTTGGCTTGCCGAGCGGAGGAAACGTGACTTTTGCCGACGAAGTGACTTTGCGCAGTGCCTTGGACGGTCGGACTGAAATCGACGTCGTCTAGACCAAGTCAGAAAACCGAATCCACCGGATCGATCGTAGCATCCCTGTCGAAATCCGACCATTCTTCGGTCAAATACTTGAAGATGCGAGGGCCGGTGTTGGAATCGAAGTCGAAGAAAAGCCAGTCGCCGTCATCCGAGGACCAGATAAAGAAATTCGAATAGCTGCTTTGCTCGATCCAAATCCATTCGAGTTGAGGCGACCACGCCCAAATTGATCCGTCTGCCTGAGCAGTTGGATAAATCCAACCCAGTTTGAAATGATAACACCAACCGATGTCAGCCTGATAAAAGTATCCCAACCAATTGCTTACGTACCAGCTCGCAATTGCCTCGGTTGCGCCGATTGAGTTGTCCAGTTGGCTCGGCAACTCCTGGAAGTTTGCCGTTATATTGAGATCTTGAGTGATTGTCAGGGTTATGATTGATTCATTGGAGTCCGTTATTCCAGCCCCGTTCCATCCGGCAAAAGAATTCCCTGCAATGGCATTGGCAGTCAAGGTTGCTTGGGCTCCATGCAGATAGGTCCCTCCTCCAGTTGCGAAACCTTGTCCTGAAGTATTGACCGATAAAGTGTAGGAACTTACCATAAAGGAGGCGGTCAAGTTTGCGTCTTGAGTCACTGTAACGGATGTGTTGGCGGCGAATTGATCGGCGAAGGACAAATTGCCATCCCATTTGACAAAGGAATACCCGGCGGCAGGAGTTGCGGTAACTTGGGCCGTGGTTCCATAGGCGAAGATGCCAGACCCGCTGACGCTTCCTCCCGGGCCGGCGCTGGCAGTGAGCTGATGGCTAACGCCGAGGAAATTGGCGGTCAGGTTCAGGTCTTGCGTTATGGTTACGGAAGTGGAGGAAGCGTTTTCATCGGCAACGGTTCCCCCGGTCCAGTTTTGAAAGGTATAGCCGGCGATGGGGGTGGCGGATAATTGTACGACTTGATTGGCTGGGTAGGCTCCTCCTCCCGATAGACCCGAAGCGGAATTGTTCGGGTTGGAACTCAATTGCAAGACGAAGCTTCCAACGGGTATCTGAGCGAAGCTTGCTTGGACGCTTTGGACGCCGGATATCGCCACGGTGGTGGTCGATGCATTGACATCAGTTATTCCGCTACCTGTCCAACCGGTGAAGTAATACCCGGAATCCGGGGTCGCTGTGATGGTGACCGAACTGCCGTAACTGTGGGAAGTCCCAGCAGGATCATTTGTGACGCTTCCTCCCGTTCCGGCCGTGACATTCAAGTCGTATGAAAGGGGGGAAAAGGTTGCGTGTACGGTTTGGTTGCCTTCTATGTATACGGTCGTCGAGTCAATCGAGGTGTCAGTAATTCCACTTCCCGATTGCGTCCAAGCGGAAAAGGCGTAACCGGTATCCGGGGTGGCGACGAGCGAAACGTTCGTGCCGTAGGGATACGAACTGTTGAGGGCGTTGATCGTTCCGCCGGTTCCGGCCGTTGCAGTCAGCGTATAGTTAATAGGCGTAAACGATGCAGTTGCACTTTGGATTCCGGTAATGGTGACGTTGGTGTCTTGTGTGTTGGTGTCGGTTATGCCCGAACCAGTCCATGAGGAAAAGAGGTAGCCTGTATTCGGAGTGGCTGATATCTGGATGACCGAACCATAGTTGTACGATTGAGAAAGTCCGCTTGGAACGGTTCCGCCGGTGCCTGCGGAGATGGTGAATTCATACGACTGAAGGGTGAAGTTCGCGGTGAGAGTCAAGGCGGAGGACGCATTGAACTCGTATGGGTTGGCCGTGCTTACCGAGGTTCCACCTGCCGACCAATTGCTGAAACTGTAGCCAGTCGAGGGGGAGGCTAGCAGGGTAACCGTTGCCCCTTGATTGAATTGCCCGCTTCCGGATGCACTACCTCCTGCGGTGGGGAAGGAATCGATGGTGATGTTGAGAGTTGGCCATGCTCCTGTTCGCTTTGTGTTTCTTTGAAACTGGGGCCAGTCCGAGTCCGCGACCCCGGTTCCCACATTCACGGCATAGAGCTTGTTGTCGTAGCAACCGAAGTACAGTTTCCCGTTGGCATCCAATGCAAGGGATGAATCGACGACGCCCCCGATGGTGAAAGGCGGATTCGTGCCATTCGTGTCCCATGCCTTCGAGCCATTGGATTCGTACGCAAAGAGGTGATTTTCTCCTCCACCGGTATAGGCAACGACATAAACCCTTCCGTTGGAATCGACTGCCGGCGAACTGTAGAATACGTCCCCGACCAGAGCCTCCCAGTTTGCTATCCCGGTGATGGTATCGATGGAGCGGAGGTATCCGTCCCGGGAAACGAAGAAGACCTCGTTTCCTGTCCCGAGAACGGGCGATGCATCCACCCGGTCTCCGGTTGCAAGCTTCCAGTTCAACGACGCATTCGTCTCGTTGTCAGTGATCGAATAGCAGTAGCCGTTTCCGCAGCCGAAATAGATACTTCCCGAAAGATCGAGGGCAGGGGAGGAGAGAATGGATTTGTTCGTGTCCGTGACGTCATCCACGAGGTAGGTCCATTTTTCCGACCCATCCGGATTGACCGCGTGAAAAGTTCCGTTCTCATCGCCAAAATAAATCGTTCCGTCCT
>Ga0315320_10005321_pt1 | contig 10553 bp, 5 predicted proteins | sample M140m21515metaG_FD_203458 | JGI IMG/M metagenome (GOLD analysis project Ga0315320, IMG submission 203458) | Ammonia-oxidizing marine archaeal communities from Monterey Bay, California, United States - M1 40m 21515 | ecosystem: Environmental > Aquatic > Marine > Coastal | place: USA: California...
TTAAACTAATAGTTGATGTGTTGTAACATTCTAAAGAAGTTTCATAAACAGATGAAAATGGAGCTGTTGCAAAATGTGCTGGACCCTTAAATGTAAGCCCTTCAAAACCACAGCCATTATCTACCTGAGATCCGTTTAATGCAATTCTGATGTCACTATATTCACATTCACCATCTTGTGGGGAACAAAACTGACCCATTACATCCATTGGTCCATTTGACTCAGTATATGCCCAGAAAGAATAAGTTACTTGAGTTTCACCAGTTAAAATAGGTGCATTCATATCAAGATAATCATCAACTCCATCAAAAGCATACGCATTTTCTGCTGTCCCAAATCTATCACTAGATAATATAGGTCCTAGCGAAGTTCCATTATTATCTCCAGCTAAATCATTTAAATTACCACAGAATGGCCAGTACCCTACTAATCCATCTTGCAATAATAAACTTGATGTATCACAATGCGAATTAGTATTTACATCAGTATAATAATCTTCAATTTCTCCTGGAGCTAAAGCTCTATTCCATATTGCAATATCATCAACTGATCCTGAAAAATAATTATAGATATCCGAAGCTTTTCCAACCACAAAATTTTCATTTGGAAGTTGATATGTCCATCCTCCCCAATTATGACCGCATCCTACTTCAATCTCATTACCATTTACATAGAATTTGATATTTTCATAGCTGTAGTTATCCTCAGTTCCAAAAACCATTGTGTAATGGTTCCAACTAGATAGTGTAGTTTGATCTGTTTCAGCCCTCAAATAAACTTCTTGATTATAAGCTGTGGTGTTGGTATATTCAGTTGGATTTGGAACAGGGTTCGTATTATCTTGAGCATCTAAAATAGTTTCATGATAAGTAATTTCATAATCAGAAATATTTAGCCCTTCAAATATTTGAGAATTAGTAGATGTAAGGTCAAATACTCCAAATCCATTATTATTATTATCACAAATAACTATAGGATCAGAATCGTTAAGTTCTACCTCACAACTTGAAGATATATTTACTTGTAGCTGCATTTCAAAAGTTGCAAAACAACCTGTTTCTCGACTTATAATTTTAATATCATCAATGGCAAGATCATTTCCACACGCTGCATTGATATCGTTGTTCAGAACAATCTCTACAGTTGTATTGGTTCCACTATTAAAGTTAAGCGAATAAATAATCCAATTAGGATTGGATCCGTTGACTACATTTCCAGTTGTATTGGTTGCAAGAATTGTACCCGTGGCATCTTCAACCTCAAAGACAATTCTAGAATCTATCCCTGTTCCAGGACAAATACCAGTGTCCAAATCGTACATGGTCGTCATTGCAAATTCAAACCGATATTCGGTATTTGGATCTACTGTTATTTCTCTTCTGTATAGTTCATCAAGCCCATCAGTAGCATCATAGACAATCATTCTACCGTCTATATCACCAGGAGTAAAGTCCTCCATGGTTGGATGCCAACCATCATTGAGTCCTGTCGAAATATTGGTAACAGCATATTCTCCAGCATTTAAGGTGGTGGCAGGATTAAAAATATAATTGGTAAAAGGATGTTCTATCCTGCCAAGCCCTGTGCCAAAATCTTCATGGAAAACTTGATTTGATTCTTCTAAATCTCCTGTTATGAGGTTTTCTACCCTAACAAAAATAGTTTCAGGATTTGAAACGTTTGTATAGGGGCTTGATATCGGATCTAAATCATCCTCTGCAGAAGCTTGAGAAAAATGATAGGTTATATTTAGATCTACATTACCATTATTAATTACAGGTATCTGACTATCTAAATCAAACTCGGTAAAACCGTCTGGAGTTCCATCATCGTCATTCACTTGAAATAAAGGAACTTCTGTATAATCTGGAACGGTATCTATAACCAACTCAAAAGAGCTCACTGTTACACAACCTGTTAGATTATTCTCAAGTCGAACCCAAATAGTTTGTGGGTTGCCGGTGTTTTGATAGGCGTTTGGAGTCGTTATTGCTCCAGTACCTAAATCAGCATCAACTGGCGATTCATGATAAGTAAGGGTATAATCTGCTGGATTTTGAATTCCAATAATAATAGGCTCATTTAGGGTTAAATCAAATATCGCAACACCGTCCGCATCATCATCACAGATCTCTAAATCATTTGGCTGTCCAATAACTGGAGTTGTATTGACAATTAAATCTAAAGTTGTAGTACTAAAACACCCAGTTGATAGATTTTCCAGACGTACAAAAACGGTTTGATTTCCAGGAACGTCATTAGCATAAGGACTGGTTAGGGGATTGGTGTCGTTTTGAGCATCTTCTATTAAATAATGATAGGTAACTTGAAGGTTTCCTGTAGGTATTCCACCAGTAACCTGACTATCAGCATCGGTTAAGGTGAAAACTCCAAACCCATCGTTGTCTGGATCACAGTACTGTAAGGGATCGGGTGGAAAAATTTCTGGTTGTGGATAAAATACAACATCATAAAAATTAGTATCTGTTACACCTCCTGGAAGATCTATTACTACCCGATAGTTTCCGGTAATAGTTACATCAATTGATGCAGTAGTTTCTGCAGGTACAAATGGATCAAAATTACCTGATCCAATTGGATTCTCGAAGGCCCAAGTATACCCTAGAGCATTAGGATCAGTAGCATCTAAAGTAATGGCATTACCCTCACATTCTATCAACTCTACCGTTAACTCTAACGTTTCAAGTTTAGCTAGACCATTAAAGGTTCCAATCCATTTAACACCATTGCTGTCAATATTTAGAGATAAAATACTATTGTCTGGCAAACCAGAATTTGATGTTAGATAAGAATTACATTCGCTGAAATTCAATAAACCACCATTACTATATTCTTGATGTGCACCAAGCCAAATATTACTATTTACATCAACTGCCAAAGATGTTATTTGGGTATCAAGTAAGCAAGAATTATAGTCGAAATAGTTGAAGTATTCCCAATTACTGCCATCAAAACTATTTATACCATCACCAGCACTCATCCATTTTTTATTGTTGCTATCGATTCTTAATGAATTTGGACCACCTAAGCTCGCACCAACATCATTGTCATCATAGATGTTCCAAGTGTTACCAGTAAATTCTATTAAATATGCTGTCCATATCCAAATATTGTTATTGTCGTCGATTGCGATTGTAGGAATAAAATTTGTTGGTAAATTTGAGTTAGTTGTATTATAATTAGTCCAATTAGTTCCGTCAAATTTTGTTAGACCTGACGATGTTCCAATCCAAACATTATTATCATTATCTGTTGCGAGACATAATATATTGTTATTTGGTAAATCTGAATTCTCGGCTGTATAGTTTATCCAATTTTCATCGTCAAATTTCATTAAACCATTCTGCCAAGTTCCAATCCATTTATTATCTAAATTGTCAATTGAAATATCTATTACTTGATTGGTAATTATATTTGAAAAGAAAACATAATCATATTCATAATTCGTTTGAGCAGTAAATGTTTCTTGATGTAAAATGCTATTTGTTTCAATATTATAGAATTCCATTTCAACTGTTGAAGAATTTTCTATATAATAATCGATTTCAAAATTTGTAGCATTTACTGGAATTTCTACAATTAATATATTATTATCATAATCGTGGTTGGAATAAATTTCGGTTTGTGTGCCGTCTGCAAAGTTTACTACTGTTGTTGCATATACTGTAACAGAAATTCCTAAAGTACCAGTACTAAATTCAATTCTATGAATCTCATTAGTTCCTTGCTGATTTTCAGTGTTAAAAATTGTCCAATTTGTATCATCAAATTTTGCAATTCCGGCACCCCAATTGTTATACCAAGAAGCAATCCATTTATTTCCTTCGCTATCAAACTCAATATCACTGATTTCATTGAATGATAAATCAGAATTTGAAGTGTTAAATATTGTCCAAGTATCTTGACCTAATGCAGAAAAAGTGATGAGTAAAATTATTAATATAAAAAAATTTCTCATTTTGTTATTTATTAATTCCATATCAATTTAAGTTTGTGTTTTTTTAAAGTTTTGTTATTCTATTTCTATACTATCTATTTCTAGGATTACCCTCATCACTACTAGAAGCAACTATTAGTATAGCTAAAAATAAATAGATAAGTTTTTTCATTGTGTTTTGATTTAAATTAATAATATACAAAAATAATAATTACAGATTAAATAACTGATACATAGTTGATACATAAATATAGAAATTTTAAATTTATGGTATAAAAAAAACCCTCCGTAGAGGGTTTTTTTATATTTAAGCAATTCTTGCTTATTTAATCATCTCAAAACTACGTTTAATAAAGGTCGTCAATTTTTCTCCTTTAAGAAGATTTTGATACAAGATGTGAAAATTTATTCTAAACGATTCATTTCGATTAAATCTACCCCGAAATAGTTCGACTTCACTCCTCTTGGCTCCACGGCATTATTCCCTAAAATAAATTTTATTTTAGGGAATAATTTTTATTTATATTCGTCATGTGCAGACCTAAGTCAAAAGTAACATAACATTAATTGATGTTGATTAAAATAACAACTAAAATATAAATACAAGTAATAATGTCAAGTTTATCCCAGCCTATTAACTTAAAAAACAGAATTCATTCGCTCGACTTGATACGTGGATTTGCAATTTTAGGAATTCTGATTATGAATATCACATCTTTTTCTCAAATCAGTATGGCGTATATGAACCCCACAATTGGTGCTGGTTTAGAAGGCTACAATCAATATTTTCATGGCTTCAACTTCATTTTTGCAGATACTCGATTTATGTCTATTTTCTCAATGCTATTTGGAGCAGGTGTGATTTTATTCACGCAAAGAATAGAGGCAAAAGGAAAACGAGTTGCTGCTTTGCATTACAAAAGAATGTTTTGGCTTTTATTCTTTGGTTTAATTCACGCCTATTTCATTTGGGTAGGAGATATATTAGTAGCCTATGCTATTTGTGGAAGTTTGGTTTTCTTTTTTAGAAAAAAGTCAATTCGAACACTTTTTATTATGGCAATTATCCTGTTTTTAATTCCCATAATTTTTAATTTTATGACCTTTTACGGCATGCCAGCAGATGAACTCGAAAGTACTTTTGCTTTCTTTCACCCTTCCACAGAGGAAATTGCATCCCAAACCCAGGCAATGCGTGGCTCTTATCTTAAACAAATGCCACTAAGGATGGAAGAGGCTCTAGGACTTCAAACTGTTGTTTTTATGATTGAAATATTTTGGCGCACCAGTGCAATGATGTTGTTAGGTATGATATTATATAGAAAAGGTATTTTATCTGCTGATAAATCAACTGCATATTATAAAAAGATGATATGGGTGGGATTCGTACCAGGATTGATACTCTCTAGCATAGGATTGGGTCAAGTGTATGCTTCTGAGTGGTCCGGTGCATACGTGATGAACATTGGTGCGAATTATAAATTTTTATCGGGTCTTTTCATGGCATTAGGCTATATTGGATTGGTTATTTGGATTTATAAAAAAGGAATATTTAAAAAATTTCAAAACCGATTACAAGCCACAGGGCGAATGGCATTTACTAACTATATAGGCATGTCTGTAATTTGCACACTCATTTTTAATGGCCATGGATTAGGGCTTTTTGGTAAGCTTGACAGATTGCAGCAGTTCCTTATTGTAATTGGTGTATGGGTCATAATGTTGATAATTTCTCCTTTAGTTTTAAAAAAATACCAATTCGGACCATTGGAATCGCTGTGGAGAAAGTTGACATATTTTTCATTTAAAAATAACTAAATCACACCCAAAATAGTTGGATTTTACGCCTCTTGGCTCCACTTTTTATTTCTAAGAATAATTTTTTATTCTTAGAAATATTTTTTCATTAAATTTATTGAAAATTTAAAATTCGCTAAGTGATACAATATCTTAAAAAACTCATTTCAAATAAAATTATTCGAATAACTCTAGCAACAGAAAAAAAGTATGTTATTTCAGAGAAAAACCCATGGCTCAATCCTAAAGATAATTTTGGTAAATTAGAACGAGGTAAGGTTTGAAAATAATCATTTTTGACTATTCAATTTAATCAAATCCTCCTCAAAATAGCTGAAAATATTTCCTATTGACCCCTCAAAAATACTAGGAGTTATATTTAATAAAATTATTTGTATCTTAGTTTTTGTTAAATACAAAACTATTATGGGGATATTTGACTCGTTGTTTAAAAAAAAGATACAACATCTAATACATGATCTCCTCTGATCACTAACATATAGGTAGCATTGGCAAGGGTAGAAATATCTATCGTAATTTCTGATCCCATAGTGCTTAAGTCTACCTTATTTACGATTCGACCCGTAAGATCATAAATCGTCACGCTATTCAAGTCAATCTGTCTCGGGTTACTTAAGTTTACTTTGCTATCGGCAGGGTTTGGATACAACACTAAAGAAGCAAAATCCTCGACATCACCTACACCTAATATCTCCTGCTCTAGTTTTTTTAATCCTGTTTCTCTGATCTCTTTTTTAGTTTATGAATCTCTTTGAAATTTTCATTTATAAATTCTTTTAATAATTGGAATTGTTCCTCTTTAGATTTGTTAATATAGTCTTGATTAATTTCAAACTGTTTTAATATACACTCAAGAGTTCTATTAGCTTTAATCCAATTTCCAGAATTTATTAATGTTGTGGAATGATCAGATATGATTTTTTTATCGTAAACTACAAATGAAATCTTCGAATTATTTCCACTCAAATCTTGATTATAATTTACGACAGCTATATAAAATTTCCCAGTTTCATTTTTTTCTTGATTTATGTAAACACCGCTGTATGTTTTATTTGATTCAGGACGCGCTCTGTTTTCATATAAATCTAAATGTTTTGAAATAAACTTGATTTGATCCCCTATCTCTTTTGTTTTGATTTCATTTAATTTTTTAAATCCAGGAACTACATCACTTTCGAGCCAAGGCATTATTATTTTATTTTCAAGTATTTTCTTTTTTATTTCTAAGTATTTCTCAAACCAATTTTCTTCAACAATATCAATTCTCTCAAAATGTATTCCTGGAATTTCTTTACTTATTTCTTGTTCTCGCTTTTTATCGTCCTCTAAATTACGTTTGTGAAAAGGTTCATCAATCTCAATAGCTAACTTACAGGATTCATAGTACAAATCAATTCTCTTTTTTCCTACTCCTACTGTTACTGTGTGTTCTATTTTAGGCTGATATGCTATTAAGTCTTCATCATAGAGGAAAAGCCCAGTTAAGGCTATTTGATATTTTTGCGTTGGTAATTTTAGAAGTTGTTCGCCTAGATATTTAAGTTGCCAGTTTTCCATGGATTTTATACTTTTTTAGGTGTTTTTGGTTTATCAAATTTTAAGCTTGTTTAATTTTATAATCGTCATAATTTTATTATTTATTCCCCCTTTTTTATAGTGGGTTCTTGTCTCCACTTTTCTATTTTAAGTTAGATTAATCATCTAGAAATGCACTTGTTCCAGGCCAACCATCAAAAATGTTACTATTGCATATATTCTTAGCAACTTTTTTTAAATCTAATTGATAACCATTAAACTCCTCTAGTTCTTCATATGATTCATCTAAAATATATTGATTTCGCTTTATACGTAATAAATACTCAACGATGACGTGTATTATATTAAACACTCTATTTGCTTGTCCACTTTCTCGAATTGGTTCGTACTTTTCATCAATTGCATGATATAAGGCAATTGCAATGCACTCTTCATCTATTTCTTTTTCGTAATACCGATAGGAATAATTTTGAAGTCCAATCCACAAAGATGATATCCCATAATTCCAAAACTTTGTGTCAGACCAACTATCACTATCCCATTCAATTTCTGCTCTTTTCATTATAAATTCGGTAAAATTCATTCCAGAACCATTCGAATTATCAGACCATTTGCAATCATCCCAATCACCCTTAATTTCATCATCAATAAAATAGGTGTCAAATTCAGCATGTGGTAAAAATTCAAGTTCAATATATTTAAAATCTTGTGTATCAAAAGAACTCATGGTATCAATTACTTTATCGTAATATGACTGATCATTGGGCATGTTCTCAAGAATATTTTCAACATACAGCTGTTCTTTATTTACTACCTGAAGAAGCCATAAACACTCATGATTAGAATTAATTAAAGACTTAAGTTCTGAAACAAATAATTCAAATTCCTTCTGTTTCAGCTTTAATATTGTGTACCTTATTTTCAATATCAGATATTTTAAAATATACCTTATGAAACGTCCCTTTTCATCATCAATGAAAACTTGAATGTCCTCTTTGCTAAGAGATATGTCATCTTCACTTTTAAATGAAGATATAATACCTTCTAAAATAATTTCAGGATCGAATTGTAACTTCTCGTCGGCATATTTTAATGCGTCTTCATATGAACAATCACTTGCGTTTCCAAATGACTTAACTGCTGCCAAAACTATTTCTCTATCTTTTCTAAACTCCTCCGATAATAGACCTAGAATTTCTGCGTCTTTTTTTAAAGCTGCTAAAACAAATCCGCGGTTCGTTCGCCACTCTTCTTTGGTCAGCTCCAAAAAATTATCTTTCCAAACATTATCTATGCATTCTTGCTGTTCGTCTGTCAAGCTAGCCGCGTTTTTGTTTAGACCCTCAACTTTAGATTCTATATCATCATCCATTTTGAATGAACTTAATTTTCCTAACCATTTCCCCTTCATTGGGCCAGGTTCTATACCTTTTTTCCATTTTCCATCAAACCCTGTTTCGTTGAAGGTTATTTCCATCAAACCCACTGCATTTACTTTGGAGTTAATAAAAGTTGCTTTGAGAACATTTCCATCAAGAGTTCCAGTTAAGGCGGAATCTTTGTATACTCCATGAATAGTATCTTTTTTTTCTTCCGTGAAGATTACTGTGTCACCATTCTCAATGGTGTAGGGTGTGTTTAGTTTTATCATACCATTATATAAAAATAGCAATATAAATTTCTTTTTTAATGATCCATAGTTTAAGTTAGTTCAAGTTAGCAAAAGAACGATGCAAAAAATAATTTTAAAATTCATTAAAATTCATTATTCCGTTTGCGTTGTGGTAACGTTCATATTCCTCAAAATTAGATTCTATTTTTTTTAATTTGTTTAGATAAATTGAAGTTATTTTTTTTTGAACATCTTCTAAATCTAAATTATCTAATACCTCGACAATTGTTTGATAAATTATATTTAGATCAATAATAGTAGTTGCTTTTTCGATTTGATTTATAAACCAATTTATAAGTTCTTTATATTGTAACACTTTTTGTCGTTGCTTTATTTTTAAACTATTTAGAAACCAAATTTTATAAGCATAAAATCTTGATTTTGGAAATAAATGAATACTATTAATTTCTGATTCAATTAGTTTTGAATTATATAATAACTTACCTATATTCAGGTATTCAAGATCTTGATTCAAATAATAATATCTAAAAAGCACTGTATTTGCAAAAACAATATCTTGTAAATAATCTTTAGAATTAACACTTGTATTTATTAAGTAATTCTGTAAAGCATTAATATAATTTGAAATTCTGTATTTTGGATCAAATAATGATTCTATTAAAATCTTCCGAACAAATAAATTTGAACCATATTCTTTCACAAACTTATCAAAAGTCATTACGTCCTGAAACGCTTTTAATACTATTAAGCCGACAAACTCCTTAGTTTTATAACTCTCATTTTCAATACTTTTAAATATGATAATTAATCCATCAAAATTTTCATCAACTATAAATTGGTTGATAATTTTACGTAGGGTAACAGTTAAAAAATTAACATTTTTATGTAATTCATTTGTATTACAGTAATATTGAAATTCTTCCCAGGAACCAAAATCACAAAACTTAGCTAAAATATGTAATGTGTTTTTATAAGGCTTATAATTATTATTAGGGTGCAAAAAGAACCGATACAGAGTAGATTCAGATAAATATCCAAGTTTCTTGTCAGAAATTAGTTCACTAATTTTTTTACAATCATTTTTATTTTTAATTAACAAGCCTGTTTTAATGCAAATGAGGTCTAAAAGTATTTTGGATTTTCCCATAAATTTTCAAATTAAAATAGTGTTGTGATTTGTTTCTGTCACATCTAATTTAGCTAAAATAAGGTTGAGTTCTGTCCCATTAGTTATCTTTCAAATGTTTTTCAGTAGAATTACACTTCTTTCAAAAGTTAAATCATCAATAAACAGAACTTTATGTTTTTTAATTTTATTCAAACACGACAAAAACAATTAGGATTTAGTTTTATGAGTCAGAACTCTCCTTTTGGCTTTAATTTTTATTCCCTAAAATAAAATTTATTTTTGGGAATATTTTTGTGCTAAAAAAATAATTCTTGAGCTAATTCAAAAGTATTGGAATGAGCATCGATGATATTTTTTTAAGTGAACAGAATAACCTCCTCCCATGCTTACTTGAACTGGAATGTTTTGATCCTTACAAAGGCTTAAAACAAACCTATCTCTAGCTTTACAACCCGCCATAGACAATCCCAACCGACCAA
>Ga0315320_10005322_pt1 | contig 10548 bp, 8 predicted proteins | sample M140m21515metaG_FD_203458 | JGI IMG/M metagenome (GOLD analysis project Ga0315320, IMG submission 203458) | Ammonia-oxidizing marine archaeal communities from Monterey Bay, California, United States - M1 40m 21515 | ecosystem: Environmental > Aquatic > Marine > Coastal | place: USA: California...
TGACGACCAGCGGCAACTGGGTCACAGGAATCACACGACTATCGACAGCACGAACCATGAGGTCATGAGCCGTGCGATCTTGAATCCGCTTTTGCTTGTAGGCGTCGATGCGGTCAGCCTGCTGGGTTCGCATCTCAGAAAGACGCCCAACAGCCTGGGAGACAATCCCCGGCAGGTCACGCTCGATGAACCTGGTATGCCGACGGGTCAGCACAACCTCGCCGAAAAACGAGAGGTTGTCGCAAACGCACACCTGATTGCCGAGTGCCAAGGACGCAGGAAATGTCTTGTCGTGAGAGTTACGTAATCCGAGCACCAGTTGGTAATCGTCAGCAGCATGGCCACCAGCCAACTCCATCAGGCCGAAGTACCGGGCACCCTCGCCCCAGAGGCCATGAGCCTCATTAGTTACGGAGTAACCTTGGGCCTCGATAGTCGATTGGGCGAGTTCCAGCAGCCGGTTGTGAGCGACCGGCACCCACGTCTTAGTACGCTCCGGGGTCGGAGCGTAAGCAATGTCATCACGAGTGACCTCGCGGCCACCGCAGTGCATCAATAAGTTTGCCATGAGCAATCCTCCATACAAAGAAAGACCGCTCCCGTGAGGAAGCGGTCATGAAAAGACACAACCGCCTCCGCACACTGCGAAGACGCTACGAAAAAAGCCCCGCCCCCCAATCACCTCGCGATGGAGATGACTGGAAGACGGGGCCGTGAGCGGATTTTGGGGCTTAGTAAATGCTAAGCGTCCGCTCATGGAATAATGACACGGTTTGGCGTGGAATTAAGGTCCTAATGATGCGTTTCAGTAGGCAGCGGTCCGTACTTAACAACAACTCCTGGGTAAAGTTCGCTTCTGGTGTAGGAAAACACGTAGCATCCGCGATTCGATTACCATGGTGCAATTCTATGGGGGGAGGTCAAAACCGAGTGGAGAATCCTATCTACCGGCGTGTTACAGGTCTGCGATACGTAGTCAATTGGAGGTTTTTGCCGCAGGTAAGATCCCCTGCCCAGCGATTGCTATCAATTGCTAGGCGGCCAACGAGCCCCTAATAAAGGCCAGGGAATCACGAGTTATCTTGTGCAACGCAATATAAACCTGCCGTTTCTTCCCATTTTAGTTCGCACAGTCAATGGTCGTTTTTAACTGAACGAAAGTATGAATCTGTGGAAATATTACAAAACCAATCCAGCGTCAAAGTGATTGAATTCCTGGGCGTTATATGCCGGGGGCGAGACACTAAATTGCTCTTCAATAACATCGTTTTAACAAGAGCAGAACCCAGCACCCATTTCACACTCGCTGTTTTCCTCAAAGTCGCTCTGTTAATTGCCCTTTCAGGATCTCTAGGCCAAGGCGAGGAAGCAAAACCTGGTCTCCAAAAATTAGTTCTAGAGGCAATAGAGGAGGCTGACATTCCCCCCCACCTCAAGACTCAACTTAAACGCAACGTCGAAAAGGATAAGTTGAGCGACGAGGTGGCGAGGGAGTGCACTTGGTCGTGCAGTTCTGAAAATTTGATAGGAGTAGCCGCATCAGCAGAGTACTCAGAGAAGACCAAACGAACCGCTGTCACAGTTTCGCAATTACACTTTTATGCTGGGTTAGCTCTCGCATCTATCGACCAAGTCTTTAAAGGAACGAGTGAACTGACAGATCGTCAATTGCTTAGACATGCCCTTCTTCGAGGCGATGAAGAATGTGCTTTTTTCGGCAAAGTGCAGGGAATGTTGTATCGCACGATAACTCAGGAGAACTTAGCGATTACGGTCGGCTACTGCCCAATTCAATCCATCGAGGCTGAATTGCTCAAACCCGCGAATTTTAAAGACATTCGCGTTGCATACTCTAGCGCAGGACATTCACGCTTGCGAGACGCGACAAGGACGAAGAACTGGCTATCAGCAGACGACACTTGGGAGCACTTAAAGCAATTAGATCTCCTCACACCACAACTAGTCATTGACTACGGCGACTGTTTACTGCGACAAAACAAATCAAATGAAGCAATCAAGCACTTTGATAAATATCTGGCTGGCTACGGCCACATCATCGATAAAAGTTATTTCATACAGATTGTCGATCTGCTTGAGCCTCTCTCGACAACAAAAATAGATGCTGAGCGAATAGCCCTCCAAGCGTACGAAAAATACGAGCGTCTGCTGTTCCCTCAATTGAGGAAAACCAAATCGCCAACGCCTCTCTCGATAAGAAACAAGTAAAGGATCTCCAATGAATCGCATTATTTTTGCACTGAGCTTTCTGATTTCAATAGCTACAGTCTCGGCCCAAGAATTCGAAGTTACCCCTCCAGCTCAAGGCGGATCTTCTGAAATTAAACACCCTGAGCAAGTTCAGGTAATCAATGGGGTCATTTCGGCCGCAACAGCACAAGACGCTGCAAACGCTGCTGTCGGTCAACTAAAGGAATCGACCGAAACTGCAGTGTCACAGCTTGAAGTAGGTAGTGGACTTGGATACTTAGCGCGGGGGCAAGGATCATTTGACGCAAAAATGGCCAATCCGAATGCAGTGAGAATCGCGAGAAGAAACGCAACCCTTCAGGCCTATACGGATGCCGAAGCTAAATTGACACAGTTCCTTCAAGGAGCCTCACTCAATGCTAATTTTTTAGGTGGTGAAGCTAACGCAAATCTAGATACTGCAGACGAAGCGTTGTTGAACTCGACATCCACTCAAGAAGAAAAACTTAATGTAGTGTTTGAAGGTATTATCGCAGGTTATGTTCTCTACGATGTTGAGTACCAAGCTAACGAGGTTTACGTATCGATTATCGTCACCCCCAAAACCCTTCGAGGCCTATCCGCCCACACATCCAACAAAGTAACTCTGAAACAAGCAAAGAACGCAAAAGCTGGCGTGGACTTTGTGAAAGATGACATTAATACAATGCTGGAAAACAACCTTATCTTTCCTGTCGGTGGTAAACAGATATTCATTCGCCCGACTAACGAATTTGCATTCCTAGGATTTGCCACCGAGCCCATCCTTCAGAATGAGAAATGGCCAGCATTACAGCAGCGAAAGCAGAGAACACTTGCTCTCGAAAAAGCGACAGGTGCAGCGCAAGCCAGTTTAGTTGGGATGCTGCAAGGAAAAAAAGTTGGTGGAGATCTTTCCAACAACAGGGCAACCGACCAAAACTTTAACCAGTTCAAGCAAGAAAACGGTTTCCTTCGTCAATTCGAAGATGCTCGCCAAGAGTTCCTATCGTTGCAAGAAACGAATCAAGAGCTTTCATCCGCAATATCGGGAAAACTACCAACTGGCGTCCAAACAGAATCTTATTACTACGATGACAATAACGATGGGATCAATGATTGGGCCTTCGCAATAGTTGTGTATATTCCAGCGGTATCGGCACAAGCGGGCCAGCTTAAGAAAGATATGAACAAGGCACTGAACCCACCGCAAAAAAAGGCCATACCAAAGCTGCGAAGAGAAAGTGGGAACCTGCCTAGTGGAAAACCCACTAAGAACTCGGATCTATAAACAGCTGTGATGAATAACTTGATAGGGTGCGTGCGCTGCGGCAAAGAAACCCCAGAAACAGCGTTCTTGTCAGTATGCGATCAATGCGCGCACGGACAAAAACTTCTGGATCGACTCTGGCTTGTTATCATCGGTGGACTCATCGGTGAATTTATCGGCATGTACCTTGGACGGATTTTCTTATCTGTCCAAATGATGTACCTGTGCACTGCTTCGGGATTGCTGCTATCGAGCTTGCTGACCGGTCAGGTATTAGTAAAACCACTGCGATTTCTATCGTCGTTAAAAAGCCTCACTCCGAATGGCGAAGAATTAACGACATCCAAAGTCAACGCATCACTCAAGCATTACGTAAAAACTAGACGTTGGATTGCTTGTGAGAATATCATTAGGATTTTTGTTGCCCAACATGAGCAAAATGGAAATCTGACATCAATCTTTAGAACAACGAGATCGTTAATCCCCGGATTCAACCATTGCAAGAATCAAATCCGCCACCTGATGTGGTTCATCACAGGTGGCATTCTATATGTGTTCATCGCACATAACATCGAATCAGGACAAAGCGAACTTCCACAGTTGCTAGAAGAGGCAGTACCCTTTTTGCCACGATTAAGCAATCTTAATGCAGACGCCGTGGGAATAGTGCTCTGGTACAGCCTGCTAGCGTTTGCTTTCAGTGTTAACCTACTGATCTCAGGCCTCCAGATTCCTCGCAAGGCACTTTACTGGTCCGTAGCTGGCGGTTTAGCGATATTAGCTCTACCGACTTTGCAGTACGCTTTTTCAAAACTACTTGGAGCAGAATTTCTGAAAAGCGCCACCAAGGCAAGTGACTTCATCAACAATTATTTGGTTTACTATCTACCAGAAGTCAGTCTGGCAGTCGTCTTATTCGCTCAGACGGGTTTCCTCCGAACTTTCTGGCTGTCGGTTACTGGAGATAGAAATCCGCAAGACTTTGCAACCAGCCCACCGTTGACGTTGTTTTTGTGCATCCTCCTCATCACTTACGGACTTGAGCTAACGCTGTTCACGCACCTTCCTGAATCGCTCTTTTTTCTTTTTCTTTTAGGTGTAACCGGCACGCTCTATCAAGCTGGCTCTGATGCAAAGCCAGCGTCTTGGATTCTAGTCCCCATTGGAGGTATTGCAGCCAGCATTCTGACAGTGCGTTTTCATGACCACTGGTCGACCCCTCTGGTGGTATTTTGCGGACTCAGCATCTCTGGCTTTCTAGTTTCTCCCAAGAAAAGCCTCCTTCAGCTTTGGGCAATTTCTCTACTAAGTATTGTTTCAGTTGGAGTTTGCCAATGCGTTAGGTCTATCTGGCCAGAATCATCCATTTCATTAATGCGGTCGCTCTCATTTTGGAGTTGCATTGGGGTTTGGCATGTTTGCTCGATGCTTAATCGATTTGACGCAACCCTCCTTATCCGCGACGTTGCCCAAAAATTTTGGCTGAGGAAAAAACTTAAACAAACCGATCTCAGAGCATCCTCTCTGATTGATACGGCCTGGTACAAGAACCAAAGCCAAATCTACGCTTCCGTCTCATCGGACAATGATATTGGCCTCCCTAAGAAGGAGGGCACTAAACAATGGAAAAATTCTTAATCCTAATACAGCGTGCTAGATTTAACATCTACGTTGCAATCACCACCGCAGCACTGGCAATAGCTTGGGGAGTCAACTGGGTAGGAACAACCAATAGCCTAATACGAAAAGACGATCTTTTTCAACGCGGGCAAGTCGAGGTTACAGTGGAAGGCATTTCAGAAAAATCTCTTCGAGATGCGGAAGATGACGCGAAAAGAAAAGCGATAGAAAAAGCAAACGGGCTGTACATCAATTACGAACGTTCTTCCAACGAAGAAAATGTGGTAACGATGGATTCAACAAGCACCGAATTCCAAAACACGCAGGAAGACGTAACCGACTTATCAATTACTGGAGATTCGGATTTTGCCTCGATTGATTACCTAGAACGCGAAAAAGATAAAGACGGCCTTTACCACGTAAAAATCAATGCCGTAGTAAAGCTAAAGCAGTAACGGAAAGTAAGTCCCACCCCCGCTTCATTCATGGCAACGACACCTTATTGACACAACATTGACCTCCGGGATTAGTTTCAGTTTCATCCCGATGCTGCTGGCTTAATCACTTTCTCGCTCCTTCGCTTTCGCCATCCTCGGCATTTTGGGTTGTGGAACCCAGCTGCGTACAACCGAGCATCCATTAGCAATCGTGTTGATTGGGCATAGGATTCTGCAATTGAATCCAAGTAAAGAAATTCATCCTTGATTCGCTGTTGTCGCTTCTTGTCCTCACGCTTGAGGGCCAATCGCATCGACTCAGCATGGGCAAGGAAGTCATTACCGCAGTACTGCTTCCTTACGCGCCCGTTCGGGAGTCGCTTGCATAGATAAAAGTACTCCTTCCCGTTCTTGCTTTTTCCCAAGCCAAAATGTACTACACCTCGCAAAAACCCCGTTTCCAAACAGCGACCCAATTCCCCATTTTATCCGCCGCGTACTCCAGGACGAATAGAACCTTACCGACTTTCCAATAGCTAAAAAACAGCTCGCCATCCCCAAAAAGGACAGCGAGCTATTCGTAACTCTCAATCACAACCGCATCGAGCCATCATGGAAGCTAATTACCAGCAGTACGCCGGTGGTGAGTAGGAAAATCATCCAGCTCCCTGTGATCGCCCCAAACAGAGCGCTACGAGTAGCACTCCATGGAGATGAGCTCCGTTAAGTTTGTTCTTAGCCGTGATTCGGCAATTTCGCATAAGCGTTTCTCTTGGGCTTGAGTGTTGAAAGTTGTAATAGCTGCGTGACGTCATGCCACCGGTTCAAGCATCCCTCGTTTGAGTTCATCAATGACCGTGCTGGCATCACGAATCGATAGGGCTTCCGGGTGATCGACTCCAAATCGATCCCGCAGCAGATCCTACATCTTCAAGCGACGCCTTCGAGTGATGGCATAGATCACCCGAACCTGGCCTGCAGTTGCGTGCGTAACGCCGGCTCGATTGGTTGCAGGTGACCCATTACACGGTGAAGGATCATTGCTGGCCGGTGGTGACGAGCTCTCCGCATCCGATTCCTCGGATGTGATATTCAGCTCCTCGTTGACGCTCCGGCGTGCCATTGCGTAGAGACTACGCACGCGCTCCTGGAACCGCTGCTGATCGCTGATGACCCCAGAGTCGATTTCGACCTCAAGATTAACACTGGCCCCTCGTGAGCCGTAGTTGGCCTCGCCGACTTTGCGGCTTAGCCCAATGTTTAATTTGACTGGCATAGCAGCTCTCCATTCTTAATTCCGGAATTGAAAACAAAATCGCCCTGGTGGACCTGCGGTTTGACAGGCACATCCGGGACCTCTTCAACGAGCGAGAAACCGCGACGAGCGATTTCGCAGATAGATTCACCAAGCTGCTTTGCAACCTGACGATTTAGTTCAGCCTGTTGCATGGCTTTGCTCCTTGGATAGAGAGGCAAAGCGACTGCCCGCAGACGGTCACTTAAGAAAGGACCGTCCCTCGGTGGGACAGACGAAAAAGAAGTGTCAGGCTGCAACCTGACAAACTGACTCAATCAGACCGTGCAGGGCCTGAGACGGCCGCGGCAGCATCTCCAAGGAGCGACTCTTGAAGCTCTCCGTGACCGCGTTGAACAATCGCCAGACGGAGCGACCGTTCTCCGTGAACTCATCGTGACTGGGTTCACGCCACTCCTTGAGCACCAGCGGCAGCTGGGTCACAGGAATTACACGGCTATCGACAGCACGAACCATGAAGTCATGAGCCGTGCGATCTCGAATCCACTTTTCCATGTAGGCGTCGATCCGGTCAGCCTGCTGGGTTCGCATCTCAGAAAGACGCCCAACAGCCTGCGTCACGACGCCGGGCACATCACGTTCAATGAAGCGTGTATGCCGCCGCGTAAGGACGACCTCGCCAAAGAAACTCAAGTTGTCGCAAACGCACACCTGATTGCCGAGAGCCAAGGACGCAGGAAACGTCTTGTCGTGAGAGTTCCGTAATCCAAGCACCAGTTGGTAATCGTAGGCAGCATGGCCACCAGCCAACTCCATCAACCCGAAGTACCTAGCACCCTCGCCCCACAACCCATGAGCCTCATTAGTTACGGAGTAACCTTGGGCCTCGATAGTCGATTGGGCAAGTTCGAGCAGCCTGTTGTGAGCAACCGGCACCCAAGTCTTAGTACGCTCCGGTGTCGAAGCGTCAGCAATGTCATCACGTGTGACCTCGCGGCCGCCACAGTGCATCAAAAGATTCGCCATGAGCAATCCTCCATACAAAGAAAGACCGCTCCCGAGGGGAAGCGGTCATGGAAACACAACCGCCTCCGCACGATGCGAAGACGCTACGAAAAAACCCCGCCTTCCAATCACCTCTCAAGTGGAGATGATCAGAAGACGGGGAGTCCACTCATGTAATAGTGATACCGATTAGGCCGTTATTAAGACGTACTTTCCCAAGTGTTTACTCAGGGTTTCTCATCCGACTTGTTATTCCTCCGCGATTTACTTGTATTTCTCTACGGGCGACGAAACTCCAAGCATCACTCACCTTTATCGAAGGCCGGAAGTCGCATCAGCGTGATCACCGATGCGTTTTTAGTCTCGGCCGAATTCCATTCGGTCGATGCAACCGAAACGACGAACCACTCAGTCGGTGAGGCTACATGATGCCAAATCCCCAATCGGTAGATATGTTACGGTATCTGCAATCAGGACCGTCTGGTTGTGAGAAAGAACATTGAAGATTCCAAAAAGCAGGCATCACATGCCCCCGCTCCAATCAGATTTAGCGACCGCAACACGCACAGCGTTTTTGCTGATACAAATCCGATAAGCAAAGCGTAGCCTCATTACCTGGATTGACGATCTCGCATGAGATATTTCTTAGTTACACTTCTGTTGCTCTCCTATCCCGGACTGCTGATCGCAGTCTACTGGCTTCCAAGTAGCGGACCTCGACAATTACTAAGCCTCTGTGTTGCTAAGGATGGTTCGTTTACGACGTCATCTGCTGACGTCGACTTCCACCAAAAAGCCATCGACTTTTGGGCTCCTGACTTAACTCACAAGAAGAAGATCAATTTTTCGGGGTATCTCGTTGGTTGGGCCCATGCTCTTTCGCCTGATGGCAACACGGTGGCAGTCTTCACAACGGATGGGCGATCCCTGATCATCGAGGTCGTAAGTGTCGCCGACGATACGCTCGAGGTCGCAATTGATCTCCCTGAAGAATTGACCGCCCCGGGTAAGCTTCATTTCTGTGGTAGTTCGGAGTCAATCTTTTTAGCCGAAGGGGGCAATGCTTTCGTTTTTAGTCAAGATGGCAAGCTGAATCAGCTATTTCAAACCGAATTAAACGATTTATATCGGCTCGTATATTCCCCATTGCGATACTTTGCGACCATCAATGATCTGCGGGTACCTGAGCCTTCTGGTACTGATCCAGTCCGTTACGAAACCGAGTATCGATTCTATGATGCAGACACCACACCACCCAGCCTCATCTATCAGGAAAAACGTCCTTCCGACGATTGGGATGGTCAGGGTGTTGCGATCGGATCTGATGGAACAATAGCGGTACAACATCCAGGTCACATCCACGTACGTGATGCTGATGGTAAGCAACGTAAAATTGAATGGCCGATGGAGCGTGGCAAGCTTTTGGAAATCGATCCAACAATGTCATACTTTATGTTTGTTGATCGACCGCAAGAATCAAACGTGATCGTCGACGCTGAAACCGGGAAGGTACTGGCAAGTCGCAAGAGTGATGATTCGTATGCAATTTTCAGGTGCAAATTTCAGGACAGTGCACATGTGCTCTTTTTAGAGCAGGACGATGCAGGTAGTAGACAAGTCGTCCGGTGGGATTGGCGTGAAGACACTGAAAGCACCATGAGTTTTGGGGCTACAACCGATGAAACCCAACTTCGACGGGCCAAGTGGCTTGGCTTCGCCGTCCTCCTGTGGTTCCTTGCCGCAACTTGGGTGGCACGAACCAGCCAACAAAGGTTTAGCCCCACAGCGGTAGTTGCATCCGTTGCTGCGCTTTGCTGCGTTTGGGGTTATCACCATAGCTTTTTTGACTACCACTACATTGAAGGCGATATTGAAAACATTTCTTGGCTTGCCCTAACAGGAATTTGGCTTGGGGTTCCCGTGCTTGGGTGCGTTGCCGCATGCAAAGCTCCTGACAAGCTTGCTCGGCGATTGCCCCTACTTGTTATTGTGTCGGCTTTGTCTGCCGACCGCCTGCATCACCTCCTCTCGGTAGGCAGCTGGTTCTTTCCACTGATCCTTTTATTTGTTTTGATTTGGTTGGTCACCAGTACGATCATCATCCACTACCGCACGCAGCGGAGGAAAAAGTCGTGTCTGGCCGATGGAGCGTCGTCCGTAAACTCGGACAATAACCCCTATCGGTTGATGGATCTATTCATGTTGATAGCTGCAATAGCGGTAGTTTTTGCTGTAATCTCAAACTTCGATGAGTTTGACCAGAATCTTTCCTCCATCACTTGGGCACTGGGCTGCACTATTCCGCTTGCTTTTGTGGCAGCGATCGCGGGTTGGTCGAGTTTGTCGAACGCTGCTTGGTGGAAGCGATATCCGCCGCTTGTGTGCTTCGCTTTCTGTCCTTGGGTCTTCATGTATCTTTGCTACTTACTTAACCGACGTGTCCGCGCTACATTTACATGGTTTGAGACAGGAGCTCATCACCCGATGTTGCATCCCAGTATTTTCCTCTATGTGATCTCGGCGTTTACCGCATTCCTTGTTTACGCCTTATGGCTGTATCGGGGGACGACGATTGCTTCCCAACCCGACGCTGTCACAGAGCCTCTTGATGGCTAGCACGCTTGGGCGGCTCCTCCTCCAGCCGATAGTCAATGAAGGGATTCACCCTGGACATCCGGTCAGACTCGTAAAAAGATTCGCTGCCTGATCGCTGCACGTTCCCTTCAAATTAGTCC
>Ga0315320_10005323_pt1 | contig 10547 bp, 8 predicted proteins | sample M140m21515metaG_FD_203458 | JGI IMG/M metagenome (GOLD analysis project Ga0315320, IMG submission 203458) | Ammonia-oxidizing marine archaeal communities from Monterey Bay, California, United States - M1 40m 21515 | ecosystem: Environmental > Aquatic > Marine > Coastal | place: USA: California...
TATCATCTGCTGCATCGGGACGACCACCGCGCCCCACCTGCAAAGGCGCGTCCCCCTCCTCGGCGATGGCTGTCGCAATCAGCACCTGATTGCCGACCACCACTGGACTTGAGTGCCCCAACCCGGGAACCTCCGCTCGCCAAAGAACTCCTGTTACCTCGCCCTTTTCAGGATCAGCATTCCATGCCCCAGATAGTTCATAACCGTCAGCAACACCCTTGGCGCCTGCCCCCCGAAATGAAGGCCAATCTGCTGCATGCCTGCCGGCATCATTGTCTTCAACCACCGGTTCCGCCGCAAAGCTGACGAAAGAAACGGCAAGCGACAGTGAAAAAACTAGCGATTTGACACGAACAAATTTCATTAAAATCACTTGACTATCGTTTGGCTCGGTTAGAAAAAATACGATTCAGAGATCCTGAATTCGCTGTCACAATATCGTCAAATCCATCGCCGTCCAGATCCCCAACATCCAGACCATAAGTTGCAGCACTCGCATCGCCAAAACGCGTCTCGGAAAATGCGTCGCCGGTCTGGTCGCTAAAGAAGGTAGCGTTACTAAAAAACACAGCGTTACTTTGAGCAACATTACCAACCACAACATCCAGTGATTGGTCATTGTTCATATCGGCGATATTGATTGCGTAGGTCTGACCATCGACGCGACCAAACGGAACTCGTGTTTCAAACCCCCCAGAGCTGTCACCGAGATAAAGTGCATTGGGCTGTCCGATGTTGCCAGCGACCACATCCACCATTCCATCTCCATTGAGATCGGCGACCGCGACTGCCCGCGTTTCATCACGTTTTCCCCCAAAGAAAACCTTCGTTTCAAAACGCAACTGTCCGTCGTTCAGCAATACATAGCTCTGTTGCCCGTCCCGATTCGCCAGCACGAGGTCGTTGTGTCCATCCGCATTCAGATCAGCGACAGCGACGCTGATTGTTGAATCACTGGGACCGCCAAAAGTCTTTTCAGTTTCAAACCCTGCTTTACCATCATTCAAAAAAATTCGATTCGGCCTTCCGCGACTGGTCGCAAGAATATCAATATCCTTGTCACCATCCAAATCAGCGAGTGTTAGGCTACGAACACTGCTCAGTTCACCCAACGTCGAGCCGGGAACAAAACGACCATGCCCATCATTCAGCATCACCTGACTGGGTGCCATGTCGTTACCCACCGCGATATCCAAATCGCCGTCACCGTCCAAATCTGCAACTTCCGTAGCGTAGGTTGTACGCCAATCAGTACCTAGCCGTCTCTGCACATTGAATCGGCCGCGGACCTGATTGAGGAACAAAAAGTTCTGCTGAGGCCAATGCCGACCATTCGCGACGGCGACATCAAGGTCACCATCACCATCGAAATCTCCGAGACGTGTTGAAGCAGTCAAACTGGACAGCGTCCCCAGAATTGCCCTGCTACTGCTGACGAAACTGCGTGGATTCGCGGCATGTCCAGAAGTGGCGATGACACAAAATGCCACCAGCGCGACTGGTACCAAGGTTGGAGTGTAAAATTTCATACGATGTGAATCTGTCGAAAACTCGAAGAAGAGGTGCCGCCCCAAACCCAGAATGTAGCGAATAAAATTGATTCCAGCCTGATGCTTACGAAACAATTGGACGAATCGCCAAGATCTGAGCCAGCAATAACCAGCCACCAGAAGAAGATTATCGCAACAGCACTGCCGGAGTCCAAACACTCCGACAACAAAAACCTGCATCAAGGACCAAGTCTGATAATAATGACGAGAACGAGGCCCGCGTGGCACGACAATAAAACCACACTGGTTTAGACTAGCTGACTACGACCCTGCCCTAGCACCTGCATTCCCACAGAGCTTCCTGATGTCCTCATTGCAAGCCCCCATTTCCATGACATTGCGATCGATTACCTGCTGCCTAGTGGGGATCATCGCAGTCAGCCTTGCGCCTAGTGTCAACGCCGCAGACGACAGCGACAAGAAATTGAAAATCCTACTAGTCGCTGGTGGATGCTGTCACGATTACCCTGAGCAAACAAAGCTACTGAAAGAGGGACTCGAGAAACGCATCAACTCCGAAGTCACTGTCGTATTAAGCTCAGATACCAGCACCAAGGCGACATTCAAGATTTACGAATCAGACGATTGGGCCAAAGGCTATGACGTTGTGATCCATGACGAGTGTTCTGCAAACGTGACTGACAAGCCATACATCGACCGTATTCTTAACGCCCATCGCAATGGAACTCCTGCTGTTAATCTGCACTGCGCTATGCACAGCTATCGCTTTGGTAATTTCCGTGCTCCTGTCGCTGTCGATGCGGATAATGCAGCGTGGTATGAAATGCTGGGCGTTCAATCGACAGGTCATGGCCCGAAGACACCGATTGATGTGATCTTCGATGACAAAGAGCACCCAATCACCAAGGGGCTCAAGAACTGGAAGACAATCAATGAAGAACTGTACAACAACGTCCGCATCTACAGTGGCGCATCAGTGCTGGTGAAGGGTGACCAAGTAACACAGCCCAACAAAAAAGAGCTCAAAAAGAACCCGGATGCCAAACCACGCAAAGCGAGCGCGGTGATTGCATGGACCAACGAATACGGGCCAAAGAAAACTCGTATTTTCAGCACGTCTCTTGGCCACCAAAATGAAACAGTCGCCGACGAGCGTTATCTGGACTTTGTCTCTCGCGGCATTCTCTGGGCAACCGGCAACCTCAACAATTAGTCACTGTTGGGGAGCCGTTGGTGACGAGTTCTGGTCAGCAACGATACTCCCCTGAGAAATGCTCATTGGCAGTTGCACCGGTGTTTGAATTCGGTCCACGACCAATTTTGCGTGATGTCGGGATCGGTGTTGCGTCAGCTTGCGTGGATCGAGCTACCCTTTCGAGTGCTCCGCTTCGACCGAGCGATCGACCTCGTTTCAATCATTGATTCGAATCGAGACTGGCTCGAACCAGGATTACCCGATCGCAAAGGACCTGATCCGCTCCCTCTCCGCCATAGCCAGCGCCAGTGAATTTTAGGGAAACCCATGCCTTCCAGTGGTTCGCCTCACCCGGAAAATAAAGCTGCGAGCCGATTTCCAGATTGGTTGCCCAACTGCGGCCGAACCAGATCAAGCTATCGTCCGTGGTCAAATCGATCTTGCCGAGCGGGTAGAGGCGATACTTTGCAGGTGCAATCTGGTCACTCTGAATTTCGAGACGCGGACCGTGCGTGACGACGCTAGGCACGCGGGATTTCCACTCGCTGAACCCGCAACGAAAGGGCACTTGTGGCTGGTCCACCACGGTGGCCGTCCCAAAGGCTGCTTCAGCGTCTTTGACGCTGCGGATTTTGTCACCTCGAGCATAATTTCGTGGCAGAAAGGTGCGGATACGTTTTCGGTCAATGCGATCGAACTCCGCGGGCAAAGTCTTCTCACCGCCCGCATCAATCAGAGTGACAAGCTGACTGACGAGTTCCTCACCAAGTGCCCACGCGGGAGCGACTCCGGAAGACGTTTTCGCCTTGTTGGCGGCGAGGATTCGCTCGGCAACTTCCTGATGCTCGGAATAAATGTCCGGCCACGTGGTCTGCAGGTCAAACCATTTCCACAGCGTGGCAATGTCCAGCTCGCGACGCTGCGAGCGCACGTTAGCGAGCTCACGCGGCAGCTGAGCGGTCGCGGATTCCATCTTCTCAAACCACTGTTGCCAGCGATGCAGGTTCGCAGACGTCAGGTAGGGAAAAGTGCCATCGTCAAGATTGCGTGACTTGTAGCCGACATTTGTCGGCAGGGTCGTCATCGCCTTGCGGGCCGCTTCCAATTCCCCGAGATATTGCCGCATTAGCGAAGCGGCCGGGCCAAAGGCATGATCAGTAAACTCTACGATCAGTGCGTCGGTATCCGCTTCGATGTCCTGGGCCAGTTTCAAAACCAAAAACGCCTGCAGCTCGCTCCAACCACTTCGTGAGTTGACACCATGATGATCGAGAAAAATGCCGCGCACCCCGACTCTGTGCATCAGCCGCATGTTGGTAATGACCCGATCGACATTACCGACAGGCATTTCATGCCCTGTCCCCCAAGGATTGGGATACATCCACGCGTACAAATTCCCTGGTGTAGTAATCGCTGCCCAGTCCTTCAGATGCTGAAACGTTTCTTGAATCGCCGGATCAGCGTGTGTCCAGTCGGCAAAATAGCAGTCCTCGATGGGTGCGAATTCGATGACAAGATTGTCTGGCAACAACTTTCCGTTGGGCAGGCGGGGCGGAACCTGCGTCTGGCTACGGCGATAAGCCAGCGTCTTGACTCGCGTTTCTGCGTGTTCGTGTTTCAACACCTCGCACAGTTCGATGAGGTAGTCGAATAGCGGACCACCGGGAGTCTGATAGTGGTTCTCGAGCGCAATGCAACGATCGCAATGGCAGAACCGTCCTGGGCGATCCGCAGCGTCGAGCATAATGAGTTGTCGCGGGCCAGAAAGTTGAATCTGCCGTTGCACCTGCCGAGTCAGTTCATCCCGTAATCCGCGATCGCTGTAGCAGAGCTGCAGATTGGTAACTCGCTTTCCGGAAGCTGCAACGGAAAAGAATTCCGGATTCGTCTCGAAGTAGTTGCGTTTCTTGACCCAGACGAATCCATCCGCGTTTTTGGCAGTCGGCGTTGGTGGAATGTAAGAATGCGAAGTGTGAACAAATTTCTCGTTCGGAAACCACGACTTGAGATAATCGGGTACTGCCTGCTGCCGCTGCAGCAACTTGGTTTCGAGTCCCATGTTGACGCCATGCTGCAAGTAGAAAGAGGCACCAAATCGCAACGCCAACTGGCGCGACTCGAAATCGAAACTGCGATTCTTGAAAAAAGGCTTCAGTATTAATCTGGTCCGCTTTGGCACAACGGGCTTTTCGAGGAACGAATACCACCTCCATCCCAGTGAACTCTCAAGAAACACCATCACGGCGTCGAGACTCGCCCGATGCCCTTTTCCGTAAAGCAGGATATTCGGACCGATACTGCGCGCAACGTGCTCCTGATCGCGCAACTTCGCCAGCGGATCCGGTCCCAGTCGCTCCAAGGCCGATTCGCTCAGGCCCACAAATATGGCTGGCCGATCCGCTTCATGTTCATTGGGCGAGACGACAGGGAACTCCGCTCCGGTCATTTCCTGAAGATAACCTGCCAAAGTGCTCGCGGCATAAGCCTCAACCCCACCCACGTCCGGTGCCGCCACGATCTGATAACGCGTCTGCCCTGCTTCAGCGAGCGTCATTGACGGGCCACTTCCAACCTGAGCCAGCACCAGCGGTGCGGCAAAGTGCAAGAAGCACAGCATAAAACAGATAGCAAGAAATGACTGGGGTTTCGTAATAGTACGTTTCATCGCTGAGTATCACGCTTTCTCTGTCTCGGTTTTGCCACATCTTCGAGGAACGCCGCTGGCACTGTGGCGGCGTAAACTTGAGTCACTCCGGTGACATTGGAATTGAAGATGACGTGGCGGTTATCGGGCGTCAGGTAGGGATGAGCGTGCGTGTACTGTGGCTTTCCTTGGCGTGTGCGGGAATCGCACAACTTTAGATACCTTCCAGTCTCGACGCTGCCGATTTGGATCGACTGAGTGCGATAATCATCGACGATAAAAAACTGTCCATCATCGGAAACAGCGAGATGATTGAATCGCTGGCCGGAAACGATTTGAACGGGCCTGTCCGCACCTGATGCCAGGTGAAAAACGCCTGTGTTTGACAGCAAGCTGTCAGCAACACCCGGCGCCGTCGTGAACACCACACCCCCGCTCCGTCCAGCCCACGTGGAATGCCCGGAAATCAATGGAGTGGAGGGCAAGCCCACCGGCAGTGACGTGATCTTTCCAGACGGCACGCCTACGAGGCAAAGGGTTGCGCCGCGTGATCCACTGAGCCTGGTCAATCCTGTTGTCGGAGTGAACTCGGAACCGCGATTGACCTGCACCAGCAGCTGTTCGGGGTTGCCGGGATCGAACTGCAAATGTGGATTCGGGATATCCGCAAGTTCACACAGCGTTGTTCGTTTTCCGTTGGCCAAATCGATCACTTCGATTTGATACACATTATCCCTTAGCCAAAACGGTCCCGCGACAATCCTGCTTTCATCATTGGAAACAGCCAGTTTGCGCGGCTGCCTGTCGCCCGGCATCTTCAAGATCTCGCGAGTGGAGAGATCCAGAAGATTCACTCGCATCAATCGCGACTCGGGCGATGGCGTCAGGTAGTAAATCGCATCCTGCGAAAAGCTGGCCGTCATCGCCTGCCCCTTGCCGATCCGATAAAGCCTGGTCGTATCGAGTTCGCAAATCCAGAGCTCTGAAGGTTGCCCGAATGACTGCCGCTCGATTGCAATACGCTTCCCGTCGGCCGATGTAAAACGCTGCTCCATGTGAACATTAGTGCTGGTCACGGGCTGACTGGTGATCTGCACAACTTTGGCCCCACTTTCTGAATTCACCCAAGCAGGGATCGACTCCACGAAAGGCTGCCGCTCCGCAGCGAGTGCTGAAACCATCGGCGTTATTAGCACGATAAAAAACAAGACGAGTAAACGTTTCATTTTCAAAAGCGATGCATCAAGTGGAAGTAGCATTCGGAATAACGTCGTTGCAACGGCGGACTCAGGAAACCATTTCGACACGGCAATTATAGAGCATATCGAATGCATCAGATGTCATGAATACCATGCGGCCATCGCGCAGCAGGACCCGCTGTTGTGTGCGTGTTTCCGCATTCGGATTGAATCGTAAAAGCGACCGCCGCCCAGTCGCACAACGCGGTGAAGAGGTCGACGGCTGGGAATCGACGAGGCCCAACGGCGTGAGATACGGGAAAGCCAATGCCCCCCTCGGCTCGACTGCAAACCGTCCACCGGACGGCCGAGATGACAAACAATGACTGGAGCTTGGTCACTCCCAACGGCCCCACTGTTACTACCCGTGGGGTTCTTTACGGAGTAGCGTTGGAGGATTCGGCCGTCCCAGTGCCAACATCGCAGGATGATGTGTCACACCGACCAGTCAATCGCAGACGATTCTTTGCGAATATTTGATAACCTGCTTCAAGCCCATGAGAGATCCCCGGTAACCTTGTCAACGACACGAGTGGCCCTAACCCGACAGCAGCGTAAAGACGACGGAAAACCTCAACACCCGTGATCCACTGACCGTCAGGCAAGCGTCCATGGATTTCATCCATAAAATCTTGCATGCTCCTGTCAAATTGGTCCGGTAAAAAATCAGCAGTGCTGATGTCTGTGAACTGAATGCGTTGTCGCCTGTCCATCCACCGCAACATCCGTATTTCACGCATACACAGCGGGCATTCTCCGTCAAAGAATACTTCGACCTGCCATTCCCTTGATTGGTTCGACATAAGTGGACTCGTTCTGCAGGAAGATGGGAGTATTGGTGAGTCTAATGTCACTGCACCACGCTTAAGAGTATAGGAGCGAGTCCATCCTTACATCACGCGGGCCACGCAAGCAGCTTCACTATCAGAAATCCATCGCGAGCAGCAGGCCGTTGCTGAATCGGATGTGGTACACCAGCATTCTCGTGATGAACGCCAGATGGGTGATTTCCAGCAACTACAGGAGACGAACAAGTCCCGTGCACCAGATTCCAGACTAGCGACTCGGAAGCAGCAGACAGAACGAGGCGACGACGACGGTTTGCAATCAGGGAACCAGCCAAGAAGCATCAGTGCTACCCTTAGCACCGTAGGCCAGCGATGCTCGAACATGCCCTCCCTGACGCAGGTAGAGCCAGTCCACCGACTGAACCTGAGTCCGTACTAACCTGAAATTTTCTCGTCCGACCTCAGACTCTGACTGGTTCAAGAAACGATCTGCTGTACTTGGTGGCTGCTGACTCAAAACCTGCTTGCCCGGGGGGGCCACCGACAGATACGCGGAACGACTCTGCAAAGTGACAGCATCCCATGCCGCGTCCGCCTGTCTATCATTCACGACAGTTGCATTCCCCTGAAGCCGCAGTTGAATCTTGGTCGAGGGCTCATAGAACAACCAACAGAGAGCCCCCCCGCTCAACTCCAGTTCCTTCACCTTGGCTGACCGAACATCCGTGTGAAAATCGATGGTACGGGCAACAACATCGCATCGTCGCAGCACTACCGTCCGCCCGCTTGGACAGTGACTATCGTCACTCGTCTTTTGGATTGTCATTAAACACCCAATACTCCATGGATGTTTGTTACCGGTCGCCCCAGCCGCAAGACTCTGCCAGATGAGTGCGTCCATTCCATCGAGTGGTGTTTCCGATGAAAGCAAGAGATCAAACGCTGCCTGTAACCCCATTTCCCTGTTTCTCCGAAATGTACTGATCGAGACTCACCGAGAGCCTGACTTTATTCCAGCTAGCCGTTCAATAAAAGTCGCTCTTTAGAAAAGCCGACCATTATTTCCCGTCCGTTGGCCGAGCGGTTCCTTTCTGACGCCAATGCAAACTTTCACGGTTCCATTTCTCCAACGCAACCACATCCCCAGCTTCAATCATGGTGCCAAGTTCAATAGCACGACGAAGCTGTTCATCATTGAGTTGCTTATATGCCGTAAGGCGTCGATCTAAGTGGTTATACCAACAATTTTGAAACAGCTGGTCAAGTATCACACGCATGAAACAGTGATCCTCTTTCAACCTCCAACCCTTCAGACGAGCGATGGCTGGAAGCGAGTGACGCGTCAATTCCAGATAACGATCCTGCAATTCATACCGATGCAAACCATCTGCAGAGTTGTGATTCTGAAGTTCACTGTACCGATACAAGTGATTTCCCATGCCAGTACTCTCGCGGTCGCGGCAGTAAAACGAGTCTACGTCGTGGAACCGAAATGTTGCTGGGCCAACAACAGAAAAATGCGGCACTCTGCCTATCAATACCATCCCGACGACAAATGGCCTTTGGAAAGAAGCATATAAATAGCGACGATTCCTCACCTTTTTTTCCCAGACAAAAATTCAGCGGGTTGGACCGTCTGTATGCGTACATGGCCAGCAGAGGGAGGTTACCAACCCTGCTTCTTCAATCACCGTTCATTTCCCCAGCCCATCCTGCACTGCCATTGTAAATGCACAGGAACCGCTGATTGCGATAAGATGTAAGGCGTCGAACCTTGGACGTCCTTTCGCGGCTCATTTCATCTGGCTCCCAATGCAATATCCTGAATTGTCACGACGGAAAATGATCGCCAGTATTGGATTACTGGCTGGCACCTGCAATTCACGAAATGCAGCCGAGGGTCCATTGGCAAACTCAGCGTCCGCAATGACCACCAAAGCGAAAACGATTCCACTGACCTTCAGCACTTACGGTTTACCGACCCTCTCGTTGAATCAAGCGATCGATGCAATTTCCAAGCATGGATACGATGGTATTGAAATCAACGTTGCGTCAAATTCACGAACCACTACCGAAAAAATCTCACCCGCCCAGCGTGAAGAAGCGCGAAGTCGCTTGAAAGATCGAGGGATGGTCGTCAGTTCGTTGATGTCCCATCTGCAGCCCCTGAGTTCCCTCGAGCAACATAGGCAGGATACTCTTCGTTTGAAAAACGATTGCATCTTGGCCTGCGAACTTGCTCCAGATGCCCCTCCCGTGATACAGACCATCCTCGGCGGGAAACATTGGGGTGATTCAAAACAACAATGTGTGGACCGAATCGCTGATTGGGTCTCCATCGCTGAGGAGCATGGTGTTGTGGTTGCAGTCAAGCCACATCGCGGGCACGCGATGTCGCGGCCATCTGAGGCGGCATGGCTGATCGCACAACTTGATCACCCGAAACTATTACGGATGTGGTTTGACTACAGCCACTTCATCTTTCGGGATATTCCCCTGAAACAGAGCCTCCAACAATCGCTACCTATCATGGCGGGCGTTGCGGTCAAAGATGCAATTGAAAAAGAAGGGCGGGTGCAGTTTCTGCTACCAGGTGCAGCTGGCACCATCGACTACGAACTGCTTTGCAACCTATTGCGAGAGGGAAATTTTTCCGGCTCACTCTGTGTTGAGGTCAGCTCTCATGTTTGGAGACGCCCCGGCTATGAACCAACCGGAGCCCTACAAAAAAGCTACGAAGTACTTTCCTCGGCTATGGGTACCACAAGCCCGTCTCAACGTAGATAAAACTGCCAAGTTATTTTCTGGGATGTGCCTCAACGCCTGACCTCCCGCGTCATTAGTGCCGCCTGAGTTAAAACGCTGGCACATTTCTACTGGACCAAACCGCGTCTTTAACGTGATTAACGTGGGGCGAACGCAGCACCAAGACTCTCTGTGTCGAATCCATCGGGAGTTTCACCGTTGGCGCCGTACAGGTAAACCGCTGCCTGCGAAATCGCTGAAACCGCACTCGAAATCAGTGACACGACCAACAATGCGATTACCCCAATCACAATCAAGGCAACCCCAAAGGCTGGTACCGCTGCAAGCAATGCAAATCCACCGATGATCAAACCAATACCTGGCAACATGAACAAAAAGATGATGAAGCCGATCCCGAAATGGGCG
>Ga0315320_10005328_pt1 | contig 10545 bp, 10 predicted proteins | sample M140m21515metaG_FD_203458 | JGI IMG/M metagenome (GOLD analysis project Ga0315320, IMG submission 203458) | Ammonia-oxidizing marine archaeal communities from Monterey Bay, California, United States - M1 40m 21515 | ecosystem: Environmental > Aquatic > Marine > Coastal | place: USA: California...
TTACCTTTGAGCTTTACTTCTTGACGAGCATTAACTAACTCGCTTTCAAAGAACGCTACAGCATCAGGTATCTTAGATACATCACGTGAGACTTCGCTATACCACCCCATTAGTCTTCATCTTCCCAAGGGTCGTCATCTTCGTAATTTTCGTCATCAACATCTAAAAAGTAATTTATTGCTCCGTCTAATGTAGCATCTGATCCTATCACTTGTGTAAGTGTATGATCATCAACTCCGTAATCAGCTAACAAGTCAACAAATCTTTCAGCGGCAATGTCTTGGTTCTTTTTATCTATGTATTCTTTAAATAAAATCCAAGTATCAACGATTTGACTTTCGTCCATATTTTACTCCTCGATTAGTTCTTCAACTTGATCTTCAACAAGATCGTCGTCCTCGGTATTTACCATAGGAGCAAGTTTTTGCTCGTATTCTGACATGATTAAATTCATCTTATCAGGATCCATCCAAGCCTTACGATAGTCAAGATGTTCTTCTCCAGCTAGGTCAATATACTTGAGTCTATTACCTTGTTTTACTAACAAGTTCTGTTTCTCAAATAGTTCAATAAGACCACTATAAGGATTCATACCTGTTTCGTATGGAATCTTTACTTGTACTGCTTCAAACGGTTTTGCATAACGAGTTTTCATTACTTTACAACCTGCTCTAATACCACGTACTTCTGAGATCTTATTACCTGCTTCGTCTTCTTTCAACTTCATCTTTTTCATTGCAACAACAATACTTGATGCATAGACAAAGCCTTGTCCACCACTGATCTTGTCATCTGGATCAAACATATCTTGTGATGCGTATGTGTGATTAGTACATACTAGTCCTACATTAAGTGAACCGATCATGTTAACTGTGTTACGAACAAGTGCAGTCAATTGCTTAGGCTTACGACCCATATCACCTTTCATATCACCTTTAGTAAACTGATCTACGTCTGTAGGTGTTAGTAACATACCCAAACTATCAACTACAAACAATACTTTAGGACGATCTTCTTCATCCATTGCTCTATAGTCTGCTACAAATGTTGATATAGTCTTTGCTACATCATCAATCATACTCATGTTTAGTTTAAGTAGTTTTTCTTCTGATGTGTCTACCTCTAATGCTTGTAGCCACGATTCATCAAGTGCGTTCTCTGAGTCAATTAATACTACAAAGATACCTTGATCTTGTGCGTGTTTTACAATGTTACCTGAGCAAAAGTAAGATTTACCTGCTCCTGATTCACCTGCAAACACAGTTACCTTACCTAGCGGAACACCTTTGTGAAAGTCGCCACTAATAAGATAGTTAAGTGCATACGAGCCTGTACTGATCCAATCTGTTGGATCATTAAAGCCACTACTCATGCCTGAGATGCTTTTAGTCAAGTCCTTACGGAACTTACTAACGTCAAACGATTTAGCCATAGTTTCTCCTTATTAAGTCAAAGTGTAGGGGATTGCTCCCCTACATAGTTTATTATTGATTTTGTCTTGAACGAATCATTGCTAGGATGTCGCTTGCATTACCTGCAGGTGCTTCAGTTGCTTGTGCAGTTTCTGCTACTGGAGCAGGTGCCGCCGCTGGTGCTGGAGTCGCCGCTGGTGCTGGTGCTACTTCTGCTGTCGGTGCCGGAGCACTTTGACTTACAGCAGTTGCTTGTGGGCTTGCCGCTTTTTGCGGATCACCTGTACGTGCAGCCATTCCGCTTGGACGGAAGTAATTGCTCCAACGATCTGCATCGTATGCTTCACCGTCTACTGACGCTTCAAACATTTCTTGCATTACTTTGATTGCAGTTTCATCTGGCTTCTTGGGTAAGAAGTCTGAGAAGTTAAACAACCCATGTGTATTAACTGCCGCCATCTCTGCATCACCTAGTGGACGCTCTCTACGTGCCCATGTACTTGTGCCGTAATCTGCGTATCCGCCTTTGGATGTTTTGTTTAGACGGAAGTCTACACCAGCAGTATAATCTGTTGGTAATTCTTCCATGTCAGGATCCATAAGCGCCTGCTTAATGATCTGGAAGATTTGTGGACCAATAATAAACCTACGAATTGGATTCTCAGGTGTGTTATCGTCTGTTAGTGGATTGTCATTTACAAATCCTTGGAATACGTATGAACGCTTTTTCCAATATTTACGACCCATGTCTTCTAGACTTGGATCTTTAAACCAACCACGGACTTCTTGTAAAATACCACAGCTATCGCCGTACATTTCCATACATGGTACTTGTACCTGTACTGGACGACTTGATGTGTCACCTTTTACTCCACTAAATGGTAGTTTGATCATCAAACGCTCTTTCCAGAAGAAAGTATTGTCTGCGTCTCCATCAGGAAGGAAACGTAGAGTACAACTCTCGCCTTCTTTGATATTCCAAAATGGGTAAATTGCGTTGTCGCCGCCGCCTTGTCGTTGTCCGCCAGTATTGGCTTCTTGCTCTTTTAGTTTAGCTCTTATTTCTGCTAATGATGCCATAGTTATGCCTCCTATATATGTTGCCTATGTGCAGTAGCTATATTGCTACTAGTGCCTTTGTTTTGTATAGCACAGTTATTATTATATACTGTTTTATACTAGTTGTCAAGTCTTTTTTTAAAGAAAAAACATAAAAACTTATAACAGGATTAAAGTCCTGCTAATTTCATTAATCTATCGCCTAATTCTCTTATTTCTTGTGCCTCTGTTTTCTTTTCAGCTTTGCTATACTTGTCTTTTAGTGCGCCAAGTTCTTGTTGACTTGCACCTTCACGTCCTGCCTTAGCTGCTTTGTCCATATATTCTTTACCGTGTTTTTTAACACCTGTGTAATATTGTAGGCCTGATCCTTCACCAATTTCTTCATCTTGCTCGATTGTAGGCTCCATTACAGTGCCTTCTGGTTCTTCGTCTATCATTGGTTCTTGTACAGGTTGTGCATACTGTTCAAAAGTTGCTTGTATTCTCTCAATAAATTGTTTTGCTGGTTCAATATATTGTTCACCGTAATCTTTTTCAATTGCTGTTAATACCGCTGTTTCGCCTTTTGGAAATGTTCCTTGCTCTCTGTCAAACAAAGATAGTACAAATTCACTTACTGGAATTTGTTGATCTTTTTCAAGTGTAATTTCGTCACCGTCTGGCCCATCAATTTTGTCGCCCTTTTTCTTGCCATTCATTTTGGCTTTCTTTACAGCGTGTGCATATGCATTGCCTTCTGTTTCATCTTCGTTCATTTTGTTCTTTTCGTGACACTCACAATGCTCGCAATCTGGTCCGCATTTACATTCTGTTATAGGCTTGCCGCAACACGCTTCTGGACACATTTCTTCTTTTGCTTCTGCAAACTGCCCCATCATGTCTTCAAAACTGTTTTCAATTTCTTCACCGTACTTGTCAAAACTTCCTGGCATACCACGAGTTGACCCGTCTGGTCCTGTTCCCATAAAGTAAGGCATTTCAATTACTTGTCCTACTTGTAGTGATTTAGGATCTGCAATATTGTTAAGCATCATTATTTCTTTTACTGCTTCTTCAATATCAGCACCATGGAAATTAGCATTTTGGAATTTTTTAGCAATTGAATATATTGTATCACCTGATGCAACTTTATATGTTTCTGCAGGTGCTCTTACTTCAACATCGTCAATTGGTGCTTCACCTAATATATCTTCTGCTGTAATACCTTTTGCTTTTGTTGCTTCACTTACTAGGTTATATATGTAAGGGAATACATCTTTTAATTCTTCATTAAACTGTCTAATAGTTAATTGGTCTATCCAATTCTCTGCAACGTCACTTGGTACGTCTTCCATCATTGGTTTTTCAAATGCTGCAATAGTTTCTGCATAAAACTTTGGTTTTTGTAATGACTCAATTGTTTTTCTTACTGTAATAATTCTTTCTTTGACAACATCCATATATCCTGCTAGGCTTTCTGCCATTACAGCCGAACGACCCATGTAAGATTTAAACTTGCGGAGTTTATTCATCTCTTCACTTAGGCCTACAATATGTGTTCCAAAATCATCAAATGGTTTACCACCTTCAGCAACGTGTCTTGCCATTGCTCTAGCACCAGTTAAATGTTTATATGGATATAAGAAGCGTTCACCATCAGCACTTTCAATATATATTTTTCCAATATTTCTTGTACGTGTTTTACCAAGTTCTGGATTTACGCTTTCAGTGTGCTTGATAACTATCCTAGCACTATCTACATTTTGGTAACTATGCTTGTTAGTACCATACATCTTTGATTCACTCATTGTGTTGTCTCCGCGATTTGTTGCTAAAAAAGCATAATCTCTACGATCTAAATTTGACTTGTTAATATTACGTGTGTCAAATTTTAATAGACGCTTTTTGCTAAATTGTCTTAGTTCTTTTAAAAAATCATACCAGCCTGCTTTTGTAAGTTCGTCTTGTTCGCCTACAAAGTTGTCAGCATACATTACTTCAACTGCTTCGTCAGTAACGCTAACACTAACCTTTCCTAAACTTTCGTCACCTTCTTTGTAGTCAAAGTCAAAGTAACGAGCGTCTTTAGGTACATTGGTTACGTTTCCTTGAGCATCACCAATAGTAACACTTGGAAAGCGTCCACGTATTTTATTAAAAAGTTCTTCTGATATTAAATCTAAATTTTTCATTGTATAGTATTTATCAATAGTTACTACTTATGAAGATCGGCATTGGTGCTTCGTAGTCATCTATTTGCTCCGCTTGTGTAAATGTATTATAAATTCTAGGATCCCAATCTTTAAGAACAGCCATCATTCTTATTGCAAGTAATGTAGCACTTATGAGATCATCTGTTTGTCCTAGTTTTGCATTATAACTTGACCCAGTTGCGACATAGTTTTTAAGCTCTGATAGGAAGGGTTTTGAATGTACTATCATTTTATCATTTTCGATCATAGTTTTTAATCTACTACATGCTGAAATTTTAGTACCGTGTGTAGTGTTGAAGCCTTTACGGAATTTACGTACATGTCCCTTGCGGATAGGCTCACTAACAAATAATCCGGGTATATTCTCTTCACCAAAGTCGTTTATAACGAGAAGTGCCGCTTCGCCTATTCCATTGTTCTCTACGCTCCAGTAAATTCCGTTGGCATTCCCGGTTTCTTGTTGTAGGTAATTACAAATATCTGCAAGTACTCTAATCTGTCCAGGTATTGCTGTTTGGTTATGTTGCCATTCTGCTACTTGCTCATAACTAGGTAATTCAAATACTTGTATAGCTGCGTTGTCTCCGCCTGTACCCATACTTGGATCAAGTGCAACAGCATATGTAAATTCTGATGTAGGTTTTTTATACCAACGTGTTTGTCCCATATTAACCAAAGGACTTTTACCGTCCATGGCACTAAGTTTTATACTGTTAATTAATGTTTCGTCAAATACTAAGAATTCACAATCGTATTCACGTCTAAATCTTTCTTCACCAATACGTCCAAGTTCTTCTTCTTTCCATTTGTCATCTCTGTCAGGGTGTTCATCCCAATAACTTCTAAAACTATGAAATCCGTTAATACCTACTTCTTGCTCATTACCGTGATCGTCAAATTTATCTTCTGCTTGTTTCCAAATAGTAGCAAATGTATCTTCATCACTATTAGGTGTACTAGTAATAATAGCACGACCACCTGTTGCTAGTGTAGGAGATATTGATGTCCAAAAATCGGTTGCAACATTAGGTTGTACAAATGCAAACTCGTCACAGTATAGTAATGATATACTCATACCACGTCCTGTGTTTCCTGTTGTAGTAGCACTAACAATACGTGATCCATTTTCAAATTCAATTGAACCTTTGTTGTAGTTTGTAACACCTGCTCTAATATGATCTGGACACAATTCATATACATAACGTATACGTTGCATAATCTCTTGTGCGCCTGTGTATTTGTGGGCAGCAATAAGTATTGTTTGGTCAGGTATAAACATTGCATACCATGCTAGATATATTGCCGCACAAGTAGTCTTACCTGTTTGCCTAGGCATCATATTAATATTAAAACGATAGTTATGGTAACTGTGCATCAAACGCAACTGGTACTCAAAAGGATCAAACAACAACTTGCCTCTTACAGGATGCTGAATGTAAGAAAACTTACGTGCAAAATACAAGTAACCTTCGTCAGGATCCATACATTTTTGTAAGTCCTCGATTTGTTCATTAGTCCAGGTTTCTTGTTTGTTTGCTTTTTTGGTTAGTACACCATCTAAACTTTTACTCATACTAGTATTTAACCTATTATATCGTCATAGTATCCTGTATCGAATCGCAAATCAAACAACTTGCGTTTATCTTGCTGTATTAGTACAGGTACTGGTGATGCGTTAGGACCGTTAGTAGGCTCGCTCCATAGCCATTCATACTCACCGTTATCAATTTTTTTGTGTAATTTTTTTAGGCGTCTACGGTTGTAGTTTGGACAAATATAAACAATGGCCTGATTGTTACCTAGTGGTTCAATCTCTCCAGACCATTGTATAATTTTTAATTCGCCTTTTTTAAGAGCTGCTCCGCTCCAGGGACATACAGGTTTAATGTGTTGGAAATATTCTTCCCAATTAACCTCTTGACTTCTTACCACGACTCTTTTTACCTCTAGAGCCCTCAGTTGTCTTTTTATCCTTGCCACGTGATGCCATTAATTTATTACCACGTGATGCGTTTAATTTTTCGCCACGTGACGCTTTTAATGTTTTACCACGTCCACGACCCTCAGCGGTCATCTTTTCGTTTAATGCTGCCCAAAGCTGTTCTTTAATTGATGTTTCTACAGCCATTGCATTGTCGCCGTCTTGTGCTTTTGCGTATGCTTTTTTCTGTCTGTTTATTCCACCGCTTAAATCATGTGTCATTGTTTGTGTATCAGCATATGATTCGTCTGGGCTATTATCCCAATCTTCTTCTACGCCTTCTTCATCCATTCCACATGGACTATCCATTTCTGGTTCATTTACTATTGCCATTTTAGACATCATATCGTCATGACTATTGCCTGCGTGTGGCATAATATCACTTACTGGTTTTGCATCATGCATACCTGCGTTTTTAAGGATGCCAGCTAATTCAGCAACCTCTGCTGCGCTATCACCATTAATTGAAATATTCATTGATGCTTCTTCGATTGCTTTTTTCATATTATTATCCTTACTTGCTGTTTGTACGCCACGTTCTGCTCCGTCACGTTCTGCGTTTGGTGTTCCTGCTTGTTGATTAGGTGCTCTATCTGCGCCTTGAGTTTTTGGAGGTGTAGCTTGAGCTGTTTTTTTATCAACAATCTTAGAACCTTTTTTGTTTTTTTGATATCCTTGTAAGTTTTCTAGCTTACCAAAACCATGTATAACTGTACCATCTGCTTGAGGGATTACAATGTATGGTGATGGATACTTTGCTTTCATTTGACTTACATTAAAGTTTCCTGCACTAGTAGGACTTTGTATATACAATTCTTTACTTACTTTTGGTTCTGCTTTTGTTGCAGCATCTGCTTGATCTATACCCTGTGCAACGCCGCCTTCTTGATCAACTGGAGCTTTAGCAGCTGCTTTAGCAAGAGTTGCGTCAACTTGCCCTGGTGCATCGCCGATTTCTTGACCTAATGCTTTACGTATTCTTGAAATTAAGTTACCAAACTCAGATGCTACTTTTGGATCTCTTTCGTTAGATGCCATAATCTGATCTAAGTACTTTTGTAGTTGCGCTTTTTGTGGCGGATCTAATGCTTCAATAAGGTTACTATTATTTGATAATTTTAGTATACTGTTTATAGATGTACTTTCGTTTGCTAATGCTAATAATTTTTCAACTTCAGGAGCAATATTTTGCCTAATTTTTAATCTACTCGGAATTACCGGATCTGGTGTTGCATCGGCCGATTTAGCAGCTGGATCAGTTTCTGGTTTAGCAGGCGGACTGTCACCTGGTGATACTTTGTTCTTTTCAAAATTATCATCTAATGCTTTTTTAATTGCAGCCATTGTGCCTGGACCTGCTTGTCCATCTACACTTAACCCATTAGCTTTTTGAAATGCTTGTACAGCTGCATAAGTTCCATTACCATACTTGCCGTCTATTCCGTTTGGATCATGACCTAATCGTGATAATGCTGTTTGTAAATTTTTAATTTCTGGCGTTGCTTTTTTGCCGCCATCATTGTATGCTTTCATTAAATTTGGAGTTGTAGTATCTAGTTTACGTCCTAGTAATGAACCGTTGCTAGGTGCTGTAGCAGCTGCTGCACCTGCTTGTCCTGCCGCCATAGCCGCTGCATTTGATGGTCCATCAATACCTTGTTTACTTGGATCAACTTCAGCGTTTGGATTATTATCTTGTGCTGCTGCATCTGCTGGTCCATCAACACCTTGCTGATTTGCTGGTGGATTTGTTTGATCACCTCGTGGGTCAGTTGCATCTGGATCTGTTGTAGTACTTGCTTGACCACCATCTGTGTTTGGATTGTTATCTTGTCCAGTAGTTGTAGTACTTGCTTGACCACCATCTGTGTTTGGATTGTTATCTTGTCCAGTAGTTGTAGTACTTGCTTGGCCACCATCTGTGTTTGGATTGTTATCTTGTCCAGTAGTTGTAGTACTTGCTTGGCCACCATCTGTGTTTGGATTGTTATCTTGTCCTGATGTACTAGTACTAGTATCATTTTGTGATATGTTTGCTTGTGCATTAGCACCTGCATCTGTATCTACTTGAGGTCCTGCGCTGAGGTTACTGTCGTCAACTGCTTTATCTAATTTTTTTACTACTTCAGGGTCAGCCTTTTTAACAACTTCTTCGGCTTCGTCATCTGATTTAAATAAACCTTTGATGAAATCAAGTACGCCTTCTTCAACTTTTTTGTTTTGTTCAAAGTCTACTTCTGTATATAACTTTGAATGGTCTATAAATTTTTTAATTTCATCGTTACTCATAATTAACTCCCGATAACAGCTTTGGAATTTTCAGTATCTTTAATATCTGCTGATTCACCTTTAGGTGCACCATCCATTGGATCAATTTCACGTTCTTTTCTAGCTGTTTCTAATTCTTTTAGTAAGTCCATTACTCTATTAGCACCAACTGAGTCTTGTGCGCTTTCGCCGCCCATGTCTTCAGTAGTTAGTTTTGCTTCGTATGGACCATCATCTTTTTCTGTTTGTTGTTCTTCAACAGGATCAAACTCGCCTCGTACAACAATATGGCTATGGGGAACATCACAACATTGTACTAAGTATTGTTCTAAAATATGACTTGTAGTCGGATATTTTAATTCTACTTCAAATGTAGTAACTTCCATATTTTGTAGTTGAGGAAAGTCTGCTGGTTTCTCCATAATTGGAGTTGCTTTGCCAGCACTCATATTAATAATCTCATACTTGTTAAGATTCATTTCCATATGGTCTTCAAATTTCTCTGGTAGCTCGCCTGCTACCCGCACTTTGAATTTATATGTTTTTTGTGACTCAGTTAAGAATTCTGTAAATTTTTTCATAATGTTGTTCCCGTTATAAACTATTTATCCATGTTTTTCAATTTTTGAAGTAAACTATTGCGATCTGTAACAACATATCCGTCACCATTTACAATGTCTCCTTCGTTACCCGAAGAATCTTTGTCTAGTTTTTCTTTCTTTAGTTGTAATTCAATCATCTTTAGTTTCTTATCCATCTTAGCTACTTTAGCATCTAAAGATGTTTTTAACATACTACCAGCAACTTCAAATACCCTGCCGCCATATCTAGATTCGACATTCATTCCTAAATCCATTAGATCTTCGTAACTTTGTAAAGCTCGTTGTGCAATATCATTAAGTTCTGCGTCTGCTTTTTCGCCTAAACCCTTAACACTAGGCAATGCACTAGCAATCTTATCAAACTCAGCAATATCTCTTAGAGTTTCTTCTTGCTCTACAATAGCTGTTTCGGCCTTAGACTTTTTCTTGTCTTGATCTACTAAATCTTTTGATTCTGGTAGATTAAGCAGTTCTTCTAATTTTTTAGTCATGTTGTGGTACCTTTAATATACACACTTATTTATCGGATCATCGCCGGCCGTTGTGAAAAATGTCGTCTTCTGTAACTATACGGAATTGTATGCTATTTTGCTTACAATACGCATATGCTGCTTCCCATTTGGCTTGATTGACTATCCAAGCCGCTTGATTTGCTCTACTACGCCCTAATTTTTCTCTATGTGTTTGATTAGCAGGCTTAACTTCTATAAGTTCTACTTTTTGTTTGCCGCCTCGATCAGCATATGCAATAAAAAAGTCTGGTACATATATTGTTTGTTTTCCAGTAAGAGGATTTCGATATGGTATTTTAATAGCTTCACTGGCCCACTTTGCTACTGCTGGATGATTATCACAAAATTGCATAAAAGCAAACTCCCAACTTGATCTATAAGTTGGTGTCTTAGTTCCTATATATTTTTCCGGAAATTTACAGTTAAATTTACCTTGTGCAAATCTAGCCATATTACACTACTACATTGCGTTTTTCAAGTGTGTCAACTACAGCGTTACTTTTAAATCCTAATGTG
>Ga0315320_10005330_pt1 | contig 10544 bp, 7 predicted proteins | sample M140m21515metaG_FD_203458 | JGI IMG/M metagenome (GOLD analysis project Ga0315320, IMG submission 203458) | Ammonia-oxidizing marine archaeal communities from Monterey Bay, California, United States - M1 40m 21515 | ecosystem: Environmental > Aquatic > Marine > Coastal | place: USA: California...
CGATGAGGGTGTGGCGTTGGTGCTTGCGCATGGAATCATTATGCACAAGTTGTATAGTTATGTCAAAAAAGGCCGTAGATTACGACTATTTTATCTTGCGGATGAATAAAATGCGGCCAGGCGCAATATAGTCCGATAAAACGCGGATGCTGCGGTCGGATTTATTTTGCGCAAGGTTCTTCGTTCTTTTGCGAAGTGGTGGTTTGAGACACAGGGGTGCACCGGTACACTCAGGGCGGTTTCCGAGCCCTCGGAGATCCCGTGAGTTCCCGTTTTTCCGTGTTCCCGAACGTCGAAGAAGGAAGAAGAGATCATCATGAAGAATCTGATCGTCAGCGCTGCAGTCGCAGCCGCGTTCACTGGGTCGGCCATGGCCGACATCGAAGCCTCGTCTGGTTGGGAGGACACCTCCGCCCCGGCCATCCTCGGCTCCTTCGGCAACCTCTTCGACTGGGGCTACGAGACCGCTGATCCCTACGCGGGCAGCTCGAGCCTCTTCATGATCGAAGATCCCGTCAGCGGCACGCCGCAGGGTTACGTCGCCTGGGTCACCGGTCTTTCCGAAGGTGACACCGTCACCGCGACGATGTGGATGAAGGGTGCTTCCAACGGCGTCGACAATGACGGCAAGGGGCGACTCTGGGGCCACTACAGTCAGAACGACGACATCACCACCTACCTCGGCTCGGCTTCCGGCTCCCCCGACTACGCGGGCGAAGGCGGCATCTGGACGCAGGCCTCCCACACCTGGACCATCGCCGAGGGCCAGACCGCCCTCGTGATCGAGGCCCGGATGTACAGCTACGGATCGAACAACATCGTGCTCGGTGACGACCTCACGGTCTCCACCAACAATGATGGTGCGACCATCACCCTCGCGGGTGTGGTGCCGGCGCCCGGTGCGATCGCACTGCTCGGTGTCGCGGGCCTCGCCTCGCGACGTCGTCGCGGCTGAACCGATCGGGAACGCCCACGGCGTTCGAAGAACTCGGGACCGTGCCTGCCGCAAGGTGGGCACGGTCTCTTTTTGGAACATCTCCTTCAGCCTCGTTCCCATCCGTCGTGTCGAACGTGTCGACCGTGTCAACGTCGCGAAGCGCCGCGTCGGATTCCGTGGCACCGATCTGATGAACCGGGAACGTGGCCGCCCTTGTCGGTGGATCGATGCCGGGCTGAATGACTGGGACGGTTCGCCCCGGCCAGGCGGAAGGTTCGACCTCCTCAGCGATCGAAGCGGCGATGCTTGAAGCGTTGGTGCTTGAAGCGACGGCGCTTGGAACGCCGACGCCTGAAGCGATGACGCTTGAAGCGAGGAAGGTCGCAGCGATGAAAAATCACCGCACGTTCTCCGGTGGAGAACGTGCGGCGACCGTGTTTCAAGGATCTTCCGCGACAAGCCGCGGCGACTCGGAGATCAGTCCTTCGATTCCTCGGCCGGCACTTCCGTCGCGGTCTCGGTCTCGGTCTCGGGCTCGGGGGTGGCCGCTTCGGCCTTCGCATCGGCCTCGTTGATCGCGGCCATCTGCTTCGCGAGCTCCTCGTCCTTCTCTTCGGTCTTGCGGCCTTCCTTCTCCATCTTGCGACGGTAGGCCTCGATCTTCCGCTTGTCGGGCCCGAGGATCACGGACATCCGGCGGCCGGCCATCCGAGGTTCGGTTTCGAGCTTCCCGAGTTCCTCGAGGTCCGCGATGATGCCCCGCATCCGCTCGTAGCCTCGCTCACGGTGAGCCATCTCACGGCCGCGGAACTGCTGCACGATCTGGACCTTGTGTCCCTCGAGGAGGAACTTCTTGGCCTGCTTCATGCGGATGCCGATGTCGTGGGGATCGATCTTCATCGAGCGGCCGAGGCGAACTTCCTTGAGCTCGGAGACGACCTGGTTTCTCGACCGCTCCTTCTGCTTCTTCTTCTCCTCGTACTTGAACCGACCGTAGTCGATGATCCGGCAGACCGGTGGACGGGCCTGGTCGTTCATCTCAACGAGATCAAGGCCGAGGTCACGGGCGCGGCGCAGCGCCTCGTGGGTCTCGACGACTCCTGCGTTCTCACCGTTCTCGTCGATCAGCTGGACCGGCGAGATGCGGATCCGCTCGTTCATGCGGGGCCCGGTGGGCCGCATGTCTTCGCGGCGGAATCCTCTGCGTCGAATGGCGATGGTGGAAATCCCTTCAAGCGAACTGAAGCGAGAGACACCCATCGAACGGTTCGCACGTTCGGGGGCGCAAGTGAATCAGGAAGACGTCACACGCGATGAAAGCCGGGGTCACGGACACGCAGGGCGTGGTCATGAGATCGGCCGGGCGGATTCGTGCATGGAGCAGCGGTTCCGGGGGGGCCGCAGGCGGCCCGTCATCGCGATGGGGAGTCCGAACGAACGAGCTCCAGAACGTGGACGTTACATCGACCGATTCCAGGGATCAAGACGAAAGCCGTTCCAAGAACCTCCTGAAGGCGGTTCCGCCCCCTGAACGAGGCTGGATCGACGATCTGACCGGATTTCGCCCGGCTCCGTTCTCGCCGGGCGCCCCGGTCGCGGCGACCCGGGGCCCCATCGACGAACGGGGGAGGATCAATCCGCCGCGGTCGGTTCGGCCGTCTGGAAGCGATCGATCAGTCGGGTCTCGCCCCGGGTCCGATTCTCGGTGGCGACGGTCTCGAGAAACTCCTCGAGGCCCATCGATCCGAGGTTTCGATCGACGCCGAACGCCCGGATCGAGACCTCCCGGTTCTCCGCGTCCCGCGGCCCGACCACCGCGAGGTAGGGGACCTTCATGTCCGCGGCGACCTTCACCTTGGCCTGGATCCGCTCCGAGCCGTCGTCCATGGTCGCTCGGATCCCGAGCGCCTTCAGGCTCGCCAGCACCTCGGTCGCGTAGTCGGCGCTCTTGTCGCTGATCGGGAGCACGCGGACCTGCTCGGGGGCGAGCCAGCACGGGAAGGCCCCGGCGAAGTGCTCGATGAGCACGCCGACGAAACGTTCCATCGATCCGAAGGGGGCGCGGTGGATCATGACCGGTCGATGCCGGGCGTTGTCTGCGCCGACGTACTCGAGGTCGAACCGTTCGGGCAGGTTGTAGTCGACCTGAACCGTGCCGAGCTGCCACTCGCGGCCGATCACGTCCTTGACCACGAAGTCGATCTTCGGGCCGTAGAACGCGGCTTCACCCGGCTCCTCGCTGAACGGCGCACCGAGTTCCTTCGCCGCGTTGCGACAGGCCTCTTCGGCCTTGTCCCAGTTGGCGGGATCGCCGACGTACTTGGTGGAGTCCGGATCCCTGGTGCCGACGCGGACCCGGTAGTCGGTCATGCCGAGGGTGTTGAAGATCAGCTTCACGATCGAGAGGCAGCCTCGGACCTCGTCCGCGATCTGATCCTCCCGGCAGAAGAGGTGGGCGTCGTCCTGGGTGAAGCCGCGGACGCGGGTGAGTCCGCCGATCTCGCCGGACTGCTCCCAGCGGTACACGGTGCCGAACTCCGCGAGCCGCACCGGGAGGTCGCGGTAGCTTCGCTGCTCGCTCGCGTAGATCCGGATGTGGTGCGGGCAGTTCATGGGCTTCAGCAGATAGCCCTCGATCTCGCCTTCGTCCATCCGGTTGGCGAGGTCGCTGCAGGAACAGCCCTCGACCGCGAACTCGTGCAGCTGGGCCCGGTCGATCACCGGGGTGTACTGGCTCTCCTGGTAGTAGGGGAAATGGCCGCTGGTCCGGTAGAGATCGAGCTTGCCGATGTGCGGCGTGAAGACCTGGTCGTATCCCTGCTTCCGCAGTTCCTCGCCGATGAAGTCCTGAAGCTGCTGGCGGACGACGGCGCCGTTCGGGGTCCAGAGCACGAGGCCCTGGCCGACCTGTTCATCGATGTGGAACAGGCGGAGCTGCTTGCCGAGGACCCGATGGTCCCGCTTCTTCGCCTCTTCGAGCAGTTGCAGGTGCTTCTTCAGCTGCTTCTTGTCGGCGAAGGCGATGCCGTAGACACGGGTCAGTCGATCGCTCTTCTCGTCGCCGTGCCAGTAGCTCGACGCGAGGTTCATGACCTTGAACGCGCCGATCCGCCCGGTGGACGGAACGTGGGGGCCTCGGCAGAGATCCTCCCAGTCGGTGCCCGGGGTTCCGGTGGCGTACCAGGAGAGTTCGCTCGAGCCGGCCTCGATGGCCCGCATCGCGTTGTCGAGCTTGTACTTCGAGCCTTCCTCGCGGAGCTTGTCGAGGCCCGGGCCGGCGGGCATCTCGTAGCGGGTGAAGGGGCGATCCTCCTTCACGATCCGCTTCATCTCCGCTTCGATCCGCTCGAAGTCCTCGCTGGAGACCGAGGACCCGTCGGGAAACGCCATGTCGTAGTAGAAGCCCTGCTCGACCGGCGGACCGTAGACCAGTTGGACGCCCGGGAACAGGTTGGTGATCGCCTCCGCCATCACGTGGGCGGCGGAATGACGAAGCAGGAACAGGCCGTTCGCATCCACGTCGCCCTCGCGGGTCTTCGCGGTGACCAGGGCGAGTTCGCAATCCGCGTCGATCGACGTGTCGAGGTCCGCGAGCGTTCCGTCGATGATCGCGCCGAGCGCCGATTTCGCGAGACCGGGGCCGATGTCGGCCGCGACCTGGGCCGGCGTGGTGGGACCGTCGAACTGGCGTTCGCTCCCGTCGGGAAGCGTGATGCGGGGCATGGTGGACTCCTGCTCGCGAAGGGGGTGTGGTCGATCGAGACCCGGAGTGTACCGGTCGGTGGTGCGGCCGCGGGGGTGACGAGTCGGGAAGGGGCGATGGGCTCAGCCGTCGCCGAGGCGGATCAGCGACCGGGTCTCGAGGAGTCGCTTCCGTTCGTCGAGCAGTCGGTCGAGATCACGGAGGCCCGCGACGAGATCGTGGAGCATCACCTGGTGGATGAGCGTGAGCCGGAGCCCCTCGTCGAATCGGGGGTCGGCGAGCCGAGCCTCGAGCGACGCGTCGAGGACGGCCACCGCGTCGAGGGCTCGATCCGTCGCCGACGCGTCCTCCGGACGGGGCCGTCGGCCGGTGAGCCGCCGGTGGGTGGCGGACAGCATGTCGGACAGACCGGCGATGACGTCGGCCTCCGCCTGCGAGACCCGGATCCCCTCGCCGAGGAACGCGGTGCGGACGAAGAAGCGGGAAAGGACGAAGACCTGGTCGATGCGGTCGACGAGGCGAAGGTTGATCCGCTGGCGTTCGGGATCATCGACCAGCTCCAGCGCCGCGTTGTCGGTCATCGTCCGCACCGTGGTGAGCGCCGCGAGGCTGGCCCCGAGGGACTGGATCTCCTCCGAATCATCCTTCGTTCCGGGCAGGAGCGGCAGCTCGATCGATCGTCGAATCGAGGCGATCGCGGTCGCGAGGCAGGCCTCGACGCGGTCTCGAGCGTAGGTCGGGCGGACCAGGCTGAAGATCAGCCACGGAAGCAGGGAGGCGCCGGCGACCGCGATGAAACGATCGTCGATGAGGCCGAGGCCGATCTCGAGCCGGGGATTCGTCGTGAAGACGTAGAAGAGGCTCATCGCATAATTCAGGCCGGCGGCGGCGGACCGTGGTCGGACGATCATCAAGCCGCCCGGCAGCATCACGAGCCCGATGAAGATCGCGTAGCCCCCGACCGAGCCGAGATTCGGAAAGATGGTGGTGAGCGTGAACACGCTGACGATCGTGGAGAGGAGGAGGCCGACGGCGCGAAGCATCATCGAGGCTCGCAGCGATCCCTGGAACACCGTGCTCAGGAACATGGCCATGAGCAGGAACACCGCGGCACCGGCCCAGGTGTCGTACACCGAGGCGATCGCGAACGCGACGGCCATGGTCAGCGTGCCCTTGATGGCGAAGGTGATCGCCGCGGGATCGGGCGTGGTGACGAGCTCGTGGAGCACCGCCTGAAGGCTCCAGTCCGAACGCTGGTCCCACCCCGGCATTCGCAGACGGCTCGCCGGCGTCGCCCGGGTGCGCCCGGTGGTCGCGACGAGGGTGCGGGCGATCCGCTGCATGTCGGTGAGGCCCCGCGACGCGGCGGCGATGAAGGAGATCTCCATCGTCGGGGTGCTTTCCGGCGCAGCGCGGACCATCTTCCGGCAGTCGGCGCGGAATCGCCGGGTCGCCGCGCCGAGGCCGGGGGTCGGGGCGGCCGGCCGGCCCTCCCGGATCGCCGCCGAGATCTCCAGCAGCTGGTGTCCCAGTCGAACGCGGAAGGCCGGAAGCGATTCGGAGACCCCCTCGAGGAAGAAGTCCGGTCGCCCGTGCTCCAGCAAGGCGAGTCGCATCCGATTGATGCCCAGCAGATAGCGGGTGCAGTCGCCGGCGAGGACGAGGTTCGCGGACACCACGGTCCGGCCCCGGACGTGTCGAAGACCGTGCAGCATCGTTTCCAGCGCCGCGGATCGACGTGCGTCCCAGGTGAGATAGCCGTCGCCGTATTCGTCGTCGAGCGGCTTCAGGAGTCCTTCGCCGATCGAGGTGAGATCGCTGGAGAGGCGGTCGCGGAGCCCGCGTTCGAACCGGTCGCCCAGGAACAGGATGCCGAGCGTGCCCGAGACCAGCAGGCCGACGATGAGTTGCTGGAACTGGATCCACGCCGCATGGGCGTCGACGATCCCGTTGGCCGACTTCCAGGCGAACAGCACCGGCAACAGGATCGCGAGCAGGTAGGAAAGGAGGTCGAGCCCCCGGCCGAGCAGGTAGAACCCGACGAAGGCGATGCCCGTCGCGAACGCGACCAGCAACCAGGGCTGTTCGGTGAACACGGCGAGCACGCCGTGGCTCCCCGCGATCACCACGATCACGATCGCGATTCGCCGGAGCAGCAGGCCGACGGAGTGATGGACGACGGTGACCAGCAGCACCGGAAGCGCCGGAATGGTCCCCCCGGGAAGCTGCAGAACGTTGAGGGCGACGATCAGGCAGACCGCCGAGGCGAGAAACACCGAGAGCGGCCGAAGTCCGGACCGCCAGTCGACGAAGGCTTCGCCGCAGGCGTCCACCGCCCATGAGAACGATCCCACCGGCGGTGATCGTCGCGGCGGGGCGGCGGTCGGTTTCGACCGGATCACCGCGGGGGTCCGTCGGGCGCCGTGCTTCGGCCGAATTCACTGCCCGCCGCGAAGGCGAGATCGGCGGCCGCGACCAGGAGATCGGCGCGGGCGTCGATGAACGTGGCGTTGGATCCCTGGAGATCGCGTTCGGCCTGCACCAGCGTGGTGATCGTGGCGAGTCCTTCGCGATACGCGGAGGACACCGCCTCGAAGGCCTCCTCGCTGCTCCGCACCAGCGCGATCCCGAACTCGTACTGGCGTCGGTAGGCCTGCACCCGGAAGTACGCGTCCCAGGTCTCCCCGATCGCGACGAGCCGGGCCGCCTCGAGATCCGCTTCGGCGGCTCGCTGGGCGGATCGGGCCGCCCGCACCGCGTTCTCGCGGATGTACCCCTCGAAGATGATCCAGCTGCCCGAGACGCCGACGGTCCAGATCGGCGTCGACGTCCGATCGGAGGGGTAGGTGGTGGTGTTCGACCCCGGGACCGGAATGTCGGTGCCGGTGTCGAACTCGGTCCAGGTGTAACCCACGGAACCCTCGAAGCCGACCTGGGGCATGAACGCCGCTTCGGCCCGTCGGACTTCGGCGGCGGCGGCCCGCACCGTTTCGATCGCCGCACCGAGATCGGGGCGGCCGCGGAGCGCGACGTCGATGACGTCCTCGACCCGCCGTTCCATCGCTTCGGGAAGATCCCGGTCCGTGATCCGGACGATCTCGATCGGGACGTTGGCGGGCACGCCGCACGCGGTGAGCAGGTCGCCCCGAGCCGCGAGAATCTCGGCGACCGTCGCTTCGAGATCGAACCTCGCGCGGGCGAGTTCCTGGCGGGCGAGCAGGAGGTCCGGAGCGGTCGCCAGTCCCATCGTCACCTGGCGCTCGACCATCTCGAGGACGGTCTCCGCCAGTTCCCGATTGCGGAGGGCCGCTTCGTTGCGACCGAGGGCCGCATCGAGCGTGAAGTAGCCGACCTGGACCTGCCGCACCGTGCGCTGCAGGGCGCGGTTGAAGTCGAGGTTCGCGGCGAAGAGCCTCGCCCGGGCGGCGTCGTCGTTCGCTTCGCGACGACCGAAGTCGAGGAGCAGATAGTTCAACGCGATCTGCGGAACGAGGGCGACCTGATCCGACTCGAGGGCGAAGCCGTTCGCCGGGAAGATCTCCCGCGTGTAGTAGAAGTCCGCCTCGAGACCGAGCACCGGGTACCAGGCGCCGCGGGCGATGCCGAGTTCGGCGGCGGCCACCCGGGCCCGTTCCCAGGCGGCGCGGGTCTCGGGACGACGCTCGAGCGCGAAGTCGATCAGACGGAGCAGCGACGTCGGCCCGCCATCGAATCGGACGCCTCCCTCGGCGGCGTCGGTCGGTTCCGAATCCGTCGGCGCTCCGGGGGGATCGGTTTCGCCCGTCGTCGGACGCCAGGGGCGATCCTGCCGCTCGGAGACGAGGTCGTCGAGATCGACGTCCGCGTAGGGGCGTTCCGAAGCGCATCCCGTCGCGAGCAGGGCGGACACGATGCCCGTCGCGGCGATGCGAAACACGCGTCGACGCCGGGGGGCGTCGTCGCGGCCGCGATCGAGGTTGTGAGCGGTGATCGGACGGATCCTCGTTCTCCGTGCGAGACCGGGTTCGTTCCGGCGTCGGCTGCAGCCCACGGTATCATCGCCGCGTGATCCTGCGTCCCATGGAACGAGAAGAGCGCCACGATCTCCGGCTCGCGATGCCGGCGGCGATCGCATCGATGATGCTGCTCGGTGGCTGTGATCCGATCATCGACATCGGCGGGGCGTTCTTCCCCGGCTGGATCTTCGCGGCGCTCGGGGGACTGGCGGGGATGCTCGTGGTGAGGCAGGTCCTGCACTGGACCGGCATCGAGCAGCATCTCCTGTTCCGTGGCTTCGCCTACCTCGGCCTCTTCGTCGCGATCACCGTGCTTCTCTGGTACGCGTTCTTCCTGACCTGAATCGAAGACGAGCAACCATGGCCGAAACACCGGAGAAAACCCCAGCGGACGCACCGTCGAAGACGCCGGCCTCGGCCTCGGACGTCGAGCGGGCGCCGCATCCCGGTGTCGTCCCCGCCTTTCGCTCGGTTCGAAGGCCCTCCGGCGGCTGGCGCCGGGTGGCGGGCGTCGTCCTCGGTCCGTTGATGGTGCTTTCCGGCCTGGCGTCCCTGCTGTTTCTCGCGGTCTCCCTCGATGTCCGACCCCGGACGCTCGATGCGGCGGTCCGCGCGAACACCATCGGGATCGCCCCGCACGTGAGCGGGCCGATCGTCGATCTTCGGGTCGTCGACAACCAGTCGGTACGGAAAGGCGACGTCCTCTTCGTGGTGGATCCCCGGCCCTACGCCGCGGATCTCGCGGACGCGGAGGCGGCGCTGGCCCTGATCGACATGGAGATCGCCGCACTGCGGGCCCGCGTCGTGGCCGCGGCGCGGGCGGTGGAGGAGGCGAACGCCCTGCTCGTCGAGGCCGAAGCCGAGGCGGTCTACGCCCGGCTCTACCTCGAACGGGTCCGCCCGCTGCTCTCCGAACGATTCGTCACACCGGACCAGGTCGACAAGGCGGCGACCGAGGCCGACGCGCTGGACGCGGCGGTGACCACGTCGCGGGCGCGGATCGCCGCCCGCGAGGCGGATCTCGCGGTGGCGGTCGCCTCGCTCGGCGACCTCGACGAACTTCCCGACGCGATTCCGGTCGAGGAGGCGACGGAACGCGACATCGACCTGGTGGAGGCGAGCGGCGGTGATGCCGAAGCGGTCGGTGACCGGCCGTCCGACGTCGATCCCGCGACGCTCAACGCCCGTCGCATCGCCGCGATGGCGGCGGTCGCGAAGGCCCGGCTCTATCTCGACTACTGCACGGTCCGGAGTCCGCTCGACGGATACGTCACCAACCTCAACATCGCGGCGGGGGAGTACGCCAACGAAGGTCGTCAGGTCTTCGCCCTCGTCGACGGCTCCGTGTGGTACGTCATGGCGAACTTCAAGGAGACCTATCTCTCCTTCATCGACGTCGGCGACGAGGTCGAGGTCTACCTCATGGCGAGGCCGGCCGAGCGATGGCGGGGCGTGGTGCAGGGCGTGGGGTGGGCGATCGATCTCGCAGATGGCCGCGACATACCCCGGACGGATCTGCCGCGAGTCGATCCGACGCTCGACTGGGTCCGGCTGGCGCGGCGATTCCCGGTGCGGATCATCCTCGAGGATGGCCCGGGGGTTCCCATTCGCATGGGCGAGACCGCCGCGGTGATCGTCCTCCCCGGCGAGGGCGAACTGCCTCCCGCGCAGTTTCCGTGGCTCAGAAGCCTGTTCGACGACCTCGATCTCGACGACTGAGGCGGGATTCCACCGGCGATCATTCGTCGAAGAGCGGCTTCTGATTGGGCAGTTCGGGCGGACGTTGACGCAGTTCGTCGACGATGTCCGCGATGTCCTCCACGCTCCGGAACTGCTCGTATTCGCTGGCGTAGCGGATGTAGGCGATCTGATCGATCCCCCGCAACGCGGTGGCGACGCGGCGACCGAT